>JGI24146J20443_1001427_pt1 | contig 14753 bp, 6 predicted proteins | sample BarGraIncub1131A_FD_20443 | JGI IMG/M metagenome (IMG submission 20443) | reverse complement strand
GAATTCCACTAAATATTACTTTTTTATTATTTTCCAAAATAATCATCTCCTTAAATATAAAAAAAGCCCTATGGATAAATCCATAGGGCACATTATACATGGTACCACCTATACTATAAGCTACATTAAATCATCTCCTGCGGAACTGCAATTAACGACTTCAGAAGTAGATTTATACTCCCACTGAGGTTTTCTATTTGTTAGGGTATGTGTAACTCCCACTTATAGAAATTGGTGACTTTCCTTCTGAAATGTCATTAAAGCTTCTCATCATCAAAGACAATAATATATAGAAAATGTCCTATAGACATAATACGTCTATTTACTTAAATTATCAACAAGAATTTCAAATTTTATGCTTTCCAAAGTCCATGTAAATTGCAGTATTCGCGTACAAATAACACTTCTTCTTCTATTTTGAATTCCGCTTCTGGTTTTTCTCCTGCTTTTAAGTATTTAATGTACACTTTATTTGCTGTATGCACTTCAATAAACTCAATATGATGTTCTTCAAGCATTGGATGAGCAACTGCTCCAACCTTAACTTTAATTCCACCTTCTATTTTTTCAATTACAGGAACATGTTTTTCAACTGCTGCATCCTGAGTATTTTCTACTTTAAGAGTCATATTTTGTCCACAACAAACTAAAGTTCCTCCAGAGTTATGAACTACCTCAACTATATTACCACATATATCACATTTATAAATTTGTCTTAATTCTGTCATTTTTATTCCTCCTTTAAATTTAAAAATCAATAATTACTAATTATAACTTATAACAGTTATTTATTGATAATCATTATATATATATATTCTACACTCAATGAAAATCTCCTCTATTTTAAAGAAATTTTATTTGAACTATATATTTTATTATAACCTAAGTTATTATATGCAAACATAATAGCCATTTATATTTTTAAAAATAAGTAAAGTCAAAGATGTCACTATATTTATTTTTAAATTTGGTATGTGCCTAATATTACCGTCATTTTTTTATCTTTTGTGTGGAACACTAAATTTTATAAGATATATTATAATATATTTTATTTAAATTATTATCTAAGTAATTTAAATTTGATTTATTTATATTATATATATTTATAAAGGGAGGTACTAATATGTCTAAACAAGAACTAAAAATGTATGCGCCACACGAAAGAAATTTTTATGAATTAGAACCAAAGGACATAAGGTCTTATTCTGAAACGGATTCTACAATGTTACCAGACCCTGTAACTGACCCTATAGTTGCTATGAATATATCTAATGTTGAATTTGATTATACCTATAATGGTGGAAATGAAATTCTAGATATAGATGATTAATTTATAAAAAATGGGATGATTTCTTTTTTAGAAATCATCCCATTTTTTATATTATAACCACCACTTTATGCTCTCCATCAATAAATGGAACTAATCCATTTATGCATAAATTACCATCTAGCCAAATTCCTTTATCTCCCTCACGTTTAACCTCAATTACATATTCAAATTTATCTTTTTTATAAACGATTTCGTAATGTGACCATTCCTTTGGCACGCAAGGTTCAATTGTAAAACCTTTTCCGCCCTTTAATTTAAGCCCTAAAATAGCCTCAATTCCCGTTCTATACATCCATCCAGATGTTCCAGTGTACCAACTCCAGCCTCCTCTTCCTACATGAGGTTCTTTTCCATAAACATCAGCGGTCATTACGTAAGGTTCGGTTTTATATCTTTCACAATCAAGTAGGGTTTTTGTATGATTAATTGGATTTATCATATTATACAACTTAGCCGCTTTATCACCTTTATGAAGCTTCGCAAAGGCAAGTATTACCCAAGTTGCAGCATGTGTATACTGACCGCCATTTTCCCTTACTCCAGGTACGTAGCCTTTTATATAACCTGGTTCCAAAGTAGATTTATAAAAAGGTGGAGTTAAAAGCAAGATCATTCCATTATCTTCTTTTATTAAATAATGTTCCAATGACTCCATAGCCTCCACTGCTCTTTCTTTATTGGCAGCTCCTGATATGACCGCCCAAGACTGTGATAGAGAATCTATTCGGCACTCCTCATTCTGAGATGAACCTAGTGGTGTACCATCATCAAAATAAGCTCTTCTATACCAATTACCATCCCAAGCATTTTCTTCTAAATTTATTCTTATATATTCTTGCATCTCCTTATATTTTTTGAGTTTTCCATCATCGTTTTTATACATGCAAGCTTCAAAAAAATCTTTTAAAATATCATATAGGAACCATCCAAGCCATACACTTTCACCTTTCCCCTTATTGCCTACGGTACTCATTCCATCATTCCAATCTCCACTTCCCATTAGTGGAATGTTATGAGAACCGAATTTAAGTGCTCTGTCAATTGCTTTTATGCAATGTTCATATATAGTACTCGTAAAATCTGATTTTGCTGAAACATTATATCTTTCGTCTTCGCCCTCGGAGAGTGGCGTATCCATTAGATATTTAGCTTCTTCATCAAGTATCGTGAAATCCCCGGTATTTTTTATATAATCCATAGTGACATAAGGTAACCATAATAGGTCATCAGAAAATCTTGTTCTTATTCCACTATCCACAACTGGGTGCCACCAATGTTGCACATCACCTTCAACAAATTGTCTTGAAGCACTATATAAAATTTGTTTTCTAGTCATGCTCGGCTCAATCATGCTTAGTGACATAACATCCTGAAGCTGATCTCTAAAACCATAAGCTCCACCAGATTGATAAAAAGCAGTCCTTGCCCATAATCTACATACTATAGTTTGGTACATTAACCATCCATTAAGCATTAAGTCCATGCTCCTATCTGGCGATTTAACCTGCACGGTATGAAGTACCTTATTCCAATAATTCTTAACATCTTCTAATTCAGAATCAACTTTTTCAAAATTTTCAAATTCCGCTATGATATTAGAAATATTATCTAAACTATCACTTTCGCCGAGTATTGCTACTAATTCAATTTCCATATTAGGCTCTAAATGAATCTTTGAAGTAACTGCAAGGCATGGGTCAAGCCCTGCGCCTACATTGTTAGAAAGCCTTACCCTCCTTAATACATCCGGGTTCTCAACGCTTCCGCCTCTCCCTAAAAATTCACTTCTATCGCCAGTAAAACTTTGCTTCTCTCCTCCAAATAATTTTAAGAAAGCTTTTAATCTGCCAAAATGCTGATTATACCGATTTGTAGCATATATATACTGCTTTTCTTCATCTAAATACGTAACAATGTGCTGAGCAGTGTGCTGAGGTACAACTCCCATTACAAGTTCTGCATAGTACGTCATACTTAACTCTCGAATTATATTACTACTATTCTTTAATTTTATCCTGCATAGCTTAACATTATGCTTCATAGGCACAAACATAGTTATTTCGCCCATAATTCCATAGGCTTCATGTTTAAAGTTTGAATATCCAAAACCATGCTCAATTAAATATTCTCCACCATCCCTTATGGGTTTTGGTGTAATACTCCACACCTCACCATGAATATCATCCCGCAAATATATAGCTTCAGAGCATTCATCACTTACCCAATCATTTGACCAAGTAGTAATTTTATTTTCTCGGCTATTTTGGTGCCATGTATATGCTGATCCAGATTCTGATACATGGAATCCAAAATCGCTATTAGATATTACGTTTATCCAAGGTGCCGGTGTATTTTCAAAATTTTTAAGTAGTATAGTATAGTTTTCACTTTCTACATTAAAACCCCCTAATCCATTAAAATATTCTAATGGCTTCAAATCAAACTTGTGCTCATTAAATGTAAATTGATTTTTTACAATTTGTAATAATGGCTGCTTTTCAATTTTCTTAGAGTTATTCTGAATTTGAGATACTAACATTCCCTTGAATGAATCTATAACTATTCTACCAATAGATATTAAAAGTTCTATGTCATCATCATTAATAGTAGCCTTATTAAGTATAAAGAGTCCTCCAGGTTTATTTTCTTTATCTCTTAAGTGACTACTACCTACTAGATCTTTAATATCAGTCTGTAGTGGTTGATCATATGAAGCCATTTGAAGATTTATTATCACAAGGTCAACCTTTAATCCTTTAAGACTTAGGTATTCATGGGCATTTAAAAGTTGGCGAACAAGGTCTCTATCCTTGCTCTCTCGTACAATGAGGAGAATTATAGGTAAATCTCCTGAAATACCATATCCCCAAAGAGTAAACTGACCCTTAGATACTCTTTTTATATATTCTTCTCTTTGTCTAAAAGTGGAATTTAGGAATAATATTTTAGAAGCCATTACTTGGTACAAATTTGCTTGAGTAGATTTTATACCTAAATATTTCATGTCTACCTGAGTATGACTCCACGCTAGCTCAAACACCTTATCTACATTATGAAACTCACTATATTTTTTAGCTAAGTTTATTACTTCTTCTTTACTATTAGCTATTGATGTAGTAAAAGCAATTACGCATGTTTCACCAGGTTTTATCTTTACCCTTCTTCTTATACTTATTATAGGATCAAGCACCGCTCCAACAGTATTAGTCAAAAGTGAGCCTTCCCTCATAGCTATAGGATGTATTACATTTTGACCACGGCCTATGAAATTAGCTCTGCTAGTCTCATACTGAATAGTTCCGAGTGTAGTCCCGATGGTTGCAACGGTTTGCATAATCCAAGGTTGTTTCTCACCCTTTGATCTTGGTCTCCTTGTTGCCAATATGCAGCTAGGATTATCAACATATTCCGTTTTTACAAATAGATTTCCAAAAGCTGGATGAACTATATCTGCATCGTAATGAGCTAGAGTTACCTCAAGATAACTAGTTAACTCTACCCTTTTACTTCTAGTATCATAATTCGTAATGTATAGTCTTCTTATCTCAGAATCATCTTCTGTAGACACAGTGATATCTGTCCGAGTAGTAATTTTACTATCAACCCTTGTAAATTCGGCTTTATCTAATGAGAAGGTTACCTCGTAACTATCCCCTTCCTTTTTACAAGGTTCATAAGTTGCGCTAAAGTATTCATTATCATCCACATCTTTGATATACACAAACATGCCTGTATTATCTTTTGTGACATCTTCTTTCCATCTATAAATCATAGTTTTGTCTCGCAGAGCATACCCTGAACCACTATTAGAAATCATTAACGAATAACTTCCATTAGAAATCAAATGCGTTTCTGGCGTTTCTGTTTTTGCTGTAGTATATTTTCTAACTATAATTTTTTGTTTCCCTATGGGAGCACCTGATATATTAAAATTATATTTTCTGTCATATACTACCCTTTTAGAGATTTTTTCCTGAAGTAATAACTCTGTAGCTTTGACCTTTGGCAAAGCATGAAATCTTCTTTGGAATATATTATTTGATAAAACATTATCTAAAGCCATTAGGCTCATTCCCTCATGATGAATCATGAAACACTTAATAATAGCCTTAGGTTCATCTTCAGACATTCTGCTTTTGGTATAATCTACAGCTTCATAAAAGCCATAAATCCCTTCTAAGCCTCCATCAGAAAGCCTTTTGAGATTTTCATATGCACCTCTGAAATCGGTTTGCAATGCCATAACAGTAGAATAGGGTGCAATAACCAATTCATTTTCAAGCCCTGACTTTAAACCTACTCCAGCAACTCCAAAGGCCTTGTATTGATAGTTTGAATTTACATCAAAATTATAAAACGCAGATTCAGAGATTCCAAAAGGTACCCCTCTATCGTAACAATATTTTTTTTGAGCCACAATTACAGATTTGTAAGTTTCATCAAGCATTGTTCCTGGATAATTTTTCATTATAAGTAAAGGCATCATGTATTCAAACAATGTTCCACTCCAGGAAACTAATCCTTTACTATTTCCCATAAGAGTCATTGACCTACCAAGAGTAAACCAATGTTTTTTAGGAACATCTCCTTTTGCTATGGCAACAAAGCTAGCCTGCCTTGATTCAGAAGCTAATAAATCATAATAACTCTTACCTAGACTATCATTCTCCATATCGTATCCAATTCTAAATAACTCTCTATCTTCATCATATAATATTTTAAAATCAGTTGCTTCCGCAATCGTGTTTACTCTCTCTTTTAAGCTCTCTATATTGTTAATAATAATTTCAGATTTTTCTTTTGTGCGTTGTAACAAAATTTTCAATTTTCCTAAGGATTCATTGCTTTGTAAATTGCCATTTAACATATTTAATATTTCAGTTGTTTTCTTTGGAATATTATTTAATGAAGCGCCCTCCAGTAAATACCTCAAAGAATTACTAATTTCTTGATCAATGTCTTTTTCATATGCATAATCAAACCAAGGAAAAAATTCATTTATTTCCTCTAAAAACCCTCCCACATCATTTTTAAGTTTTTTATTCCAATATAATTTATCATCTACTCCATTTATCTCCACTTCTACATTTTTTAATAGGTCTATAAGCAAAGTTTTCCAAGATTTAAAATCTAATTCATCATTGTTCAAACTCTGTACAATTTCATGATATAATTCTTTTAAATCTTTATTTATTCCTGTTTCGCCGCTAGCGAGCCTTATAATATCTTGCAAGCCCTTAGTTTTAACAATATTAAATATTGGCTCACCTAGATATTCTTCAAGTGACTGTGCAACCACCCAAAGGTACCCAACTAAATTCCCACTATCAACTGTCGATACATATCTAGGATAAAGCGGAGCCTTAGTTATGGTATCATACCAATTATAGAAATGACCCTTGTACTTATCCATATCCTCTATTGAATCTATAATCTTTTCTATTCTATTTGTTACATCCATAATTCCTATATAACCCAAATCATAAGCAACTACATTCGAGGTAAGTTCCATGCCTATATTTGTTGGTGAAGTTCTATGAGCTACTCCATTCGGTGGATCTTCCTGGTAATTATCTGGCCCAAGCCAATTATTTTCTTCATTGACAAAATCCTCAAAATACGCCCAAGTTTTTCTGCTTAATTTTCTTAAGAATATTTTTTCTTCAACCTTCATTTCTAGTGTTTCTAAAGTTCTATTACTACTTATAACATAAGCAATATAAGGACTTAAAAACCAAATCACGCAAATTGGTACACTAAGAATCCCAATACTAGTGCTTGAATGAAAAGCTAAGAATAAAATTATAAGTGAGATTGCGCTTTCTACCCACATAGAAGCTATAAAATTTTTAAAGCTTCTTCCTACTCTTAATTCAACATCTGCAGCTGTTTTCCACTCCAATAAGTTTTTTTTACTTACCAATAGCCTATATAAGGTTCTAATTATAGCGTCTAACATCATATACGCCTGAAAAGGTATAAAACAAATAATCAAAAATGTTTGTTCTATAGCCATTTTACCATTTTGAACTTTACCCGATAAACTTATCCCTTTAGACGGAGCAACTACAGCTTCGGTTACATCAAAGAGTATAGGTGATAAAATTGCAAGAAAGGCTGCAATGACCCATTTATCCGTTCCATTAGGCAGTATCCCACCTAATGCAAGTATAATCAAAATTGTAATGGAAGGCGCGAGTAAACTTCTCCTTAAATTATCGAATATTTTCCATTTAGATATTTTATTTAATGGTGAAGTTTTTTTAAGCCAAGGCAATAATTGCCAATCCCCTCTAGTCCATCTGTGTAATCTCATACAACTAGAATTGTAATAAGCTGGGTATCCATCTATAAATTCCACATCCGTAACTAATGCTGTTCTAACATATGATCCCTCGAGCAAATCATGGCTTAACACAGTATTTTCAGGTATTTCATCTTTTAGCATATAATTGAAAACATCTACATCATAAATTCCTTTCCCAGTAAAAATTCCTTCTCCAAATATATCCTGATATACATCTGACACAGCAGTAGTATACATATCTATACCTGTTTCGCCAGAAAATATTTTTGAGAATAAAGTTTTGTTTGCGCTAAGAATAGAGACTCCTATTCTTGGTTGCATTAAGCCATATCCTCTACTTATTTTCTTTTTACTATAGTTTATAACAGCATTATTTAGGGGATGTGCCATGGCACCAATAAGTTTTTTCGCAGAGTCCCTAGGAAGTTTTGTATCTGCATCTAATGTAATAACATATTTAACCTTTAAGAGATCATGTGCGTTACTACTTAATACATTGTAACTAGTATTTTCACTGCCTCTCAAAAATTCGTTAAACTCCATAAGTTTTCCGCGTTTTCGCTCAAATCCGATCCAGTTATTATCATTTTCATTATATTGCCTCAATCTATTTAAAAAGAAAAATATCTTTTTTTCATCCCTACAATACTTTTTATTTAAATTATCTATAGCCAAAATCCCAGCATTAACTATCGCTGTATCATTCTCCTCGACTTCAATATTACTATCTTTAAAGTCCCCTAGTAATGCAAAGAATAAATTTTTTTGAGAGTTAGCTAAATAATATATTTCTAAGTCATTTACTAATTCTAACACCCTACCAGAATCATTTAATAAAGTCGGAATTACTACAACCGTACTATATTTTTCAGGTATTTCTTTTTTAAAATTCATTTTAGGAATAAATGACGGCGTGCTCAAAATGCTTAAACTCCAGTTAAAAATTGATATTGTTATCTCGCTACAAGGCACTAATATAACAATTGCGGCTAAAACATATCTCCATATATCTTTGTGGTTATCATTTAATAAACTACTTGTAATAATGAAACATACTATTAACATTGTAAATATAACAATAGTACCTATATAAAATTTTTCTACATTTTTCTTCATGATATTTTTTATATTTTGTATACCAGTGTTTTTATATCCTATTTCTTTCTTCAATGCACTAAGTCCATCATCAATTAAATAATAACCGACATGTTGTTTATAAAGCTTATTTTCTAAGGCTCTACTCTCGTTGCAACATTCAATAGCCTTTTTTGCTATATATGATTCTGGAAGTTTTGTATGTTTGGATATTTTTTCTATCTCATGTCTATAATTGTCTCTAGATTGAAAATCCATTTCCCCATAAATTTGCATAGGATCCTCTCTAAGAACTCTATCTACAGAACTTAGCTTTTCAAAATAGTTTTTCCAATTTAAACCTTCAATTACTCTTATACTATTAATCGAATTAGCCATAGATATTTCAAAATTTGCTTCTGCCTGATGTTCTAAGGCTATAATCTTTTCGGAATTCGTTTCCTGAGCGCCGAGTTTTTCATCTATATAATCATAAACTTCAATAGAATCTATACCATTATCCCTAAGCAACTTTAATAATCTCTCTGTAAAATGAGAATTAAATGTATACTTTTGACTATTTAATAGAGATATTTCAGTGGCAATATTGCCCTCAGTAAAAGCATTAATTAATCGTTCCGCAACAATCTCTGCCTCCTTTTTATCATTATCCGCTTTAACAATTTTCTCAGTTATTCTACTAATATTTTGGATTAATGCAATTCTTAACATTATAGGAATTGCCCAAAGTTCACCAGACGTCAGTACAGCATTCTTTTGGTACGCACTTATAAAATTTTCAATAATTGTTTCATCCATCCTACCATCAGTATGAGATACTATTTCAATAGCAATATGATATACTCTTGGATAACCCTTCATAACTCCTTTGTATATAACTGGCAGATCTTTATAATATGTTTGTGGCATATTATATTTTATATTTTTATATTCCTTTTCTACCAAGTAAAGGTTATCCAAAAGCCACTCTGCGGCAGGAAGGACCTCTTTTTTATTTTTCCCATCTTTATCTATGTTCTCGTAGCCTTTTAAAATTTTTTCATAGCTTTTATCTAAATTACTAATAAGCTTTTTCTTGCAATTGCTATTTTTTACATCAGAATAATGACGAGCTATTTCAAAGGCATGTTTTTCCAGATCCTCTCTATTTACATTTATGGTTGGAACATCTTCTAGTAAATTTTCTTCTTCATAATAGTTTAAATTTTTTCTTACCACTATGTAAATTAAAATACTTATTACGACTATTGCCCCTAATATAGCATATGGCATTATGAACACCCCTTTAACACTTTTTGTTATGATTTTGTAAAGTTTTAGGACTAGATGAAATTATTATCTCCAACTAACAGTTTAATTATTAGTAAAAACAACAAAAAACTTACAATATAATATTGTAAGCTTTTTGTTGAACACATCCGCATTCTATTTGTATTAAATTTTATAATATTCTTCAAATGATTTCGCGACATAAAAATGATCTATAACTCCTCCTAGTTCTCTTATAGAATGCATAGCAAGAGTTGGACTTCCAACGTCTACTGAGCGTATATTCAAGTGAGTTGAAGATATAGGACCAATAGTTGAACCTCCTCGTGCATCAGATCGATTAACAAATTTTTGCACGGGCACCCCTGCTTTTGCACAAATCAATTCATAAACAGAATCAGAATTACTATCTGTTGTGTAACTTTGGTTTGCACTTATTTTTATAACTGGACCTTTATTCATATAAGACTTATTTGTTGGGTCATTTTTTTCTGGGCTATTAGGGTGAAGTGCATGCGCATTATCTGCAGATATTATAAAAGATTTAGAAATAGCTCTTAGAAAGTCCTCACGATTTCCATCTAAAGATATTGTAATTCTTTCTAAAATATCAACAAGCATATTTGAATCCGCACCCTGCTTTGTTGAACTTCCCACCTCTTCGTTATCAAAACAAACCATTACATTCGTTGCCTGGACAGCATTTATTTTGGATAATGCTCGTGTTCCAGCATGTACCATAGCTAAGTCATCTAATCTTGAACTTGAAATAAATTCATTATTTAAGCCAATAATTGATCCCTTTTCATATTCATAAAGATATAAATCAAAATCTATAATTTGTTTAATATCCACTGATACTTCTTTAGCAATGGCACTCATAAGATAATTGTTTTTTTCAAGTTCTCCACTCACCATTGACAGTAGTGGTAAGGTATCCTTTTGTTTATTTAGTTCAATGCCGGTATTTACATTTCTATTCATATGAATAGCCAAGTTTGGAATTATCATTATAGGTCTTTTAATGTTTACTAACTTAGTTTCTGGATATAGAATGTTTTCACTTCTTAAAGTTACACGTCCTGCAATTGCGAGAGGCCTATCCATCCAGGTATTTAATATTGGTCCACCATAAACCTCTGTGTTTAATTTTACATATATATTATCTACTATCATTTCTGGTTTCGGTTTAATTCTAAAGCTAGGTGAATCCGTATGAGCTCCAATAATTTTAAAGCCATTTTCTTCAATTTTCCCCATTCCAACTACAAAAGCAGTAAGTGCAGAGTCATTTTTAGTTACAAAATATTTTCCGCCTTTTTTAAGGTTCCACTTTTCTTCTTCCTTAATTTCCACAAAGTCTTTCTTTAATAAATCTTCTTTAACTTTTGCTACTACATGGTACGACGTCGGGCTATCATAAATAAAATCAATAAGATTTTGGGCAAGCACTAATTTTTTATTCATATATACCTCCACTAAATGTGCCTTAAATAATCACTTTATTTATATCTTCGACTATTATAACAAATTTATTAGTATTATTGCTATAAAATCTAAATAAATGTTATAATAAACTTTAGGATATTTTTTAAAAGTAAATATTTTAGTTTATACTATATAATCAGGGGTGGAATATGTTATCAAAATTTTTAATTTCTAAATTTGTACCAAATTATCAAGACACTACCAATAAAAAAGTAAGAGATTCTTATGGTTACCTAGGCGGCTTAGTTGGAATTATTGTGAACTTAATTCTTTTTGCTACAAAACTAATTATAGGAATATTATCAAATAGCATAGCAATTACTGCGGATGCCTTTAATAATCTTTCAGATGTAGCATCGTCAGTTATTACAATTCTAGGATTTAAACTAGCAAGTAAACCAGCAGACAAAGAGCATCCTTTTGGACACGGAAGGCTGGAATATATTTCCGGACTTATAGTTTCCTTTATGGTGATTCTAGTCGGTTTTGAATTTATAAAAACATCCTTTAATAAAATAATACATCCAACAAATGTTATCTTTAGTCTTATACCATTTATACTTATATTAATCTCTATTGGTGTTAAAATTTGGATTAGTGGATTTAATAAGACTATGGGTAAGGCTATAAATTCTTCTGCCCTAAAAGCATCCTCCACTGATGCATTAAGTGATGTAATTAGTTCAAGTTGCGTTGCATTATCGCTACTTTTATCTAATTGGATTGACTTCCCAATAGATGGGTATATAGGAATAGTGGTATCCCTTATAATAATATATGCTGGCTATTCACTTATTAAAAAAACTATGAATCCCTTGCTTGGTGAAGCTCCCGATAAGCATCTCGTAAAAGGGCTTCAAGAAAAACTATTATCCTTTGACTATATTACAGGTTCGCATGACTTAGTTATTCATAACTATGGACCAGGTAGATGTATGGGTTCTATCCATGCCGAAGTTCCCTGCGATATATCTATAGTTAAAATTCATGAAATTATAGACAAAGCTGAAAAAGAGATTTCTGAAGAATTTAATATGTATCTAGTAATTCACATGGACCCTATAAATACAACTGACATAGAGGTTAGAGCCTCCCGTTTAGAACTTTTAGATGTATTAAACTCTTTTTCTATGATAAAATCAATTCATGACTTTAGACTTGTAGGCGAAGGCGCGCATAAAAATTTGATTTTTGATGTTGTAATTGATTTTAATCCAAGCTTTACAAAAGGCGACGAGATCAAACTAGAAGACAATATTAATAAAGAGCTTAAAAAATCTTATCCAAATTATAATGCCGTGATGACAATTGATAGAGATTATATAGGCGTTCAGTAGATAAAGGTTAAATTCATTGAACTGCTCCAATTCTTCGAATTTCACTTTCAACAATTACATTTACTGACATTTTTTTATATTCCTCATTCCAATTTTTTTCTATTTTATTCCATAAAGTAGGCTTAAATTTTTCAATATATTCTCTGGTTCCAAAGGGATCTATCCCAAATTTTCCTATAGCATCTTCCATAACCTTTTTACATTCTTTACTAATGGATTTATTAAAAGTATTTTGAAGGGTTTGTAATTCATTTTTATCAAGTAATTTTTTACCTACATAATATTCACTTATTTGACCCTCAAGGTTGATATTTACATTAATTACTAATTTATTTCCTTCTTCCACAACTTTCATCTTTCTTGTATACCCATCTATTACATAATCAACAGGATGTCCGCCCACATAAACAACTTTTTTACCAACTTTAAACTTACCATTTAGCAATTGGATATCCATTAACTCCATCGGTGTAAAATATCCTTTTAGCTCGTAATCTTTAATTATAGCAGCACCAGATAACATCAATTCCTTTTTATCTTTATCTATACTTATTCTAGGTAATAAAGCATTACCATTTTCACTTAATAATATAAGGAATTGATTTAATGTAGTGCTCATAATTCTAGAATTTCTCTTACTGTTATCCATGAGCCCTGACATATAATATTGAGCACTGATCTCAGTCGTAGGCTTGAATTCAACATAGTCCTTTGCAACGCCGTCTGAAACAACTACCTGCATCGTCCTACTTATGATAGGATTACGTTGCAAATAATCTACTATCTCTTTAATTGTCTCCTTATGTTTCAATAAATTACTACTTAATATTAAAAGCTTTGTGTGCCCCATGTATAAATCTCTACTGCTTTTAGCCGTGGCTTCAGAATAAGCATCTTCCATAGAATAAGCATCAGCGTTAATATATTTATCCTGCGCTGTTCCACTTTTCCCCGGTCCTAGCATACTCATGTCTGGAAATCCATAAGTTACATTTATTTTTTTAGTCTGCTTCTTTGCAATAGAGTCTTTTGGTTTAATATTTTTTAATTTCTTATCTTTAGTAATATCTTCTCTTGAATCAACAGCTATAGTAGCTATAAAATTGCGCCTATCTATTTCTACTTTATCCCAACATCCACTTAGTAACATACAACTCAAGATAATCAATAAAATTTTCTTAAATTTCATCACTTTTCCCCCTTACGTGATCTTTACCTTTACCTACAAATAAAATAAGTATTGGTAACACTACAAAAAGAAATATTGCCGTTAATAGAATTGGGATGGTTTTAAATTGCAGCGTGTAAATTTGCGCTATGTTTTCTGGGTATAATGCTATGACATAAATAATAGGCATAATCAAAAGTGAAGATAACTTAGTCTCCTTCAACTTAAGTACATTTTTTACAATCTCGCTAGAAAAGAAATAAGAATTAACAAAGGTAGTGAAATAAAAAAATATCCAAAATGCCATAACTATTCCTTCCCAATGTTCTATAAACATATCTGGTATATCTAAGGTCTTTACCATAGTAATAGTTGGCCATAATAAAATCCCACCCTGTGCTTTAGAAAACACAGCTAAAACAAAAATCATTATAACTAAATAAAAAATTGTTACAAAACCAATGCTTTTTTTTAACACCTTAGATAAATTCTTCTTACTATTTACATAAGGGAGAATAAGATATGCTATTTCTATCCCCCCAAAACAAAATAAAATGTATTTAGAGGCCCTAAAGTAAGCTGATGGTTTATTATTAAGTACTGGTAATATATTTGTAAAATCCGCATTTACTGTGCAAAACATTATCACTACAAAAGCCGGAATAAACATAATCCAGAATGAAATTTCATTAAACTTAACTAAATCGCCTATTTCACCGCGAACTAAGTAGGTCCCTGTTAAAATGGTAATCATTAAGA
>JGI24146J20443_1001423_pt1 | contig 14768 bp, 10 predicted proteins | sample BarGraIncub1131A_FD_20443 | JGI IMG/M metagenome (IMG submission 20443) | reverse complement strand
TACAATTCGTTGCTGACAGCAAATTACGACTGGAAAATAAATAGCGACCTTAAATTTAATGTCATTTTAGGTAATGAAGTAAATCACAACAGGTCGAAAACATACGATCAATATGGCGAAAAGTTCAATTTTGGCGGATGGAACCATATTGACAATGCCAATACTGTAACATCAACAGAAGCTCAGTACAAAAAACGCACAGTGGGGTTTTTCTCAAGTATGTCATTGTCATGGAAAGAAATGTTGTTCCTGAATGCTACGGGACGTAATGATATTGCATCGACGATGCCACGTGGTAACAGGTCCTTCTTCTACCCTTCCGTTTCTTTAGGTTTTGTAGCTTCTGAATTGGAATTCTTAAAAAAACAGACCTGGTTAAGTTTTGCCCAGATCAGAGGTTCTTACGCTGAAGTTGGTCAGGCAGGAGACTACCTGGCAAATTACTATGTGAAACCTGCTTACGGAGGTGGATTCTGGACAGGAACCCCGATCTCTTATCCGCTTGGTGGCGTGAATTCTTATATTCCAAACAATATTTTATTCGATCCTGCACTCAAACCACAGAACACAAAATCGTACGAAATTGGTGTTAGTCTGAAAATGTTCAATAACCGTTTTGGTATCGATTATACCTATTCAAGGCAAAATGTGATTGACCAGATTTTCTCGGTTCCTTTGGCAGGTTCAACTGGTGCCAGTAGCCTGATGATGAACGGTGGAAAAGTACATACCAATGGTCATGAAGTTGTTCTCTACATCGTTCCAATCGCGGTCAAAAACTTCAAATGGGATGTGAATGTAAACTTCTCTAAATTCGACAATGTTGTAGACGAACTGGCTCCGGGTGTTGAAAGTATCTTCCTTGGAGGATTCACAACTCCACAGGTAAGAGCAGGTATCGGAGCGACTTACCCCGTTCTCTATGGTGCTCAGTACAAAAAGAATGACAAGGGTCAAATCCTTGTTAACGAAGACCCCAATGCGACCGATTATGGTATGCCAATGGCAGGTGAACCGGGTGTGCTCGGCAATATTTCTCCCGATTTTATCATGGGCCTTAATTCTAATTTTACCTATAAAAACCTTTCGCTGGGTGCTGTTTTTGAATGGAAAAGCGGCGGACACATGTACTCTGGTTCAAATGGTTTGTTAGATTTATACGGAATGTCGCAGCGGACCGAAGATCGCACATCAACTTTCGTCTATAAAGGTTTCAAGGCTGATGGCACACCCAACGATATTGTACGCGGTGGGCCAGCTGATCCAAAAGCTGTACAAACGCTCTTTTCAGATGTTCTGGGTAATATCGACGAATTTTACATCTATGGAAATTCATTTGTAAAACTAAGAGAGCTTTCACTCAAATATCTTGTTCCCAAGAAGTTGATTCCGAAACTTGAAGTTTCTGTTTCTGCTTTTGCAAGAAATATTTTACTCTGGACAGAACTACCCAATTTGGATCCTGAAAGTTCTCAGGGAAATAATAATATGGCCGGAGGATTCGAGCGTTTTTCTCTTCCTCAGACAACGAGTTATGGTTTTGGAATAGAGGTGAAATTCTAATAAAAAAAATATAAAACATGAAAAGATATACAAACATATTAATGATCGCACTTTGTGCTGTTATGGTATATTCATGTTCTGAAGATATCATGGATGGTATTAATAAGAATGTGAATAATCCGACAGACGTATCCTCAAGACTGACCATAACTGATGCGATGACTAGTTCAGCCTTTAACGTCACCGGAAGTGACCTGGCATTTTACGCTTCCTGCTACATCGAGCACAATGTCGGCATTTATGGTCAAATGTATAATGCTGAAATCAGGGCAAATGAACCCACAAACAGTACTACATACAACAATCCCTGGAATTCAACTTATCAGAATCTGTTAAATCTCAAATCAGTTATCACAAAGTGTTCCGAAGGTGGTTCTGAAGCAGGCAATTTTAAGACACTTGGAATGGCGCAGGTGCTAACTGCTTATAACCTTGCAATTTTGACAGATGTTTATGGAGATGTACCCTGGAAAGAAGCTTTGCAACCAGGTATCATCTATACGCCAAAGTTAGATTCTCAGGAATCTATTTATACTGAAATTTTTACTTATCTGGAAAGTGCAACCACGAATCTGGCCAAAGTATCAACTTTCCCTTCCATAGGTACCCAGGACTTTTTATATGCTGGAGATGCCGCTGGCTGGATCAAATTTGCGAATGGATTAAAGGCCAGGTACACAATGAGGTTGTCGCTTAAAAAAGCAGACTATGACGCAGTTATAACTTATGCAAACAGCTCATTTGCGAGTAGCGCCGAGCAATGTCAGTTTAAGTATAACGGCGGTACGTCCACGAGTCCATTTTATCAGTTCTTAAAGGACAGAAACTATTTTGGAGCCAGTACAAGCTTTCATAATAAATTAGTATCCAGAAGTGATCCACGTGATACCGTTTACTTTAAACCTGCTACAGCAGGTGGCGAGCTTATTTTTGCACCTAATGGAACGCCTTCACAATCACAAGGTCTTTTTGGAATTTCCGGACTTAGTATTACTACAGCTCCTACTTATTTATTAAGTTATCACGAAATTGAGTTTCTGAAAGCAGAAGCTTATGCCCGTAAAAATGATTTGGTAAATGCAGCGGCTTCATTGAAGAAAGGTATTGTTGCGGCTTGCGGCAAAGTTAATGTCAAAGTTTCAGCCATTAACGCAGGAATATACTTCGATGATGTAGTTGCTCCAAAACTTACAACCCAGGCTTCCGCTCTAAATGAGATTATGGTACAAAAATATATTGCCTTCTTTGAAGAAGAAGCTGTCGAAGCGTATAATGATATCCGCAGACTAAAAGCCATGGGAGAAGGAGACTTCATTCAACTGAGTAATCCTTTAAATAGTACTAAGTTTCCTTTGCGTTTTGCTTACGGTTCAGAGGATGTGACGACCAATGTTAATATTCGTGAAGCTTACGGAGATGGAAGCTACGTTTATACTGCAAATGTTTGGTGGGCAGGCGGCTCAAACTAGTTTAATTATTTAAAAAAGAAGAAATATGAAACGTTTCAATATAAATACAATTCTTTTCGCATTTATCTTACTGATTCTTGGAGGATGCGAGAATACAAATTTAAACCTGGTTGAACAACGGGGAGTTGCAGTAGTACCGTTGATTTCCAATTTAAAACCGGCAGTATTTGATTCGAATGACCTTCAAAATACATTCGTGGAATTTACGCTGGATGTTCCGGATAAAACCTTACTTACCAATGCAATTGTTAAAGTTTCGCTAAACGGTGAATTGCAAAGAGTAGATTTTTCAACGGTTACCACCTTTCCGCAAACAGTAAAAATTTCGCTAAAAGAAGCTGCAACAAAGCTTAATATCGGGATTGACAAAATTGTTTTGGGCGATATACTAAACGTTGAAATCTGGACTACCACCAATGGGAAAGTCTACCAGACAAGTGCTGTGTTCAATGCAGGTGTTGTTTGTCCATATTTCCAAAATCAGATTATTGGAAGCTACCACAGTGTTAGTGCAGCGTGGGCATCTGAAGGAGACATTACGATTACTGCTGACCCAACAGATGAATTCGTTGTTTATGTTGCCGGATTGGAAGCAATCGAAGGACTTAACGAAGACAAAGGCCCACTGAAAATGGTGATTAACCCGTTGGATTATTCAGTAAAAGCAGTTAAAACAGTCATTGCTTCTGATGCATGGGGATACAACAACATTGCCTATGAAGGAACCGGCAAATTAAATACCTGCACCGGAACCTATGAGATGAGTTTTAACATTACAGTTGATGAAGGTACTTTAGCCTCCAGCCAAGGGTTTATTTTAACCAAGAATTAGTCAGAAATTACGCTTACAAAATAATCGCATAAAGGGCAGCCTCAAAAAATGAGGCTGCCCTTTTTCATTGACCCGATTTATTTGTGGTGTATATGAATCAGAACCTTAAATAATTCGAAATTTGTCAGGTTCCTACATAACGATTTCAAAAGAAGGCGCGGATAAAGATGCCCTGAAGGGGCATCAGATCAATAACCCCCGGGTAAGCGACCGAAGGGAGCACAACCCGGGGTAAAAGAACCGAAATGAAAACGGCGCATCTGGTTATTTTGCAGAAATTCTAAGATTATATGCGCCGAAAGATTCAAAATCCGGAATAATGAGGTTTAGAGAAGAAGGTGAATAAGGTTTGGTTGGAGATAAAATTAACACCTCTACAAAGGTTTTTTTGGAAAAAAATAAGGTTGTTTCTAAAAAATCATCCGAATTAGTATTTGGGAATTTCTTGCCGGTCAACCAACCATTAGAGCGAAATCGAAATCAATTCAGCACCCAGGTTATGCAGTGCTTTTTCTATTTTTTCAACCTGTTGTTTGCGTGGTTTTGAGCGACCGTGTAAATAATTCCACAGCTGCTTCTGATGTATCCCCGACAATCGTTCCAATGCTGCAGGCGTAATCACACCAGCGTAATATTGAAGCAGGCTCTCGGCATCAAATTTATAAACTACCTCAAATTCCTCATCCAGAAAAGCAGGATAAATAAAGCCTTTCTCAATGGCTGTTTCTTTGAAAAAATTCATTTGAAACAACATATCTGCTTTCGCTTCTTCGGGCGATTTACCAACACCCGAGAACATCTCATTTTCGCAATAAATAGTACATGTACCCTCTGTTGATCTTTCGATTGTCGCTTCTACTTTCTTCATCTTTGAATTCTTTAAATAACTGTTGTGGTCATTTTAGTCCCATCATCTTTCTAATCTTAATTTCCAACCCTTTTTTAACTTCATCGCTTCCATGATTTGGAACCGGATAATGCATTCCAGCTTTTTGATATATAACGTGGCTTCCTGTTTGTCTTATAATTATTCAACCATTTCTCAGGATAAGCCGATGCAGTTCGCTGTACTTCATACTACAATTATTTATTATCGGATATTGCAAATATAGATATATTTCTATCGTTTATGACAATATCAATAGAATTATTTCCATTGACGCTATAATGGGTTGATTCCAAAACAAGATTTTTCAGGAGAATGATAAACATGAAAATGTGTCACAACTTCGGATAAATTGCCTTTTCAACAAGCATCTCACCAATCCTTGCAAGGTGAAATGCTCCTTTAATTAAACGCTCCCGTTCGCTTTACTTTTCGCCTTCGGCGGGATCATCCGGCTTGTCGGGTTTACCCTTGCCGCGACCTGAATAATTGACAATCAACCGTGCATTCCTGTAGGTATTGTAAAAATCGGGCTGTGAAAACTGAAAAGGAAGCATCAGTTCATCGATTACCTCTTTCAGTAATTTCATAGTCGATTTAAACACTTTGTCAATATTCCCCGTCGACATTTTCGATTCGGTAGTCGCTACTCTTTGCTGCGGATAGGCCAACTTGAATGCAGGAAGCAACGCTTCCAATTCAGCAATCTCCTCCTCGCCGACTGAATATTTTGTCAATTCGGTTTTGATCGGATCGGCCAACTTAAATAATAAAGTACCAATGTCAAATAAAATGGGGTCTGCTACCTTTTTCAATTCCGACGACACATAATGAGCCTTTGCTTTTAAATCCTCATTTTTGGTCGAAGTAGCATAGGCCCTTAACGCAGCCGAAAACTTCAGAATACTGTTGATAAAATCCGCCTTAACGATTTCCTTGCTGGTAGTCAGACCCGATGTTTCGGCTTCCTGTACCTGCCGGTATTGAAGAATCAATATCTTCCCCTCTTTAAACCGCCGATGTGCCGAAACCAGTTCGGAAATCGACTCAAATAAGGAAGAATTTTTATCAAGTACCGAATCGACGGTCTCAAACATTCGCGATTTATTAATCTGCCTTTTATTCATATTAAAATGGATTTAGACTTAAAATTAATTAGTTCAAATCGGAACATGTAGGATTAATTCAACCGGAGGTTAGTCAAGCGGACAAGGATTTCGCTGGTAAGACAACGAACCCGGAGAGATAACATCCAAATAGAATCAATAGGAAGAATTGATTGGATATCTATCCAAATCTGTATTAAAATTACGAAATATATTTTACTTCCAAATAATTTTGGAATTATTTTTGGGATATATAGAATAAGTTTCAATAATTGGGCTAACTGGCAAAATCAATTGATCAATATTGATGGTAAAACAACATTGAGGTAATTGAAATTGATGTTGAATCACGTTCAAACTACTATTTGGTACTGCCACCTGATACCGCGTCACTGCCAGATCGTTTTTCGGTACTGTCACCTGACACCGCGTCATTGTCAGATCGTTTTTCGGTACTGTCACCTGACACCGCGTCACTGTCAGATCGTTTTTCGGTACTGCCACCTGACACCGCGTCAGTGTCAGATCGTTTTTCGGTATTGTCATCTGACACCGCGTCACTGTCAGATCGTTTTTCGGTATTTATTCCTTGATACAGGAGCGTTAAAAAGCCGGCTCGCAAAGCCGGAGTTAATAAAAATTCATCAACAGGTTAATTTATGAAGGATTAAACTGACCTGCTTTTCTGTTTTTAAGTATTGGCGATAAGAAAAAATATCGCTTTTTTGAATTTTATAGTTGCTGTTTTACCTTAACCAAAGGTATTACCAACATTACCTTGCTATGTGATAAAATAAATTAACTTTATCTTCCCAAATTAATTACATTACATCATAATCAATTAACTATGAAACAATCATTTTCGTTGATCATCCTCTTAATGATCGCTGCCCTTTTCACTTGTAACGCACAGGGGAAAGCAAATGGTCTGTCGATCCCCATTGAAAAGTACAAGTTATCCAATGGCTTAACCGTGATACTGAATGTGGATAAATCGGACCCTATTGTAGCCCAGGCTGTCTATTACCATGTTGGATCGAGCCGCGAAGTTCAGGGCAAGACAGGATTTGCCCATCTTTTCGAACATATGATGTTCCAGAAGAGTGAACATGTGGGGGAAGATCAGCTATTTAAAAATATTCAGGGTGCCGGTGGTACCTTAAATGGCAGCACAAGCCAGGATGTGACGAACTACTATGAGGTTATTCCAAAAAATGCACTCGAAATGGCCATTTGGATGGAATCCGACCGGATGGGCTACCTTACCAATACCGTTACAAGATCGGCACTGACCAATCAGCAGAATGTTGTTCAGAACGAAAAACGACAAAGTGTTGATAATTCTGCTTATGGATTAAATGCGGGTCTTATTGCGAAAACGGTTTATCCGTCGGGCCATCCCTACAGCTGGACTGTGATCGGAGATATGACAGATCTTTCCAACGCCACTGTCGATGATGTAAAAGCCTTTCACAATAAATTCTACACACCCAGCAATGCCACACTCACAATCTCGGGCGACTTTAACAAAGAAGAGGTAAAAGGCTGGATTGAAAAATATTACGGAGAGATCCCCGCTGGAGAAAAAATTGAGAAGAGAGCTGCCAAACTGGTCACCTTATCCGGTACAAAAAAACTTTATCACGAAGATAATTTTGCCAAAACTTCACTGCTAACCATGGTTTTCCCTGCAGCCCCGCAATTTTCAAAAGATGCCTATGCACTTGATTTTCTGGGAGACCTGCTTGCTGATACTGAAAAATCACCGCTATATGTGGTTCTTGTAAAAGATAAAAAACTGACCTCCCGTATTATGGCATCAAACAGGACCATGGAGTTGGCCGGAAGCTTTTATATTTCTGTTACCGCTAACCAGGATGTGAATCTTACCGACGTTGAAAAAGCAGTCTTTGAAGGGTTTGAAAAATTTGAAAAGGATGGGTTTACGGAGGAAGACCTGATCCGTATCAAAGCTAAAAATGAAACCAGGTTCTACAATTCGTTTGCAAGCGTGCAGGGAAAGGCTTTTCAACTTGCAGAATATGCCACTTTCACAGGAGATCCNGANTATTANAAAAAAGATTTTGCAGCCGGGCAAGCAGTTACAATCGATGACATTAAGAATGTATATAAGAAATATATTAAAGGGAAGAATTTTATTGAAACAAGCTTTGTCCCAAAGGGNAAAGTGAATTTGATTTCTGAAGGATCAGTTAACGCTGGTCTTGTCGAAGAAGATGCATCACATGCTGCTGAAGTAAAAACTGCTGCCGCTGTTAATGAACCCGTTGTCCTGACACCTACAAAATTCGATCGTACAGTGATGCCTAAAATAGGACCAGATCCTTCCGTTACAATTCCACTGGTTTGGACGTCATCGCTGACCAATGGTATTAAAGTTTGGGGAATTCAACAGAATGAACTTCCGCTTGTTCAATATTCAGTCACATTGGGTGGCGGACATATGGCTGAGGATATTTCAAAAGCCGGAGTTGCAAACCTGGTGGCATCGCTGATGAATGAAGGAACTAAAAATAAAACCCCGGAGCAACTCGAGGATGCGATCGGTCTGTTGGGTGCGACGATCAGAATATCAGCCGGTAATGAGGATGTTTCGATTAATGTGAGCACACTGGCAAAGAATTTCGAAAAGACGATTGCCATTGTTCAGGAAATGATCCTCGAACCAAGGTGGGACAACGAGCAATTTTCGCTTGCTAAAAGCCGCATCATCAATACGCTGAAACGAAATCAGGCGAATCCAGGTTACCTTGCTTCGACAACCCTCAATAAACTGATCTTCGGCGAAAACAACATCCTTGCCATCGAAGCATCCGGAACCGAAGCTTCGGTAACTTCTATTACAATTGATGACCTGAAAAATTTCTATGCCAACTATTTTTCACCATCGAATGCAAAGCTAATTGTGGCTGGCTACATTGATCAGGCCAGAGTTAAAGCAGCATTTGCCGGCCTTGCTCAAACATGGAAACCAAAAGAAGTAACACTTCCTAAACTAAAATTGCCGGTCGAACCCGAAAAATCGGCCATCTATTTTGTGGATGTTCCGGGCGCCAAACAATCGGTAATTTCAATTGGAACTCCTTCATTAACACGAATTGATCCTGACTTTTACCCGGCATTTGTTGCCAATTACAAATTAGGCGGTTCATTCAACGGTGTCTTTAACCTCATTCTCAGGGAAGAAAAAGGATTTACCTATGGAGCCAGGTCGAGTTTCGCAGGATCAGAAGATTACGGGACATTTACGGCGACTTCAATGGTGCGCACCAATTCAACGCTTGAGTCGGTGACGATTTTTAAAACTGAAATGGAAAAGTATCGCAAGACAATTCCACAGGAATATGTTGATTTCACGAAGGATGCGCTTATCAAAGGAAATGCTTTGCGATTCGAAACGATTGGCAGTCTATTGGGATTATTAAATACAATTGCGACTTACGGGTTACCTGCCGATTACATCAAACAGGAAGAGGCATTTGTGAAAGGACTTACCGTTGAAAAGCAGTTGAAGTATGTAAACAAGTACATCGATCCTGCAAAAATGTACTATGTTGTTGTAGGTGATGCGAAGACACAGCTCGAAGAGCTTGAAAAGGTCGGATTGGGTAAACCAATTCTAATAAAGTAATTTAGCTATGAAATAAAAGGCTGCCGGAATGGTAGCCTTTTATTTTATCTTATATATCCAATTTATTTGCTGCAAGTAAGTTAAATCAGCTTAACCTCCTACCCTTGCTTACTGATCTTCTCAAGTTTTTCGAGGTCAACAACTTTAATCTTCCTTCCATCCATTGCAATTACCTTTTCGCCTGCAAAAATCGACAATGTGCGGATGGCGTTTGAGGAGGTCATGTTCGAAAGATTGGCAAGATCTTCGCGCGACAAATAAACCCGGAGGGTCTTCATATCGTGCTCAAAACCATATTTCTCGATTAAAAGGAGAATCGATTCGGCCAAACGTCCGCGAATGTGTTTTTGTGTGAGGCTGACGGTACGGTAGTGTGAAAATCCAAGTTCCTGGGAAAGATCTTTCAAAAGGGCCAGCGAAAATTCGTAATTCCGTAACAGTACATCGTAAAGAATATCAGGTGGGATTGTGATGATTTCGGAATCTTCAATCGCAATGGTGGTTCCGTTGTGGGGTTCACCCGCTAATAATGAACGGTATCCGATCAAACCATTCTGAGTAATCATCCGGATAATCTGTTCGCGGCCGCCGATCCCCTCTTTGATCAGTTTTACCATTCCCTCTTTGAGGTACTGCATACCAATGGGCATCTCTCCTTCGCGGTAAACAAAATCGTTTTTCTTATACCGTGTAATATCAAGATTTTTCTCAAGAATAGCCTTTTCCTCGGGTTTCAAAAGATTAAATATACAATCTTCACCCTTAAACAGACTTTCGAAGACTTGACCTGAATCCAACATAAATTGCCCGATTAGATGTTATAAAACATCAAAATTAAAAATTTAATCGAAAATTACCGCCTATTTAACCAGAAATGGAACAAATTTGAGGATGAGAAATTTTGAGCCGGTGACTTAACACTTTTCAGAATTGTCTTTTTACTTTTATCTTTTGACTTTTATAAGACATACTTCGCAACAAGCGGCATTTTTCGGCCAAATCCGAATGCCTTGGATGAAACCCGAAGGATTGGCGGCGTCTGAAACCGTTTATATTCATTTCGGTTTACCATCAATACCGTACGATGAACAGTTGCTTCATCGAAACCCATCGCCACAATTTCGGCAGGACTCTTTGCCAGTTCGATATAATCAAATAGAATTTTGTCAAGAACTTCATAATCAGGAAGTGAATCAGAATCCTTCTGGTCGGGACGTAATTCGGCAGAAGGTGGTTTGGTGATAGAATTCACCGGAATAATCTCTTTCTCCCTATTGATAAACCTGGCCATTTCGAAAACATCGGTCTTGTAGACATCGCCCAAAACGGACAATCCACCATTCATATCACCATACAAGGTTCCATAGCCCACAGCTGATTCGCTTTTATTGGAAGTATTAAGCAGAATATGACCAAACTTATTCGATAATCCCATCAGCAATGTTCCGCGAACACGAGCCTGAATATTCTCCTCAGTAAGATCGGGAACACGTCCTTTGAAAACACCAGCCAGCGTTGAATCAAAAGCATCTACAATTTCATGGATTTTGACAAGATCGTATTTTACACCAAGATTTTCGGCCAGTTCAACAGCGTCGTCAACTGAATGACCAGAAGAATATTTCGAGGGCATTAATAACACATGAATATTTGATGCACCCAGTGCTTCTGTTGCCAGAACCAATGTCACCGCTGAATCAATACCGCCTGAAAGTCCCAGCGTAGCCGTTTTAAACCCTGTTTTACGAAAGTAATCGCCAATTCCAAGTACGAGTGCATCATGAATTTTAGCGATCGTCTCCGAATCCGGCTGAATATTTTCTCAACCTTATCCTGGGTGGTGTCAATAATCGTATAATCTGGTGAAAAGTAGGCCATCTCGCGGATGACATCTCCGTTGCGATCAACAAACAAAGAACCTCCGTCGAAAATCAACTCCGTTTGCGCTCCTACCTGATTGACATAGATGATTGGAACTTTATAGTTTCTGGCATTGTCAAGAAGGATCTCTTTTCGCAATTTTGCCTGGTTGTATGAAAATGGGGATGCCGATAAATTGATAATCAGATCGGGATTTTGCCTGCAGTATTCGGCAACCGGACAAACCGAATAGAGGTTCTCTCTTCCGAATGCACTGAAAACAGGCTGATTAAACCAAAGATCCTCACAGATCGTAACCGCTAGTTTCAATCCATTCAGCTCGATCAGGTTAAACAAATGGTTGGGTTCAAAATGCCGGTATTCATCAAAAATGTCGTAAGTAGGCAGCAGCGTTTTGCTGTGAATGCTTTCAACCTTTCCATCTTTCAGAAAATAAGCCGAATTCAGCAACATCTTCCCGTTCGGCGAAGGGTTAATGCTCGGGGCACCAACCAAAGCTGCAATTCCTTTGCAATGAACAGCAATCTGATTTACAGTGTCAATGCACTGATCGATAAATTCGCGCCGCTCCAGCAAATCATTTGGATAGTAACCACACACAGCTAGTTCGGAGAAAACAACAAGCTCAGCACCCTGTTCTTTTGCTTTCAAAATATTTCGGATAATCTGATCTTTGTTAGCCTCGAAATTTCCGATATGGAAATTTAACTGTGCAAGTGCTATCTTCATGCAAATATCTCTTTAATTAATATTTAGGCCAGTAATCGTGTATGGCAACAGCTTATTTTAAATTAAAATATAAATCCGAGCCTGAAGCGCAAAGATTTCATAGTATTGGCCTCATTGCTAATTTTGCTCGTGGTTACGTCAGAAAACCCATTGGAATAAACGAGACCGCCTGTTATAGCATTTCCATGCCCCAGGTCATACTCCAGACCACCACCCACATTAAGCGCAATATTGTACATCCTGATCTCGTCTTTAATTGACTCTTTTTGAAAAGTACCATCGCTGCTGGTCGCTCTTGCCTTAATATTAAACCAGTTCGTAATTCCGAACTGGGCAAAATACCTGAACCGGTTGAAATCACGCGTACGCATTTTCAACGCAAGCGGAAATTCAAGATTTGTGAGATAGTAATTAATTTTCGAATTGGCGGGAAGAATCACACCACTAAAAGATAAGGGTTGTGCGTAGACAAGCGCCCCCCCGGTCGTACTCACAGTCATACCGGTGGTGATCGCATAATTATCCGATCCAAGAAAAAAATCACCTTCAACGCCATATCCAAATCCCATAAAACCACCGTCACTTTTAATTAACTTTGAATCAGATTTCATCCACGAAACCTGTGGACTTGCCAGAAAAGTTAAGTTAAACATTTTCTGTGAATAAGTTACTGCAGTCACCGACATCAAAGTAAGTACAAGGATGAATTTTTTCAGAAACATATATTTCAGTTTTAAATTAGCATCGCGAAATATTTCGTACACGTGTTGCCTTTTTCTTAATTAATAAATCATGTTCAATGTTTACTTTTACGCCAGTTGAACAGAACAAAAGTAGTCAAAATTCAAAATGGTGGTCTATGAATAAAGTTTTCCGGTTGGTTCTCGTGATAATAATTTTCTCCGGTTGTCAGTCAAACCCATTAAAGGTCGATGTTTCAGATATTGATTTAAAACTGAATACCCATCGGCTCGATCGCGACATATTCGATGTAACACCTGCCAATAAGCAGATTACCATTCCAAAGCTGAGACAAACTTACGGCTCATTCTTTGATGCCTACAACGAAAACGTGCTGGCGCTGGGCAATTCATCTGACCCACAATATGCTTCTTATCTTAATACTTTTCTGACTGATTCAATGAGGGTCATAACGAAAATAAAAACCGATTCTGCCTTTAATAACCTGACAGATATAGAGAAAAAGCTGGAGGATGGGTTCCGGCATTATAAGTATTACTTCCCGAAGAAAACGATTCCAAAGATCTTTACAATCATCTCGGGATTTAATCAGTCGGTCGTAATGACCAATGATGCGATTGGTATTAGTCTCGACAACTATCTTGGTGCCGATTGCCCGTTTTATTTGATGCTTGGTCTGCCTGAATACAAACGAGAAAACATGTACAGCGCAAAAATCCCTACCGACGTCGTATATAATTGGGCCCTATCGGAATTTGCTTTTGATGAATCAAAAAACGACCTCATTTCAAACATGATTTACCAGGGAAAGCTGCTCTATTTTTTGGATGCTATGTTTCCGGAAGAGCCTGATTATCTGAAAATCGGGTTTCGTCCTGACAAACTTGACTGGTGCACCAAGAATGAACCCGGAATGTGGACCTATCTTATTGAGCACAGGCTGCTGTTCAATACGGAAAGGATGAACATCGTGCGTTTTGTCGGTCCTGCACCTTTTACATCAACATTCACCAAGGACTCGCCCGGAAGAGCTGCGTCATGGCTCGGCTGGCAAATTATCAGAAAGTATATGAAGAAAAATCAGGGAATTCCATTACCTACACTAATGGCGGATAACGACTACCAAAAGATATTGAACGATTCGGGATACTCACCGGAGTACTAAAGGAACGACGGGGAGACTAAGAGAGGGAGAGAAAAAGGTGAGATGAAAAAAGAGGATCCAAATGAAGTACGATTTAGAAGGATAGATACCAGATGGCAGTTATAAAACCCTGAAAGGGTTAAATATGAATAACCCCGGGTAAGGAGGGACGACGCCACCCGGGGCATGCAACAGAACTATATTTAAGGCGCATCTGCAAGGGAAAACAAGATAAATTTTGTTGTATGCGCCGCAGAGAAAAAGGTTAGCAATAAATATTTAATCCTATTGGCTAATACAACTGAAGACTAAAGGCCGAATCTCAAAATACTTCAGTGATTATACATTCCTATCTTTAAAATTACTTGCAGTACCCAGAAAAAGCAAAAAAGGCCGTCCCGGATTTCGGAACAGCCCATAAAATTTTTGAATTGAATCAGATTACAACTTACGGATTTTGATATTACGGTACCAAACATCGTTACCATGATCCTGAAGACCGATAAGACCTTCTTTCGCAACTTTGGCCCAATCGGGGTTATAGGTTGGAAATTTAGAGTCTTTCACAAGTGTTTCCCACTCGGGAGTCCAAAGGTGATATTCAACCACAGTCGCTCCATTCTGTTTGTGAACAATGGTACCCTGGTAAGAGATGATTTCTACTGTATTCCATTGGCCTGCAGGTTTGGTATTTTGTGGTTTCGCAGGAATCAGGTCGTACAATGAACCAGCCATGCGGTTGCCATCTTTACCTAACATTGCATCCGGATGACGTTCATTATCAAGAACCTGAAATTCTGGTGC
>JGI24146J20443_1001420_pt1 | contig 14790 bp, 12 predicted proteins | sample BarGraIncub1131A_FD_20443 | JGI IMG/M metagenome (IMG submission 20443) | reverse complement strand
CAGGTGCACCAGCTGCAACTGCATTATCGATGTTTCCTTTCATTATTCCGACATCTTTCAGACCTTCTGCCAGCACCTTACAGACTGCAAGATGGATGCTCTGATTGGTCACCTCCGGTGCAGACAGTTCGATGCCTTTTGCCTGAGCGGCTACAACAAGGTTGTACATATCTGTCTGAAACGGAGTAAATTTTCCTGAGACCGGGATCGTACGTGTATGATCACTGCAATAATGACTGAGGGCTTCAGCACCCGCGTCAACAAGTAAAAGGCGCCCCTCTGTAAGAGTTTGGAAATGGTTATAATTGTGCAGTGTCTCACCATTCTGAGAAAGGATAGTGGAAAATGAGGTACCTGAACCCTGCTGATAGGCGATGCCTTCCATGATGCCATATAATTCCTGTTCGCTCTTACCTGGTCTGCAGTTGTAAAAAGCCGAGATATGCATCTCATAACCTACTTTACAGGCTTTTTCAATCTCAGTAATCTCATGTTCTTCTTTAATCGAACGCATGGCAATCACAGCCTTTACAAGTTCTACGGAATAGGAACAGCCTATCTGCGCAGGAGATATGCCGAGCAATTCGCTCAGACGGATGATCATTTGGCCTTGATAAGGAGGTAAATAAAGAACTGCTCTACCTTGTGAGACAGCTTTATGGAGATAATCCTGTAGTTTGTCAACAGACAATACCTTGCGGATACCCACCTCTTGGGCCTGATCGGCGAAAGTAGGCTGATAGCCCATCCAGACAATGTCTTCAATCGTTAACTCATCTGCAAATAGAATCTCTTCACCACTCTCAATATCAATGCAGCCAAATAAATCAGAAGTATCCAGACCAAAATAATAAAGGAAACTGCTGTCCTGACGAAAATGAAAACAGTTGCCCGGGTAATTCATCGGGGATTCGGTGTTGGCAGGAATCAGGAGGATGCCTGAGGAGATACTCTCTCTTAGTTTCTTTCTCCTTTCGATATAGACGTTTGCTTCAAACATAGTAGTATGTGATAATAATGAATATCGGGTAATTGCAGCAAAATTAATCTATTTATGCGGATAACGAAACTTCAGGTGGTAGATTGTTTGTACAAAGTGATCTGAATAATTTTGAATTCGAACTATCCCTAGAGTGCCTGTGAGCTTTATTAAACAAAGAGGGATGCCCCAACGGAGCACCCCTCTTTGAATGAGAGAAGCAAATTAATAAATGCCTTGAGCCATCATTGCTTTAGCAACTTTCATGAAGCCTGCTACATTGGCACCCTTCACGTAGTTTACATAGCCGTCAGCTCCTGTACCATATTTCACACAAGCTTCGTGAATATTCTTCATGATGCTCTTCAGTTTGCTGTCAACTTCTTCAGCTGTCCAGCTCAATCTGATTGAGTTTTGAGACATTTCAAGTCCGGATACAGATACACCACCTGCATTAGCAGCTTTACCCGGAGCATAAAGGATCTTAGCGTCCTGGAATACCTCGATAGCTTCAGGAGTAGAAGGCATGTTAGCACCTTCAGAAACAGCGATTACACCATTAGCAACCAACTGACGAGCGTGGTCGCCGTTCAGTTCATTCTGTGTAGCAGAAGGCAATGCGATGTCAGCTTTCTCGCCCCAAGGTTTTTCACCTGCAACGTATTTCACACCATACTTGTCAGCATATTCGCTGATACGGCCGCGATATACGTTCTTCAATTCCATGATGTAGTTCAGTTTCTCAGTAGTGATTCCGTCCGGATCGTAGATGTAACCATTAGAATCAGACATTGTCAGTACTTTACCACCCAGTTCGAGTACTTTCTCTGCAGTGTACTGAGCAACATTACCTGAACCGGAAATCAAACAAGATTTACCTTTCAAGTTTGTACCTTTGGTCTTAAGCATTTCCATCAGGAAGTAGATGTTACCGTAACCGGTAGCTTCCGGACGAATCAATGAACCACCAAATTCCATGCTCTTACCAGTCAATACTCCTGTAAATTCTCTTCTCAGCTTTTTGTACATACCAAACATATAACCAATTTCACGTCCACCAACGCCTATATCTCCGGCAGGAACGTCAATGTCTGGTCCGATGTGTTTTGATAACTCAAGCATGAAAGACTGGCAAAAACGCATTACTTCTGCATTTGATTTGCCACGAGGAGTGAAGTCTGCACCACCTTTTGATCCACCCATTGGAAGAGTAGTCAGTGAGTTTTTGAATGTTTGTTCAAATGCAAGGAACTTCAAGATACCAAGATTTACAGAACTGTGGAAACGCAGACCACCTTTGTACGGGCCGATTACGTTGCTGTGTTGAATACGGTAGCCCATATTCGTTTGAATGTTTCCTTTGTCATCCATCCAGGTAACGCGGAACTGGAATACGCGATCCGGAATACAAAGACGTTCAATTAAATTCACCTTATCAAACTCCGGGTGTTTGTTGTACTCTTCTTCGATAGTACTTAAAACTTCCTCTACTGCCTGATGATATTCCACTTCATTAGGGAATCTCCTTTTCAGGTCTTCTAAAACCTTTTTTGCATCCATGATTTAATAAATAATTGTTGATTAGTTTACCGGGTGGCAAAAATAGAAGTATTTCAAGTATTATCAAAGCTTTTGTCCAATTTTTTTATTTAAAAGGATACATTTTGATATTCTTTTGCTGAAAAGGAGGCTATTTAATCAATGAAAGGAATGATTTTGGCACCGGAGTTTCAAAATGTCTCAGTTCATTGGTCTTTGGGTGATAAAAAGAAAGTACTTTGGCATGTAAACACAACCTTCCGACAGGATCATTGCCCGGAATGCCATATTTCTGATCTCCAACTATGCTGTGCTCAATGTCATGCATGTGAACGCGAATCTGATTTTTTCTTCCCGTTTCGAGATGAACATCAATCAGAGTGCGCGTCGCTCCGCGTTTGATTACCTTATAATGAGTGACTGCTTCTTGTCCGTCACCTTGTGTTTGTGATGAATAATTGAGGAAGTCTTTATTTTCTTTGATCCAGGAGCGGATTGTGTCGTATTCTTTCTTTATTCTTCCTTCCACAACAGCAACGTAACTACGTTCATAGACCACTTGTTTCCAATTTTCACGGAAAGCTTGCTGAATTTCTGCTGTTTTGACAAACATCATCAAGCCGGAGGTTTCCCTATCCAGACGATGTACTACAAACACACGGTTACGTTTGTCCTTTTTCTTCATATATTCCTGCAACAATCGATGTGCTGTGAGTTCCCTGTCGCTCTCGGTGGCAGATACAGAGAGGAGACCTTCTTTTTTATTTACAACGATGACACATGCGTCTTCATAGACGATGTCAAGCATCGGATGTTTAAAAGAATTTCTACGCGATGTCTTGTCGATTATGACTACTTGTCCGGGCTTTAAAAGAGCGTTGGGACGTTTTTCGATGCGGTCATCTACACGTATGTAGCTTAGAGTACAGTAGGATTTTGCAGAATTACGGCTTATGCCTTGCAGCTTTTCCATCAGAAAAGAGAGTAATTCCGTCGCTTCCCGAACTTCAAAACTTGGATATTTTGTTTCGTTTACCGGAGTAACGGGTTTTACAGCTCTTCCTGCCTTAACCGGCCTTGCGGCTCTTCCTGCAAATTCTGGTTTTGCGGCTCTTCCTGCGAACTCATTTTTAGCGGGTCTTTCCGGAAATTCTGCCTTAGCAGCTTTGCCTGTATTTCTTGAGTTAGCAGCTTTCTTTGCAAATTGTGGTTTAGCAGCTCTTCCTGTATTTCCTGGTTTAGCGGCTCTTCCTGTATTTTCTGGCTTGAACATGATATGGAGTATTACTTATAATAAAACTGAAGGATTGAATGATATAAAAGATGGAGCAAAGGTACTATAAAAAAAGAAGGTTGTCTCGCGACAACCAATCTTCCTTAACCTTAAATCTAATACCATGAAAAACATGATACAAAGGTAATTGTTTTTATGTTACGCAACATACTTTCTTCCAATTATTTTCTTGGTATTAGCTATGTTTAACTATCAAAAGGCTAAGTATTAAATATTCTCTAGGAAATTAGTTCTAATGTTATTTATCATGTACAGGCTTCTCCAGATTATGGGTAAGAAGTCCATAGAGTGCTACTACGGCAAAGCCGATCAGTGGCACCCAGTAGGATGCTCTGATATCACCTCCAGTAGTGGAGACATATCCTTGCATAGTGGTCATCAATGCCCCACCCAGAATAGCCATGACAAGGAAGGAACCTCCGACTTTAGCCTCACCACCATGAAGCCCGTTTAATGCCAGTCCGTAAATAGTAGGAAACATCAGTGACATAAAGAAAGAGATGATAACTAATCCGATGACACCGGTCATTCCGTAGCCAAATATTGAAACCAATGTGGCTCCAACTGCACAGAATGCTGCAAAAGCCAACAGCAATCCCGGTTGAAGGTATTTCATCAATGCGGTAAAGATAAAACGTGAGCACATAAAGAGGACTACAGAGGCCAAAAAGAATGAGTTGCCAATATTCTCAGCAGTGGTCTGTGGACCGAAATTCCATAAATCACTCCATAAAGGGTAGTTTTGTATGAACCCGGTTACTTTTGCAGGGATAATAGCATCTGTAATAGGGTCTACCATTCCGAGGGTTTTCATCACATAACGAATTGTGTAAGACCAAACTCCAATCTGAGCACCCACGTAAAAGAATTGTGCGATTACTCCGGCAGTATAATTTTCCGTTTTGCAAGGCCCTTCATCGTTTGAATGAAAGAAGTCTTGTCAGTGTCAGATCCTTTGGGCATATTCTTATAGGAAAGAATGATAATCAGAAGAACCAGTAAGGTTATCCCCACACACATATAGGTAGTTGTAACAGCAAATAATTCATGGGTTTGAGCTGCTTGCAGTTGCTGCGCATCCATTTGATTCTTATTGGCACTCAATTGGGAAAGAATAAAATACTGACTGAGTGCGATACCTGTGATAGAACCGATAGGGTTGAAGGATTGGGCAAAATTCAGACGACGTGTAGCAGTCTCCGGACTTCCCATGGAGAGAATATACGGATTGGCAGTAGTTTCCAGAATTGAACATCCACCTGCCATAATATAGATTGCAAAGAGATAGAAAGCATACGATCCGAACTGGCTGGCAGGATAAAAGAGAAAGGTACCTGCCGCATAGAGAATCAGTCCGAAGATGATTCCGGTTTTAAAATTATACTTGCGAATCAGAAGAGCGGCTGGAATTGCAAAGCACGCATACGAACCGTAAAAGGCCATTTGTATGAATGATGTTTGAAAATCATTCATCTTCATAATGTTCTTGAATGCTGCGAGTAGGGTATCGGTCATATTATTTGCCACTCCCCAGAAGAAGAACAGACAAGTAACCAATATGAAAGGAACAAGGAAATTCATGCCGTCTTTTCCTTTGAAAAGAGACGTTTTAGATGTTTGGTTCATAAGACATTAGTATTTAGAATTTGTTTTATTAGTACAAGAAGAACATGCGTTCCATGAGTTTCCATTTCTCAGCTGATGTGGCACCGGGGCAAGCTTTCTGGAAATCTGACATATAATCCTCCCATTCAGCTTGACGGGGAAGTTTGCTTAATTTATCCATCGCTATCTCCCATTCAAAATCCAGTGGTGTCTCAACAATCATAAACAATCGGGAACCAAGAATATAGATCTCCATCTCAAGGATTCCTACCTCCTTTATGCCTTCCCGAATCTCTTTCCATGCATATTCTTTGCTGTGACGTTTACGGTATTCGGCAATCAGTTCGGGATTCTCTTTCAGATCAAGTGTCTGACAGTAGCGTTTTACAGGTTGATCATATTGTTTAACAGTATATCCTTGTTTGTTATTCATGGTGAGGAATATTTTTAATAGGTAATCAGATTTAAATAAATAATGGAAGCGGGGATAGCGAGTAATGCACTGTCAAATCGGTCAAGGATGCCTCCATGTCCGGGTAAAAGGTTCCCGGAATCCTTGACACCGACAGTACGTTTGAGTAATGACTCAAATAAGTCTCCGTAAGTTCCGGCAATCACTACAGTGAGAGAAAATCCAATCCACTGAATAATAGTAAGTTGCGGTAAATAGAAAGAACTGATACATGCAACTACAATTGCCATGGTTGCACCTCCAAAGAAGCCTTCCCATGATTTCTTAGGAGAAATACGTTCAAATAAACGATGCTTTCCAAAACTAACGCCGAAAAGATAGGCGAAAGTATCATTAATCCATATAAATACGAAGATACTAAGTGGGAGAATAGCTCTTTGCACATACTCATAAGAGAGAAAAGCAGCGGAGAGGTTCCCGTTATTTCCAGTAAAGCCCATTCCTTCACTTTCTGCCGGAGCATAAAATAAGTTGAACAGAGAAAAAGGAAGCACAATATAGATTTGCCCCATTAATGTATATGCAATGTTTGCGATCGGGTTCTTCGCATTCTTATATATTTCGCTGATGACAATAAAAATCAGATAAAAAATATAGGGGAGAAAGATACGAACAGAAGAAATACCATTGACGAAGAAATAGGAAGCAACGAAGAAATAGGTTCCACAGAGTATTCCGGCCCATTTTTCAACGTGTGACTTCTCTTTCAGCGAAACGACAAGATGGTAAAACTCCCAGAGGCTTAAGGCAACTATAAGAGCAAATACTGAACAAAAGATATATGATTGCAAGACGATACTTCCAACAAGAAGCACGACAAATATGAGTCCTGTAAGAGTACGTGTCAGAAAATTTTTCATTCGATTGGTATTAAACCGGATCACTAACCCGGTTTCAGGTTAGTTCTCCGTTTGATTGCTCTCTTTTGCTTGTGTTTTCGGTTCCTCAGGATTACCTTTTGGATCTTCTTCTGATGGACTTTCTTCAGCATTCTTATGCTCATTATTGATCTCACGCAAATTTTCCTCGTTCAGAGAGAGAATTTCCTCTGTTCGTGAAGCCCATTGACGTTTACCGAATAGACGCTCCAGATCTTCCGCATAGATTACCTCGCGTTCTACCAGTAAGTCTGCCAGTTGTTTGTGACATTCTTTATGTTCAATAAGCATTTCCTTTGCACGTATGTATTGTTCACTGATCAGCGTCTTAACTTCCTCGTCAATCAATTCTGCGGTTTTCTCGCTATATGGCTTGTTGAAAGCAAACTCATCTTGTGTATTGTAATAGCAAAGATTCGGCAATTTTTCACTTAGCCCGAGGTAAGCGACCATTCCATAGGCTTGTTTGGTTGTTCTCTCAAGATCATTCATTGCTCCGCTGGATATTCTTCCGATGTAAACATCTTCTGCGGCACGACCTCCGAGTATTGCACACATCTGATCGAGCATTTGTTCGCGGGTGGTGATTTGTCTCTCCTCAGGCAAGTACCATGCAGCTCCAAGAGCTTTACCGCGGGGCACAATAGTGACTTTAACCAATGGATTAGCAAATTCCAGAAACCAGCTGAGGGTGGCGTGCCCTGCTTCATGGATAGCAATGGTTCTCTTTTCTTCAACGGTCGTAATCTTATTCTTCTTTTCCAAGCCACCGATAATACGGTCAACAGCATCCATGAAATCCTGTTTCTCAACAAATTTCTTGCTGCGACGCGCTGCAATCAGTGCGGCTTCATTACAAACATTTGCAATATCTGCTCCTGCAAAGCCCGGAGTTTGTCGAGCGAGTAATTCGACATCTACATCCGGTGCTATCTTAATCGGACGAAGGTGCACCTGGAAGATTTCTTTTCGTTCGGTCAAATCGGGCAGTTCAACAGTAATCTGACGGTCAAATCTTCCGGCACGCAGCAAAGCTTTATCCAGAATATCGGCACGATTGGTAGCGGCAAGAATAATAACACCACTGTTTGAACCAAAACCGTCCATCTCTGTGAGCAGCTGGTTCAGCGTGTTTTCACGTTCGTCGTTGGAACCCATATTTGGGTTCTTTCCACGAGCACGTCCTACAGCATCAATCTCATCAATGAATACGATACAAGGAGCTTTTTCTTTCGCTTGTTTGAAGAGGTCACGTACACGAGAGGCACCCACACCTACAAACATCTCCACAAAGTCTGAACCGGAAAGAGAGAAGAAAGGCACATTGGCTTCTCCGGCCACCGCTTTTGCAAGTAACGTCTTACCGGTTCCCGGNGGGCCAACGAGTAAAGCACCCTTCGGGATTTTTCCTCCGAGGTCCGTATATTTTGTTGGATTTTTAAGGAACTCGACTATTTCCTGAATTTCTTCTTTTGCTTCAGCCAGACCTGCAACGTCCTTAAACGTTTTCTTGTCCTCGTTATCTTTGTCAAAAAGTTGAGCTTTTGATTTGCCTACATTGAATACACCACCACCTGATCCGCCCACGCCGCCCGACATTTTGCGCATCATGAAAATCCAGAGTCCGACAAAAAGCAGTATTGGTCCAAAGGTGTACAATATATTCATGAACCCATCATTACCCGGTTCCCATAGGATTTTTGGTTCAATTCCTTTTTCTTTCTTCAAATCATTCAGATAGTTCGCTAGAAACTCATTTGAACTATAGCCTACAGTAATCTTTGCCGGCTGAGAGTTTTTGTTCGCTGTATCGGGAAACACATCTTTTATATGGTCCTTTAGGATAAAGGCATCAAGTTCGGTTTTGCTTTTCTGAGCAACAATCTTTTCAATATATCCATTTCTGAGCATCTGATCAAACTCTGACCAATCCTTCTTTCCGGAAAGATTCATGTCGTTGGATAGCCAAAGGAAAATCATCAGAACGGCGATAGATGAATAAATCCAGTATAAGTTGAACTTAAACTTCACCGGTGGTTTCTTGTTGTTATTGTTTGAAGGTCCTCCGGATGAAGGAATATTATTCTTGTTTTCGTTATCCATAAAGTTTTTAATTTATTAAAGTGCAAATATAACTCATATTCTCAGATTAATGATACTTTCATTGCAAAAAATGAGCTACAGCACTTCTTGTTGTATCCTTCTTTTTACAATTTGGGAGAGCGGATTGTTCCGACAAATCGAATGGGTTGTTTGTTGCTCATGGATACCTGAATCTGAACCGTACCGTCATTCTCAAACCGAAGGAGCCATTTGTACGTGTCATTGATGGTACGCGATACAAATCTGGCTTCTTTCATCCCTTTATCTTTCTTTATGACACTATAATCAGTAATGGAAGTCTCCATCTCAAGGCCATTATTCTGATTATAGTTAACAGCATAAGCACGGCCAAAATAGGGAAGGTCCGAATAGACTGAATCATTCCTTATCGTTAATGTGTAAATCGTGTTGGCTTGCACTGTAGAGGCAGAAGTAGGCTCTATTTGTGTTACTTTAATGGTATAGTTACCTGAATATATCAGACTGTCCATCCCATCAATATTCACTGTATCCTTTGCTGCAAGCAAATGAAATATCAACATGAAGCCAAATGTCATGCAAATGCTCTTCTTTAGAAATTTAGTTTCCATTATTTCTTAGATTAATTGTTTTAAAACGATCGAAAATATTTGTTTGAGATCATCCTTTTTAGAGTTTGAACTCTTGTTCGGTAAATAGTTTGAAGTAAGGATTCTTTGGTTTCAAATAACAAAAATACAAAAATAAGCAAAGTCTTATTGCTATTCGTCGAAATACTTCTTTCCTTTGCATAAAATTTTAACTAACAGGTGCATGTCAATAACAATATTAGGTATCGAATCTTCTTGTGATGATACTTCCGCTTCAGTAATCCGTGATGAAGTAATGCTTTCAAATGTGATAGCTTCTCAGTCTGTTCATCAAGCATATGGAGGTGTAGTTCCTGAACTTGCTTCCAGAGCTCATCAGCAAAATATAATCCCCGTTGTACATGAAGCTCTGAAAAGAGCGGGAGTAGAGAAGTCTGAGTTGTCTGCCATTGCTTTTACGAACGGTCCCGGATTAATAGGGTCATTATTGGTTGGTAACTCATTTGCAAAGGGCTTATCAGTATCACTTGGAATACCGATGATTGAAGTGAATCATTTACAAGCACATGTATTGGCTCATTTTATCAAACAGACACCAGAGGAGGATCATCAACCACATTTCCCTTTTTTGTGTTTACTTGTTTCCGGAGGAAATTCGCAAATTATTCGTGTCAACTCATACAATGACATGGAAATTATTGGACAAACCATTGATGATGCTGCCGGTGAGGCCTTTGATAAATGTGCAAAGGTGATGGGGTTGCCTTATCCGGGCGGCCCGTATGTGGATCGTCTTGCCAAAGAGGGTAATCCGATTGCTTTTCATTTTCATAAACCACAGATGAAGGGATACGACTATAGTTTCAGCGGTCTTAAGACCTCTTTTCTCTATCTCGTTCGGGATGCAATGAAAGAGAATCCGAATTTTATTGAAGAGAATCGCGCTGACCTTTGTGCATCCATTCAAAAGACAGTGGTTGAGGTTTTGATGGACAAGCTTTATAAGGCATCCCGTGATTTGAATATTAAAGAAGTGGCAGTGGCAGGAGGGGTGTCAGCAAATAGCGGTTTGCGAGCAGCTTTTGAAGCGTATGCAACAAAATATCACTTAAAGATTCATATTCCTCCATTTGCTTTTACAACCGACAATGCGGCTATGGTTGCAATCACCGGGTATTATAAATTTATTGACAAAGATTTTGCACCAATCAGCATCGTTCCTTTTTCGAGAGTCAATATGTGACCGGTATTATTCAGAAACAATAATGGGCTGCATATAATCTTTGATGCTATCCAATCTGATAGTTCCGGCTGGCGTGACTTCTAAGGGAGCAACTTTCAGACGAATAGTTTCATTATTGAATTCAATCTCCGAAAGACGGTTTTTCCCCAATGTTGTGCCCAATTTAGCAAAAAAAGGAAAGAGATCTTCGCCAACGGCTATACTCATATCTTCAGCCATCTCATCAAAAGTCAGCTGTTTCTCCGGCGTGCTGTCCCATCTGGTATTCATCACCCACAACCAGCGAGGATACCAGGTTGTGCCGTATCTGTCGTCAAGTTTTTGGAATACATACCAAAGTTTTGTTATCTTGTCATTATAGCTATACAGTTCATCGGGATTGAATTGGGCAAGGTCTATCGAGTCACCCTTCTTGTCGGTCTTGAAAAATGAATTGCAGTCACGGTTTGGTTTATTCTTGTACGAATCATTAAAAACGGCAAGGATCTTTCCCTGAAACCATCCAGCTTGTCCGTTGCTTCCGTTAATAGCCTGCACCCAACCAGCTGTGCGACCATATCCATTGGCAGGTCCACTGTTTAGATGTCCCATTTCAAATGCATACGCATCAATCAGTGAAAGAGGATTAATACTGATCAGACCTACCTCTTTTGGCTTGTATGCATTAACGACCCAGGCTCCACCTGAACCAGCAGCGAGCACCAGATAAATTGGTTCACTTTTCTTCGAAGGAAACCAATCTTGTAATATCCTCTGAGCCCGTGGAAGATCGTTATCCATACAGTCCAGCAGTTCTTTTCTTTGATTGAGAGCATAGAACAAAACAACATCACCAATGTTTTTTTCGAGTTCAGGGTAGATGCCTCCGCCGCCCGCCATACTTGAAGGGACTCTGGGCTCACCCCCTACAGGCTCTTTCCCTTCTGCTAACCATTTTAGTCTCTCGGTAAACAGAGTTTTGTTCTTTGCTTGTATCTCGGGAGAGTCAGTGGTTGCTGGCATTAATGTGTTCATTGCTCCAATTAGCATCACCCGTCCTTTCCCAAATACACGACGTGCTTCAATAATTTTCCCATATTCGCCACGACGTAATGTTTCCCATTTATCATCAGTAACGAATGTTGCATATTTATTCTGGTTGATAAGGTCTGTTTCGTTGGCAAGATTTGCATCGAATGTCTGAATCAACTTCTCAAGTGAGAGATTATTTACGTCAGTAGAAAGAGAAAAATCCGGCCCACATTGAATTAAAAGACCTCCGCCATTCCTGACAAACTTTTTCAATGCTTCGATTTCTTCCGGCAGATATTCCTGATATCTGGGCGATTCCTGTTCGGTAATAATGATGTTATACTTAAGATTTGGTATCCAGGCAAAAGGGAATATCCCATCTTTAAAAGGGACACGCACACGACTCTTTCCGTCAGGATCCAATACGGATTGCAAAGAAGCCTGATTGCCTATGGACCTGAAACCGAGTTCATTAATTGTTTTGTTCAGGCTCCAGAGTGTGACAAACTGAGTTTGGTGGGCCATATCAATCAGAATGTTCATTCCATTGTCATTGGTGATCTGCTGGATAGGTAAAGGATATTTCTCAGATACGCCCAAAGGTAAAGTTTTACCTTCTCTCCAATAATTATCTATTTCCTTTTCGGAGAGAAAGTGACGGATTCATTCTTTTTCTGACAAGAAAAAATGGTCAGAAAAAGAGTAATACAAAGTATTAAAGAGCAGAGTATAATTCTGTTTTTCATCAGACAAATTATTAGGAACGATGCGAAGGTAGTAAGTTTTACACTAATAGCCATCACTTTAATGAAATATTTGAAAATATATAAGTTTATTTCAGATCAAAATATTCATCTTTGAGCGATTTATAGTCAGGAATATCAATTAAGAAGGACGTACATAAAGTTTCGTAATTCATATGGCAACAAAAGTGTCTGAGTCCATTTGTGACAATAATGTAGGGTACTTTTAACACACAGTTGTAACGAACTATTTGGTCGAATACTTGTTGCGAGATTTCGACGTTCGGCGATTTATATTCAACAATCAGAAGGGGCTTTAGGGTGTTGGAATACAAGACCGTGTCACAACGTCTTTTGGTCCCATTTAGTTCAATCGATACTTCATTCGAAAGTAATGAAGATGAGTATCCCTTTTCGTGAATCAGAAATTGAATAAATTGTTGTCGGACCCATTCCTCAGGTGTTAATACGACATGTTTTTTGCGTATTGAATCAAAAATCAACTGTTTCCCATTTGACTGAATTATTTTTACAGGATAAAGAGGCAGGTTTAATTGCAACATTTAGTATATTTGTTTGCTAGTTGGAATTTGTTACTTGAAATCATTTTCCAAAAGTAGTATTTATTACGTGATTGAAATTAAAAACAGTGCTTAGATATGGCGAAAAAAAGTATTTCTTTTGAAACGATTATGGAGTCTATTCAAAAGAGAGAGTATGCCCCTGTGTATGGTTTGATGGGTGAGGAGCCTTTCTTTATTGATTGTATTTCAGATACTTTGGAGAAAACTATTTTATCTGAAACTGAAAAAGACTTTAATCAGACAGTAATATATGGAGCTGATTCCACTATTTCGACAGTACTTGATGAGGTACGTCGATACCCTCTTATGTCCGATTATCATGTAGTCATAGTGAAAGAAGCGCAGAGCCTTGATCATTTGGAAGATCTGATTAAGTATTTGCAAAATCCATTGTCATCTACAATTCTTGTCATTAATTATAAATATGGGAAGATAGAGCGGAAGTTGGCTACTGAGATTGAACGAAAGGGAATTCTGTTTGAGTCTCAGAAAATGTACGATAATCAAGTCCCGGAATGGATCTTTCGCACGTTGCAGCATAAGAATGTAAAGATTGATTCTGCTGCTGCAAACCTGCTTTCTGAGTATTCGGGAAATGATCTGAGTAAACTGGATCATGAACTGGAAAAGCTAATTATTGCTTTGCAGAGCACGGGAGGGGATAAAATCACTTCTGAATTGATAGAAAAGTATGTGGGTATTAGTAAGGAATACAACAATTATGAATTAGTAAGAGCCATTTTGTACAGAGATATTTTGAAGGCCAACCGTATCGTCAATTATTTTGAGAAGAATCCCAAAAAGAATCCTTTGCTTATTTCTACCGCAACCCTTTTTAATAGCTTTTCGATGCTTGTTATTGCATATTCTCAAAAAGACCGATCACAGAAAGCATTATCAGACTATTTAGGATTGAAGAATTATTATCAATGGAAAGATATTGAGGCAGGACTTTCAAACTTTTCCCCTATTCAGGCAGTACATTCAATATCATATTTGAGAGAATACGATGGTAAATCAAAAGGTTCGAACGGGAACTCTACTGATGATGGGGAGCTTCTCCGGGAGTTGGTTTACAAATTACTTCACTAATACGAGATATCTTCCATCTTCGACCACCAACAACTATTTTTTCTATTCTTACAATATACCATTCTATAGAATATATACTTAACTACTTGTCTTTCAGCTTTAAAACGCGATTCTCAACCTCTGAGAATCGCGTTTTTGTTTCTGTGTGTGGAATTGTACACAAATAATTGAATCTCGAAAAATATTCAGTATAATCAGCTTCTTAATAGTTAAAGATTGTCTATGTTTTATACAGTTGTGGAATATTCACAGCTAGTTACTATTGTGAACTAGTATATATGTAATCAGAACTGTAATAATGTACATATTTCCACTTGGTGGTTTGTTGGCAATATAAGTATGTAATAACCAACAGATAGTATAATTGTAAACAGCTATTTCTGATAAGTAGATGTGTATATATGTTGGTGATAACCAGTAATATATATTATCAAGATTAATCCTCGTATTTAATTAAATCGATGAATTCTAAAGTCTATTAGGAACTAAATGTGATTTTATATTAGTTTATCCATTGTAAAACATACAAAGTCAGTAACTTATATGGATTCGTCTATTCTCATTCTTTATATATAGGAATAGAAGCTAAAAGGCTGATAGGATATCTATTTACGAATGTAATAAGTTTGCAGATTACAGATGTAGCAAAACTAATATAACAAATGTAATTTGCATATG
>JGI24146J20443_1001409_pt1 | contig 14853 bp, 10 predicted proteins | sample BarGraIncub1131A_FD_20443 | JGI IMG/M metagenome (IMG submission 20443) | reverse complement strand
GCGCCAGGGCATCGCAGGGATCATCGCTCAGCTCGATGGCCAGCTCCTCCCGCAGCAACTGCAACAGGAGAGGCCCCTGTTCACCCAGGTCGACCACGTCGAGGACACGGCGTGCCGTGGACCCGTTCCGTATCTGCCGCTCGAGGCTGGCGACGAACACCGCGGCATTCTTGAGGGACTTCCGGTAGGACTCTGCAGTCATCGCTCTGTCCTTGCTGTCAGCTGCAAGTGCAGCCTGCTCCTGTTCGAGCGTGGTCAAGTCCCGGGAAGCGCTCTCAGACTGCCCTCGCCACTCCTCAAGTGTTTTCTCGAGTGCAGCTGCCTGCTCACGCACCACATTCACTTGTTCAGCGGCTGTTTCAGCTTCAGGGGCGTCAGTGGCCTGTCCGGAAATCTCGACGGTCTTGCGCTTCTCGTCCAGCTCGAATTGTAATGGATTGAACCGGCTGAACAGCTGACGAACCTCGGTCTCGAGCTGCAGGACCTGGGCCTGTGCCTGGGCCAGGCTTTTGCGTCTCTGCTCGACGCTCTGGATCACTTCGTCGTACGTGCGCTGCTCTGCGGCCAGCTCCGCGCCCCCCTGCGACTCTTCGCCCCTCAGCTGGTCGATGGATGATGCTGTCTCGCCGGCCAGCCTGGTCGTCTGGAGTCTGCTGGCATCCCAGTCCTGCTCCTGACGCACAAGCCTCGACTCCTCTGCCACAAGATACTTGGCCTTCTCGCGGACGGATACCAGTTCCTTCTCGAGCCGGTACGCATCCTCCCGCGCCTCGCTGAGAGCTGATGCCTTCTCACGGAGTGATGCACTGATCTTGCGCTGTGCGGTCTGAAGGTCGTCATGCGCTGCCTGCCGGCTGTTCAGGCTGGTGATGACCTCCGCCATCTTCTCCTGCGCCTCGGCAAGACGCGCCGTGGCGCGTTCCTGTTCCCGCCGTACAGAGAGATACCGCGCATGCGCAATGTCCATGTCCAGATCGCGCAAGCGCGACTGATAGCCGACATATTCACGTGCCGCCGCCGCCTGTATGCCGAGATGCGCATAGTTGCCGTTCAGCTCAGCCAGCAGGTCCTCGACACGTGCAATGTTCACCCTCGTCTCTTCCAGCTTGACCAGCGTGTCCCTCTTGCGCTGTTTGTACTCGGCAATGCCGGCGACCTCTTCGAAGAGGCCCTTGCGCTCTTCAGGCTTCATCGTGAAGATGCGGCTCATCTCGCCCTGCCCGATAAACGGGTAGTGGCGGAACCCGAGTCCCGTCGACGTCAGCAGCTCTTCGACATCCCGAAGCTGAACATCGTTTCCCTCGATGAGAAAATCCGATTCCCTGGAACGGAAGATGCGCCGGGCCACAGTGACTGTGTCCGTGCCGGTGCCGAACACGTCGCCCTCGTTGTTGAACACGACCTCGGCTTCGGCGTAGTTGACGGGATGGCGTGTCGCACTGCCGGCGAAGATGAGATCCAGCATCGAACGGGCACGAAGCGTCCTCAGATTCTGCTCACACAGTGTCCAGCGCAACGCATCGACCAGGTTGCTCTTGCCCGAACCATTGGGCCCGACGATAGCGATGACCGGATAGGAAAGCTCCAGTGTCGTGCTCTGCTCAAAGGTTTTGAACCCCTGGATATGAAGGGATTTCAGATACATGTCGCGTGTGTCCTCCGACTCAAAAAATGGTCCAGTCCAGCGAAAGTATAGTCGCGTTCCTGGCCGTGGCAATCAGGGGCGAAGAGCCTCAGTTCAATTGACAAACAGCCGCCGCAGCTTATACTTGCAGGATACCGTCGTGGAGGTTTGAGTGATGACTCCAATCCAACTGGATCCGTTGTACGAAGCGAAAAAGCACGAGGAACAGATCTATAGTCTATGGCTCAGCCAGGCGGCTTTTCATTCGGAGCCCAACCCCGACAGAACACCATTCGTTGTCATGATGCCGCCACCCAATATCACTGGGTACCTGCACATCGGACACGCTCTCAATATGACACTCCAGGACATCGCAATCCGGTACAAGCGCATGAAGGGGTTCGAGGCTCTGTGGCTGCCGGGCATGGATCACGCCGGCATCGCCACACAGGCAGTCGTCGAGCGTCAGATCAAGGAACAGGGGCTGACAAAGGAAGGACTTGGGCGCGACGAATTCGTGCGTCGCATCTGGGAGTGGAAAGAGAAGTACGGAGGCATCATCCTGTCCCAGCTCAAGAAGCTCGGCGTCTCTGCCGACTGGGACCGTCTGCGCTTCACACTTGACGAACCGTATGAGCGCGCTGTCAAAACCGCCTTCGTCCATTACTATGAAAAAGGACTTCTCTACAAGGGTCAGCGTATCACCAACTGGTGTCCCCATTGCCACACGGCCATCTCCGACATCGAGGTCACCTACGCCAACGAGAAGGGTCATCTCTGGTACGTCCGATACCCGTTCGCCGATGGCTCGGGGTCCGTCACGATCGCCACCACGCGCCCGGAGACCATCCTCGGGGATGCAGCCGTCGCTGTCAACCCGGCTGACCCACGCTACACGGATATCGTCGGCAAAGAGGTCATCGTCCCCGTCGCCAACCGGACGATCCCGGTGATCGCGGACGAAGCTGTCCTGCTGGATTTCGGCACGGGCGCCCTCAAGATCACGCCCGGCCACGACCCCACAGACTTCGAGGTCGGCCGGCGACATGACCTTCCGAGCATGGCTGTCATCGGCCTCGACGGCCTCATGAACGAGAATGCCTTGCACTACAGGGGCATGACCGCGATTGAAGCCCGTGAGAAGATCGTGGCCGAGATCGACGCCCTGGGGCTGCTGGAAAAGGTGGACGACTACGAACACAGCGTTGGGCACTGCTCGCGCTGCGCCTCTACAATTGAGCCCATCGTTACGGACCAGTGGTACCTGCGCATGAAGGACCTGGCCGCCAGGGCACTAGAGGCTGAACGCGAGGGCAAGGTCGAGGTCCTGCCGGTCAAATGGCGGAAAGTCTATGAAAGCTGGCTGGAAAACATCAACGACTGGTGTGTTTCCCGTCAGTTGTGGTGGGGCCACCGCATCCCGGTCTACCATTGTGAAGACTGTGGAGAGGTCATCGCCTCCGTCGACGCCCCGCACGTGTGCCCGAAATGCGGCAGCAGTCATATCACCCAGGAAAGTGACGTCCTGGATACGTGGTTCAGCTCGGCCTTGTGGCCGTTCGCTACGCTGGGATGGCCCGAGCAGACCGCCTCTCTCACGTACTACTATCCGACGTCTCTGCTCATCACCGGATATGATATTATTTTCTTCTGGGTCGCCCGCATGGTCATATCCGGCCTCGAGTTCATGGATGACGTTCCCTTCCATACGGTCTTCATCACGGGTCTTGTCCGCGATGAGCAGGGACGGAAGATGAGCAAGTCGCTCAAAAACCAGGTGGATCCGCTGGACCTGATCAGTATGTATGGCACCGATGCTCTGCGATTCACGATGGCCTCCCTCTCCACCTACGGAGGACAGGACATCCTGCTCTCCGACCAGAAACTGCTGTCGTCGCGGAACTTCATCAACAAGCTGTGGAATGCCACGCGCTTCGTCGTCGCCGGCGTCGACGTCAAAGAGACGCTGGCCGGTCCCCGTCCGTCCGATGATCAGTTCGGACTGTTCGACCGATGGATTCTGACGCGTCTGGCCGGCGCAACACGCGACGTGACAGCAAAAATGGACGTGTACGACTTCGGCGATGCTTCGCACCGGCTCTACGAGTTTATCTGGGGCGACTTCTGCGATTGGTACATCGAGCTGGCGAAGATCCCGCTCCGTGACGAGGCCAGGGCACCCGCAACCCGCTGGGTACTGGCGTATGTCCTGGAACAAACGCTGCGCCTTCTCCACCCGTTTGTCCCATTTGTCACCGAGACCATCACGCAGCAGCTGTACGGCGGCGACCATCTGATGGCGACGACGGCGTACCCCGAAGCCGATGGAATGACCACCTACGACAAGGACGCCATACAGGCCGACTTTCTCATCGGGTTCATCAAGGCGGTCCGGAACCTCAAGGCGGTCTTTCATCTGCCGCCAACCGAGAAACAGAGCGTGGTGGCCATCGGAGCGGAAAGCGACATCGCGGCAATCATGGCAAATGCGGAGGCAGTCAAGTTCGTTGGACGGTTTGCCGACATCAGTACGAAGCTGGATTCGACCCAGCGCTACATCAAAGGCGCCTACGGGGCGATGCAGGTCATGATCCTTGCGAAGTCGGACTTCGACTATGAAGGCGAGCTCAAGATCCTCGCGGGCAAACTGGAACTCCTGCACACCGATACGGCCAAGCTCGAAGCTCGGCTGGGCAACCAGGACTTCCTTGCACGTGCGCCGGCCGAAGTCGTCGACAAGGACACGCAAAAACTGGAAGACCTCAAGGCCGAAGAACAGCTCATCGCAACCTTCCTGCAGGGGCAGGGCTAGACCTGGCACGGCGTGCAGACTCGCGAGCGAAGAACAACGTACGCTGAAGCACTCGATTGTGTCTTTTCACTTGCCAAGTTCGGCTCGAAGCTGGGCCTGGAGAGAATTCGTCGTATCATGGCCTGTCTGGGAAACCCGGAACGGCAGCTCCGATTCGTTCACGTGGCAGGAACCAAAGGCAAAGGGTCGGTCTGTGCATTCACGGCACGTGTCCTCGAGGAAGCCGGCTACACCGTCGGCCTTTACATCAGTCCCTCACTCGTGGATGTCGGCGAACGCATCTCGGTCAACGGGACCNTGCTCTCGCCGGAGGACTTCCTTGACGCGTTCGACGCTGTATGGAGTNCGATTGGCAGCGTCTCGGAAGATGATCCTGTCACGGTCTTCGAGGTCTTCACCGCCATGGCGATCGTGCACTTCGCCCGCAGGAAGGTCGACATGGTCGTGTGGGAAGTCGGTCTCGGAGGACTGTACGATGCTACCAATGTCATCCCCGTGCCCGAGGTTGCCGTCATCACAAATATCGGACTGGAACATACGGACCGGCTTGGCAACACCGTCGAAGAGATCGCGACCCAGAAAGCCGGCATCATCAAGCAGGGAGGCATCACGGTCATCGGCCACCAGGACTACCCTGCCGCCCAGGCGACCCTGCTCGCCCAGGCCGAGACGATGGAAAACCAGATTGCCCTTGCTGGACGAGACTACGCCTTCTCCTCGCAGCGGTTCACACCGGACTCCGTCACGTTCGACTACGCCGGTATGGTCCTCGGGCGACAGGTTTCGCTCCCTGACGTGACCCTCTCGCTGCGCGGGACTCATCAGGTTCAGAACGCGTCAAGCGCCATCACGGCGGTCGTCGCTCTGGCTGTCAAGGACGGCATCGATGTGCCTGAACCTGCAATGCGACGTGCTTTGGAGCAGACGTTCTGGCCCGGACGCATGGAGCTCGTTCCCGGTACTCCAACGATCCTTCTGGATGGTGCACACACGCAGACAGCGGCCAAGTACCTCGTGGAATCGCTGCATGTCCATTTCCCCGGCCAGCGGTTCACCATGCTGTTCGGCGTACTCATGGACAAGGATATGGACGGTATCGCCGGCATACTGGCTCCAGAGGTAGACACCGTCGTCCTGACCCGCGTCCCTGACAACGGCCGGACTGCCAGCCCCTGGGAACTGGAGGAAAAGTTCCTGCGCCACCATCCCCACGGTTCCATCATCGTAGAAGACGACGCAGAGAGGGCATACGAGAAAGCCCGAAGCCTGACACCAGATGGCTCGTGGCTGCTCGTGACAGGCTCCCTGTACCTTGTGGGAGCAGTCCGCAAGCTCATGGGTCTCTACACATTCGTGCGTCCATGATATTCTTTCGCACCGGGAGGTGATATCATCACTACACTACTGGTTCAATTCTGGCAGAACACCGTCATCCCGAACTTCAGTTCCATCCTGCTGGGTGCGGCCGTCCTTGTCGCTGTCATCCTCATCTGGATCATCAAGGATACCTCGAGGAGAGGCGCCAATACCCTTGTCTGGTCAGTCTTCACAGTGGTCGGCCTCGGGTTGCTGCCATTGATCATATACTTTCTGGTCCGCGACCCTCTGACCCTGGACGACCACATGGCGGACAAGTTGAACAATGACGTTCTCAAGCTCGAGAGAAGCTACTATGCATTCCTCATGGACGAGCAGGATAGAAAATGTCCGGTCTGTGGACACGAAGTGAAGTCGAGATACCGGTTCTGTCCCGCATGTGGCAATGAACTCAACACCATATGTCCAGCATGCGGCGAACTCATGGAAACAAACTGGAAATCGTGCCCACACTGCGGGCACAAGATCGAACAGCCTGACGTGAAAGGAGAGCTGGTCTAGATGAGTCTGAGAACATTCAGAGGTGGCATTCACCCTCCGGAGAACAAGGAACCAACGAGAGACTTGCCCATCGAACACGTACCAGCGCCGATGTCTGTCGTCATTCACCTGACGCAGGCTATCGGAGCTCAGAACCAGCCGCTCATCAAGGTGGGAGACCGCGTCCTGAAAGGTCAGAAGATCGGCGATGTCCAGGCCTGTCCTGCAGCAGCAGTCCATGCGTCCATCACCGGCATCGTCAAGAAGATCGAGCCTGCCCCCCAGAGCAATCTGAAGGACGGCATGGCCGTCTTCATTGAAGCTGACGGCACCGATGAAACGGCGTACATGGCGCCACTCGATGCTTTTGCCTGCTCACGTGAGGAAGCGATCAAACGCTTGCGCGATGCTGGTATCGTCGGCATGGGAGGCGCATCTTTCCCCACTGACGTCAAGCTGGCTCCCCCAGCGGACAAACCCATAGACACGATTATTGCCAATGGGGCGGAATGCGAGCCCTACCTGACCATCGACTACCGGACGATGATGGAATCGCCTGCGGACGTCGTCGAGGGACTGGCCATTGCGGCACACATTGTGGGCGCCAAGAAAGCATATGTCGCCATCGAATCCAACAAAGCGGACGCTCTGCCTGTCATCGAGAAGCAGTTTGCCGAACATAATCACGGCATTCTCATGGGGACCATCATCGCTGCGACAAAGTACCCAGAAGGCGGCGAGAAGATGCTCATCAAGGCCATTACCGGTCGTGAAGTTCCCTCGAAGGGCCTCCCGTTTGATATTGGTGTCATCTGCCAAAATATCGGAACGCTCAAAGCCATCAAAGAAGCATTCGTCGACGGCAAACCCCTCATCGAACGTGGGTTCACCGTCTCAGGCGGAGCCTGCAGGACACCCAAGAACCTGTATGCCCCCATCGGGACAGTGATCGCTGATCTTATTCCGGGCGTGATTCAGATCAGCGACAACGTCCGCAAAGTCATTTTTGGCGGCCCCATGATGGGCGTCGCCGTACCAACGCTGCAGACCCCCGTCGCCAAGGGCACCAGCGGCGTCCTGTTCTTCACTGCCACAGAATCGAAGCAGTACGAGGAGCGTCTGTGCATCAGGTGCGGCCGTTGCGCAGATGCCTGTCCCGCACAGCTGATGCCTATGCTGCTGAATGCCGCGCTCTTGTCCGATGATGTCAATCATGCCGACGCCATCGGCCTTATCGACTGCTTCGAATGCGGGGCCTGCAGCTATGTCTGCCCGGCGCGCATCCCTCTCACCCAGCGGTTCAAGCTCGGCAAGGATCTTCTCCACAACCAGCGTGCCAAGGAGGCTCGCCATGGAAAATAAGACGATGAAGCTTGTGTTGTCCGGTGCACCGCACTTCGTGACCGGCAATGATATCCAGAAAACGATGGGTATGGTTATCATCGCTCTGCTCCCGGCCCTGGCGGGTGGCGTTTACTTCTTTGGACCCCGGGCGCTGCTGGTCACAGCGGCATCCGTCGTCAGTGCCGTTGCAGCCGAATTCCTGTTCCGCAAAGCGCTTCGCCGGGAGACACACGTCACCGACCTGTCCGCCGTCGTCACAGGGATGCTGCTCGCACTTATCCTGCCGGTGTCCTCACCGTTGTGGATGGCTGCGGTCGGTTCCGCGTTCGCCATCGTCGTGGCCAAGGAGCTGTTCGGCGGCCTCGGTGGCAACTTCGCGAATCCTGCTCTCGTGGGACGTGCCGTTCTGCTGATGAGCTGGCCGGCGTTCATGACGCGCTGGTCTCCCTCTCTGCACGCGGCTGCCGTCGATGCGACAACGACTGCGACGCCTCTGGGTATCCTGAAGCTGGGCGGAACCATCACCGACGTCATAAAGAGTGTCGGAGCCAGTGGAAAGTCGGCTCTGTACCTTCAGATGTTCCTTGGCAACCGCGCAGGCTCCATCGGTGAGACGTCTGGGCTGCTGCTCCTGCTGGGAGCAGCGTTCCTGGTGGTGACGCGAGTCATCGACCTGCGGACACCAGTCGCCATGGTCGCCGCGACATTCGCCGCGTCCTGGCTGTTTGGACAGGACCCGGTCTTCTCGGTGCTGGCCGGCGGCATCTTGCTGGGAGCCTTTTTCATGGCCACAGACTACGTCACGACGCCTGTGACACCCATTGGCAAGTGGGCCTTTGGTATCGGTGCAGGACTCATGACAGTTCTCATCCGTCAACTCGGCAACTTCCCTGAGGGCGTCACCTACGGCATCCTGCTCATGAACGTCGTTGTTCCCTATCTGGACAAAATCATCCCCCGCAAATTCGGATTCGTGAAGCCCAGGAAGGTGAACGCATGAAACGCTGGCAGATGATCAAACTGGGTCTCATCCTGGCAGTGTACACCATCGTCGGCTGTGTCGGGCTTGCATTCGTCTACAACAGCACGAGCAAGACCATCGCACAACGTCAGGAGGCCGACCTTCAGGCCGGTCTTCGCGAAGTGTTCCCCAAGGCCACTGGATTCACCCCAACGGACACGGTGAAGTCCACGAACCCTAACATTGTCTTCGATGCGGCGTACACAGCAAACGGCCCTTCGGGCTCGCTCGGCATAGCCGTCAAGGTCCACGGCCCCAGCTACGGTGGCCCGACCACCCTGATCGTCGGCGTTTCGACTGATGGGACCATCACAGGCGTGAAAGTCCTCGAGAACAAGGACACCCCCGGTCTCGGCGCGAATGCCGCAAGTTCGACGTACTACGTCGACAAGGCCACCAAGACGACGTTTCCGGGACAGTTCGCCGGCAAGAAACTTACCGACGCCTTCGTCGTCAAGAAGGATGTGACCGCCATCACCAGCGCAACTATTACGAGCCGATCCATTACTAATCTGGTTCAGGCCGTCGGCAAGGCTGCGTCCGAAGCCCTCGGCACTGCAGGCCCCTCACCGGTCCCCTCCTCACAGAGCCCCAGCGCTGTCCTTCCGTCGGCTGACACCGTCCGGCCGTCCTCCAGGGCCGCGACGTCCAGTGTTCCTGGCGTCTCCATCCTGGAAACCTCGGCGGGAACAAAAGCTGGGACCATCGTCGGCGCCATCGCGAAAGCCAAGGCAAAGAGTTATGACGGTGACGTCACCGTTCTTGTGGGCGTTTCGACCGACGGAACCATCACTGGTGTCCAAATAGTAGAATGCACCGACAGCCAGGGCAGTCCAATTCTCGCACCGGACTTTGCCGGGCAGTTCGCCGGCAAGAAAGCAGGTGCCCCTCTCGAGGTCGGCACGAACATCGACGCAGTCTCAGGGGCTACATTCAGCAGCAGGGGGGCCACAGCGCTCGTGAAAGCGACTGCGGACGCGCTGGTCAAGGCTCTGGCAGGAGGTGGCCTATGAAACGTTTGTTCGGTGTCTTCGTCAACGGTCTCATCATCGAAAACCCGCTGTTCGTCATTATGATCGGTCTGTGCTCCTCGATGGCCGTAACGACCACGGTCGCCAACGGCATCGGCATGGGCGTCGCGCTGACCTTCGTCCTGGTCATGTCCGAGCTCATTATTTCGCTGTTCCGGAACCTGATTCCGGAAAGCATCCGCATGCCCATCTTCCTGATTGTTATTGCTGCATTCACGACCATCATGGACCTCGAGATGAAGGCGTACTTCCCCGCCCTTTCCAAGTCCATGGGCGTCTTCATCCCGCTCGTTGTGGTGAACTGCATCATCATGGGACGCGTGGAAGCGTTTTCGTCCAAGCAACCCCTGGCTGACTCCATCGTAGACGGCCTGGGCATGGGACTCGGATACACGTGGGTTCTTATCGCCCTGGCAGTTGTCCGGGAGCTGCTGGGCAACGGTACCCTTCTGGGACGCCAGATCATGCCGTCATCCTTCACCCCCATGATCTTCTTCATCTTGCCACCTGGTGGCTTCCTCGTCTTCGCCCTCTGGATGGCTGCAAGCAACGACCTGCGCCGAAAACTGCTGGCAGGAAAAAAGCCGGAACCGACCCAGGATAGCTGCTGCACGCTGCCCGAAAACGGCTCGGCCGAAAAGGCATAGGAGGAAAGATGACTGACCTGATCAAGATCTTCGTCGCAGCGTTCCTCATCAACAACATCATCCTCATGCGCTTCATCGCGCTCTGTTCCTATATCGGAATGACGTCCGATGTGGGGCAGTCCGTAGGCATGGGGCTGGCCGTGACCTTCGTCACGGTGCTGGCTTCAGCCGTCACATGGCCCATCTACTACTGGATTCTCAAGCCGAATGGCCTGGAATTCCTCGAGATTCTGGTCTTCATCGTCGTCATCGCCGCGCTGGTCCAGCTGGTAGAGTTCTATCTCAAGAAGAGCGTCCCCACGCTCTACCACGCCATGGGTATCTATCTTCCCCTGATCACGACCAACTGCGCCATCCTGGCTGTCACGTTCGACCAGATCACGAGCAACTACAACTTCGTGCAATCCATTGTCTTTGCGGTCGCCGTTTCGCTGGGGTATTTGCTTGCGATGCTCCTCCTGGCGGGTGTACGTCAGCGGCTCAAGAACTCTCCGATCCCCACCTTCATGATGGACACGCCTATCCTGTACCTCACCACAAGCATCATCGCAGTAGCATTCATGGGTTTTGCCGGGCTCATCAAGTGAGGCCGCGATGAAGATCATTCTCGAAACAGCAATCATCGCTGCGGTCCTCGGTTTGCTGATCGGCGTTGCCCTGGGCTTCTTCCGCGAGAAGTTCGCGGTCCCCAGCGACCCACTGGTCGACAAGGTTCGAGCCATCCTCCCGGGTGCCAACTGCGGCGCCTGCGGCTTCGCGGGCTGTGATGCCTATGCGATTGCGGTTGCTCATCAGACAACCACTCCCGACCGTTGCACAACGGGCGGCAAGAAAGCGGGCGACCAGATCGCCGCACTGCTCGGCCTCACGTCCAGCGCAGTCGACCAGATCGCCGTTCTCGTATGTCAGGGATCGAAAGACAAGGCCCCTCTCAAGGCCGACTATGAGGGCATCCAGTCCTGCCGTGCCGCCAAAATAACGACGGGAGGCACGAAGCTGTGCCAGTGGTCCTGCATCGGCCTGGGCGACTGCACCAGAGTCTGTCCGTTCGACGCACTCCATATGGGAGACGACGGCCTTCCTCATGTGGACACGGTCAAGTGTACCGGGTGCGGAAAGTGCGTCGACGCCTGTCCTCAGAATGTTCTCACGAGGGTCTCTCGCGCCAGGAAGGGCGCCATGCCTCTCTGTTCCAATAGAAATCCCGTGAAATCAAAGGTCATCGCAACATGCAAGATCGGCTGCATCAAGTGCGAGATATGTGTCAAGTCCTGCCCCGAAGGAGCCATCCACATGGAACGCGGACTCCCTGTGGTGGATGAGCACCTGTGTACCTCATGCGGCATCTGCGTCGCCAAGTGTCCCACAAAGGTCTTCAAGCTCATCGAGAAGGACATCGTCACGTCCTGATTGTCGAGAACAGCTCAGTGTCCCAGTCTGGGCAAGCTGACCGAGCGAGAGAGCACACGGACAGGCCGTGCATTATTGCAAAACGGTGAATGACCTGTAACATTCTTGCTACAAGGATGGTGCGCATAGCATGAGAAAACGAGCGAGAAGCGTTCTGACAGGACTTCTGGTACTCTGCTGCGTCGTTGCGGGCCTTGTGCCCGTGGTGCATGTTCAGGCGGATTCGTCCATCTCGGCTGGACGCAACATCGTCGTCATGGAGAATGCCGCTCTCAAGCGTACGGCCTACCCGCTCGCTGTCTCGATACAAACATCTGCTCCTGTGGAATCACCGTCGTCGGGGCCCTGGCAGACAGCGTGGGCATGGATTCAGACAGCAACTCGCTCGACTGGTGCATGGATTCAAAAGACAACTCGCTCGACTGGTGCGTTTATTGCTTCTGTGTATATGAGCATCCGTGATTTCTTCGTCTCGGGTCAGGCACTGAAGGTTCTCCAAACCGCGACACAGGCGATCACTGATTTCGCCGTCCGGTTGTTTCTGCCTCTGTCTGTGCTGGTTGTGCCAATTCTGGAACGCACGGTGCCTGGCCTCTCGGTGACGCCCGAGCTTGTGGCTGTGTGGATGTTCTGGATCATCGTCGTTCTTGCCCTTCTCATCCTCATCCTTGCTCTGCGTCCCCGGCACAATATGCGCAAGCGCTTGCCGAGGGTGACACCCAGGACAGCAGGGCAGGGACAAAACAGCATAGAGTTCGGCCTTGTGGAACAAGGTCCAAAACCGTCGCCCGCGACATCGCTGGATCCACTGGCACAAACCCGCGAGGAGCAGGAAACACCGCCTGTGCAGGAACCGGCAGCCCAGCCCGCAATGGCGGAAGAATCGTCTCCTGCCCGGCTCGACTCACCGTCGGTCCCGGAGATTTCCCTGGAGCCACTTGGCTTCTTCGCCGGCGCAGATACGGTGCCCACGACAGTGCCCGCTGTGCCTGCCGCCATGATTGCATCGGCCGAGCCGCCACTTCTGGAGTTCACCCCGCCCGAGGCAGAATCACCCGCGACTCAGAATGAACTATCGGAGCCCGTCACGGCCACTCCAGCAGTTCCAGCCGACGTTCCTTCGGAAGCCCTCCTCACGCCTCTTCCGCAGGAGAGTTCTCCGGCCCAGGAATCGCCCGCAGAAACGCTCCTTGAACCTTTCCCTGAACCCGAACTGACACCCATTGGACAGGAAGTTCCGGTCCAGCCCATCAAGCCGGAAAGCAACACTGCTGAGACTGTGTTGCCTCTCGACCAACCCATGCCTGCAGAAGAGTCTTCGGTAACCCCGGAGGCACTTCAGGCTGAAGAGATTTCCGTTCCTGAGACACCTGCAGATTCCCTCGAAGAACCGGTTTCGATGGAGGAAATGACTATTCCAGTCCATGAGGAAGCTCCTGTCGAAGTCGAACCTGTTGAGCCAGACCAGGAATCCCCTGCGGCGAAATTGCCAGAGACCAACCCGCCGACACTGCCCGGCGTGGACCTTCTGTCGCGACTGCTGGATGACGAGGAGTCCTTCGAGCAGACGATGGTTGCAGCTGGCGCCACAGCAGGCGTCACTGCTCCTATACCCCCGTTCGCACCGGTTCCACCGACCCCACAGCCCTCCGTCTTCTCAGGCGATGTTGAACTCGACACACTCGTGCATGACGGCGTCGTCACCGATGCCGACGCGCTGGCGCAGCTGTTCCGCGGCGGGTATCGCAATCGTATCTCCAAATTCGCCGTCTCGGCCAAGGACCTGCAGAACGTGCCAGAGGAGATGCGGCACGTGATCAAGCTCACCGTCGTCGCTCTGTCTCCCATCGAGCTGTCGATTGCCCGGGACCTCGCAATGCGCCTCGAGGCGCCGGGATTTGTCGGCGAAGCTCTGCTGGTGGCCAAGAAGATGGGGTATGAGAACTATCTCACGGCGTACAAGAACATCTCGAAGAACTACAAAGACGTCAGTATCGTCGACACAGCGAGTCTCAAGGCACCAGAGACATTGGCCGAATCCGGCGAGGATCTTATTTCCTTCAGCTAGGCCCGAATGGACGGACATAGAGCATGAAGAAGGGGCGCACACGTGCGCCCCTTCTTCATGCTGAGCTACTTGAGGACCTACCTCCTGTATGCCGATACCTCGGCGTACTCCTTGAGACACCACCCACATGCGACACACGCCCCGCGCCTGACGATCGGTATGCCATCTTGTCCTTCCTCGATCGCGCCCATCGGGCAGACAAGCGTGTCGAAGCTCTCGGGACGCCCGGAGAACCGAAAGACAGGTGGAGCACCAAATACACTGCGGACAGGGGGCCTCTGCCAGAACCCGCCGGGCACTCGTGCCCGCAGTTCATCCAGCGCGATATTGGAGGCAACATCCGTCGTCCTGCCACGACGTCCCCTGCCGATGCGGGCCGACGCTGAAGAGCTGAACGGCGACCAGGAGACCTTGCCGCCACTTGCGATGAGCGCGTAGCCGTCCAACTCCTCGGGATCGATGCCAGCCAGGATCACACCGGTCTCGACGGTTCTCCCGTACGTTTCTTCGCGGGCGCGTTCGCCGTCAAGGACACCGAACAGGAAAGATCCCCTGATCGCCGACCAGACATCCAGGAGAGCCTCTCCCATCAGTCCATATGCAGCATAGCTCAGGACCTCCGTCCGCGTCTTTGTGGCAACGCAGTCGAGGACCGTGGCGAAGATGCCGTGGACGCCGGAGAACCTGTTGAGCTCGAGGCCGCGCACGACGACGAACAGGTCGGCTTCGGCGAGACACCGTGACACAAACACCTGCTTGATGTACCGACGCTCGGGGGTCTCCATCTTGTGCAGTTGGCGTGCGTAGGACCTCCTGGGCACCGTCAGGGACTCGTACTCCCCGGAGATGATCTCAATCAGGTCGCCATGCTCGCCCAGCAAGCTTGTCAAGGCGCTGCGATATGCCTCATCGTAGCCTGCCAGAGACCTTGCGGCAAGGTCGACTCGGGCGGCCCCGGACAGCGTCCGTACCGTCCGCTCCACCAGGTCCAACGGCGCAGGGATGTCGCCAAGCAACACAAGAACTCGCCTGCCATCGA
>JGI24146J20443_1001403_pt1 | contig 14921 bp, 16 predicted proteins | sample BarGraIncub1131A_FD_20443 | JGI IMG/M metagenome (IMG submission 20443) | reverse complement strand
AAATATCCGATATGAAGACGTATGTTGCTAAACCAGCTGAAATCGAGAGAAAATGGTACGTCGTTGATGCCGCAGGCATGACGCTTGGCCGTCTCGCAAGTGAAGTCGCGAAGATTCTCCGCGGCAAGAACAAGCCGACGTATACCCCTTTTGAAGATACAGGCGATTTTGTTATTATTGTCAATGCAGCCAAACTGGTTCTTACCGGCAATAAGCTTGATCAGAAAATGTATCGCTACCACACTCTTTATGCAGGCGGCTTAAGGGAAACCAGCGCCCGCAAAATGATGGCCACAAGACCTGAGAAGGCTTTTGAACTGGCTATCAAGGGAATGCTCCCGAAGAACGCCATGGGCCGCAAGATGTTTAAAAAACTTACGGTTTATGCAGGTCCTGAACATAAGCAGGCCGCACAGAAGCCAGAGCTTCTGATAATTAACGTATAAGAGAGGGAGGACCAAGTCACATGGTTAAGAAATCTGCCAAAGTTTATTTCTACGGTACAGGACGTCGTAAGAATGCAGTTGCATGCGTGCGTATGATTCCCGGTACAGGTATTATTACAGTCAACGATAGAGATATCGACGATTATTTTGGTCTTGAGACCTTAAAGCTTATCGTTCATCAGCCGCTTGTTGCCACAGCAACAGACGGAAAGTTCGATATAATCTGCAAGGCTATCGGCGGCGGTATTTCCGGTCAGGCCGGCGCAATCCGTCACGGCATTTCCAGAGCACTGCTTAAGGCAGACGAGGAAGGCTACCGGGCCATTCTTAAGAAGGCTGGTTTCCTCACACGTGATTCACGTATGAAGGAAAGAAAAAAGCCCGGTCTCAAGAAGGCAAGAAAAGCTTCCCAGTTCTCCAAACGTTAATCGACCTTCGCGCCGTACCTATGGCCAGCTTTTTTGCAAAAACTGGCTGAAGTCAAAGCTGCGGAAACAAAATCTATGTTACATCAGCTTACGCGGCGCATCCGTCATTATATGGCAGGGTGCGCCGCGACTGCGTTTTCCGGAAAGAGAGGCCATACGTGTTAGTTATTACAAATGCCCGCCTGCTGACAATGGAAAAAACAGATTCCCCGGAGGACGCTTCAGAGGAAAATGCCGTAAGCACCTCATCAGGCTTTTCAGAGTGCTTTTCCAGGGGCGTCATTGAGAAGGGTTTCATTGCAGTTGAAGAGAACCGGATTGTGCAAATCGGACCAATGGACAGGATACCTCCCGAACTTCTGACTGATGCAGCGGATCAGACGGACAAAATGAGTCTGGCGAGTGAATTGAATCAGGTGCTTGATGCTAAGGGAGGCTGGATTCTTCCGGGTTTCATCGATGCTCATTCCCATCTGGGACTTTTCGACGACAGCCTCGATTTTGAGGGTAGCGACGGCAACGAGGATACGGACCCGATTACCCCGCAGCTGCGTGCCATCGACGGAATCCACAATGCTGACGTCTGCTTCCGTGAGGCCTATGAAGCCGGTGTGTCCATAGTTATGGCCGGCCCAGGCAGCGGCAATGTAATGGGAGGACAATTTGCACTCCTGCATACATATGAGCGTACAGTCGACCGGGCTGTCATTCAGGCGCCGAGCGCCCAGAAAGTCGCGTTCGGCGAGAACCCCAAGCGGGTATACGGCAAAGATGATAAAGCACCTTCAACACGTATGGGAACGGCCGGCCTGCTGCGGGACACACTCTTTAAGGCGCTTGAGTACAGGGAAAAGTGGGATGAATATACCCATAAAAAAACAGAGTATGATCTGGCTGAGGCACGAAATGATGAGGATATTCCGGATTCTCCGGACCGTCCTGATTTTGACTTTCAGCTCGAATCGCTTTTTCCCGTTCTTTCAGGCAGCATTCCGCTGAAAATTCATGCGCACCGGCAGGATGATATTCTGACAGCTGTAAGAATCTGTAATGAATTCGGTCTTAAATACACAATTGAACACTGCACGGAAGGACATAAAATTGCGGATGTACTGTATGAAGAATACAGTGCCGGCCAGGTTCCCGGCAGGGGAACCGGCAACAAGGAAAGCAAAGGCGGCAAGCTTCTTGGCGTGATTGTCGGGCCTATTATCGGAGACCGTTCCAAGCCGGAGCTTTCGTCCCTGACTACAAAGACAGCCGGGATACTGCATCGTGCAGGACTTCCCGTTGCCATCATGACCGACCATCCCTGCGTACCGCAGCAATATCTTCTTCTTTCAACGGCGCTTGCCGTCAAAGGCGGACTTCCTGACAGTGCTGCTCTATCCTCAATCACACTGACGGCAGCAGAAATATGCGGGATTTCGGACCAGTATGGAAGTTTGACCGTCGGGAAAAAAGCAGATCTTACATTGTTTTCCGGAGACCCGTACGATTACAGGAGCAGAGTGCTCCTTTTCGTCGGTGCCGGGGTTGTCCGGTTTGATCCTGAGAAGATGCTTGAGGAATCGATGGAAAGGCATCTGATATGACATCGATACTTACGCTCCTCTCCCATTCTCCCGAGGCAACGGAGTTCATCGGCCAGGAGATCGCAAAATATCTTCATTCAGGAGATATTCTGACATTGGACGGCGACCTGGGTGCCGGGAAAACGGCGTTTACCAGAGGGATTGCCCGCGGGCTGGGACTAACGTCCCATGTATCAAGTCCGACCTTTACGCTGGTCATGGAGCATCCCGCCGAAAAGGCCGGACAGCTTTCCCTTTTTCATTTCGATGTGTACCGGCTGACCAACGGCGATGATTTTCTTGACTCCGGCCTTGATGAATATTTTGACCAAAAAGGCGTAAGCGTCCTCGAGTGGGGTAAGCTTGTCGCCGACGCACTGCCGGAGGACATACTGCGTATTTCCATGCAGGGCACAGAAGAGGTCCGTACAATTACGATTGCCTTCCCGCAGGCACGCCAAATGGAACTTGACCTACTCCAAAAAGATATTGCCGGTGATCTGCGGATCACATAAATGCGAAAGCAGAATTCCTGCAAAGCCAATGAATATGACCCGGACATAGGAGGATAATCATGCTGATACTTGCCTGTGATACTTCGAATTCAGCCTGCTCAGCCTGTCTTTTTGAAGACGGGCGCGTATTGGCGCAGTCGCTGCTGTCGATGGGACGGACGCACTCCCTGACTTTTATGCCGCTGCTGCATGATTTAATGAAACAGGCCGGACGGGAATACAGGGATCTTGATGCATTTGCATGTGCAGTCGGCCCCGGTTCTTTTACCGGGATACGAATTGGCGTCAGCGCAGTAAAAACAATGGCACTGGTTGCGCAAAAGCCTGCGGTTCCTGTGTCAAGCCTGCAGGCGCTTGCCTTTCCGTTTTTTGATCAGAAGGGTACACTCGTGGTTGCAATGACCGATGCCAGAAACCGGCGGGTTTTTTCGGCCGCATACTTCGAAGGACGGGAAGTGATTTCCGAAAACGCACGGACGATCGACGAACTGATTTCGCTTTGCGGGACGTGGGACGATGTGAGTCCGGTTCCGGCTTCAAATATTCTGTTGTGCGGGGATATAGCCGCAACGTATGTACAGGAAGAATATTTCCGCCAAAAGAACGCACGTATATCACCGTTATTTGGACGTGAGGTGCAGCCTGCATCGGTCGCAGCGCTTGCCTGTGAGATAATCCTTGCCGGTTCTTCCGGTCAGGACGCTGCAGATATATCGGCTTTATACCCTCCGCAGGCCCTGATGCCGGTTTATCGTGCTAAAACATCGGCCGAGCGTAAGTTTTCCCAGGCGGCAAAAGAAAAAAATGCAGTATTGCCGATCCCGGTGCCGGAGCAGATGTACCTGTGTACAAAGGGCGAAAGCCATGACTGATATAACTATTGTTCCCGCAGGTATAGAGGATGCCGACCGGCTTTATGAAATCGAATGCGCCAGTTTTTCGATTCCCTGGAGCAGGGGTTCCTTCATTACCATGATTTCAGACAGGGAACACGCTATGTGCCTTACGGCACGCACAGGCGTTACATTGCCGGGGAAGACAGTCAATGCCGGTACTTCCGGTGCATTGCAGCAGGTTCCGCTCATAGCAGGATATACCGGTGTGCTGTATGTTCTGGATGAGGGCGAAATCACGAATATTGCCGTGCACCCCGACTACCGGGGACGGGGCATCGGATTTGCACTTCTCCGGGCCGCCCAGGATTTTTGCAGGCAGTCAGGTGTCCATACGCTGCATCTGGAGGTAAGGCCCAGCAATACCGGCGCGATCGCATTGTACCGGAAGTGCGGCTTCGTCCGGTCAGGAAAACGACGCGGATATTATGCGGATAACGGGGAGGATGCCTTACTGTATTCATGGAAAGACATGTGAAATTCACAAGAGAATAGGATGTATTTGTATGCGTTTTGTTTGTAAATGCTCAAATATCTTGAGAAACGCTTCGTTTTTATTGACAGGGGCAAACCCAATCCATATACTAATTTTAATAGAAAAGATAAAGTGTAAGTGTACTTCAAGGAGGATGTATCATGGTTTCTCGAACCGTTGTGTTCCAGTGTGATGAAGCTCTTCAAATGAAAGCAGTTGCAGTTTTGATTCAGAAGGCTTCTTCGTTTAGAAGCAGCATCTATCTGAGCCGAAGCGGACGCCGCGCAAACGCCAAGAGTCTTCTTGGTGTTATGTCATTGGGAATAGAGAATAAAGCTGAGATTGAGATTACGGCTGACGGGGAAGATCAGCAGGCGGCTATTGATACTCTTATTGCATATCTGGAGAATCCAAGCGTGCTATGAGCCCGGAGACGGAAGTATTTGATGCCCGTATAGATTTAGTACCAACGAGCCCGGGTGTGTACCTGATGAAGGACGCCTCGGGTTCTGTTATTTATGTCGGAAAAGCCAAGAATCTAAGAAATCGGCTGAAGAGTTATTTCTGCAAAAATCCGGCCGGCAACGATAAAGTACTGGCGATGATTTCCCACATCGCTGATTTTGAATATATTATCGTCTCCAATGAACTGGAATCCCTGCTCCTTGAGTCAAACCTCATCAAAAGATACCAGCCCCACTACAATATTCTGCTGCGCGACGACAGGGGATATCCTTATGTCTGTATAACGATGCAGGATGAGTATCCCAGGATCCAGAAAGTTTTCAGGGTAGGGGCAGACAAGGAAAAAGGAGCCCGTTACTTCGGCCCTTTCCTTGCGGGGGATTTATATCAGGCCCTTGTCACACTCCGTGATATTTTTCCGACAAAAACCTGCCGGCGGGTGCTTCCCAAGGATATCGGAAAAGAAAGACCCTGTCTGAACTATTATATCGGACGGTGCGTCGCTCCCTGCAAGGGTGATGTNCCGGCATCTGCNTACCGTGCGGTTATGGAAGATATCTGCCGGTTTTTCGAAGGCAGGTATGACGGGATTCAGAAGGANCTTACCGCGCAGATGATATCCGCCTCCGGGAAACAGGATTACGAAAANGCAGTGATATACCGCGACCGCCTTAAGTCNCTNGAAAAAATCATGGAGGCNCAGAAGGTCTCCCTTCCCCATGAGACGGATATGGANGTAATCGGGATAAGCCGCGANGCTGGTGAAATCTGTATCAAAAAACTCGAGGTCCGTGCAGGGCGCATTATCGGATCCCCGACTTTCTTCCTNGCNGANCATCAGGAGGAAGAAAGTGAGATACTGACCGCCTTCATTGAACAGCATTATCCGAATGCACCGCTTATCCCNCCGGAAATNCTGGTNTCTGTCCTTCCGGCGGANGAAACGGNTTTNTCTGATTTCCTTTACCAGTATTGCGGGCGCAAAACACTTTTNCGGATTCCTCAGCGCGGGAGCGGTGTACAGCTCCTCAAGATGGCTGTCGANAATGCNTCCGAAGCTCTNATGNGGCGGATTCTTCGCGTCGGNGATTCGGAGAAAGCACTTACNAAGGCTCTCANCAGTCTTTCGANGCACGTCGGGCTNACAAAACCGCTTGAAAGAATAGAAGCGTATGATATTTCCAATATGGGTGCCGACGATCAGGGCGGCGGTATGGTGGTTTTTCAGCAGGGCCGGCCGGACCGTGCCGGTTACCGGCTGTTTAAAATCCGCAGGAAAGAGGGGCAGGACGATTACGGTGCGATGCGTGAAGTCCTGCGAAGACGCTTTTCCCATACCGGCGAAGATGATTTCGCCCGCATGCCGGATCTTNTACTCATGGACGGGGGACTGCAGCACGTCCTNCTGGCTCAGGAAATTCTGCGNGAAGAAAATCTTCAGGATAAAGTAAAGGNAGCAGGCATGGTAAAGGACAGTAAACACCGCACCCGNGGACTGGCACTGCCTGACGGCCGGATTCTTGAGCTTTCATCTGAAGCTGCAGATTCCGAGGAAAGTCTGATTTTACTTCGCCTGCTGACGGCTGTCCAGAATGAGGTGCACAGGTTTGCACTTTCATATCAAAGAAAACTTTCTAAAAAGAGGCACCTGTCCTTCAGGCTGGAATCGATTGAAGGCATCGGACCGGCCAAAAGGAAAGCACTGCTGGCTCATTTTGGATCTGTCGGAAAAATATCTGCCGCCTCGCCGGAAGAACTGAAAGAAGCCCCGCTCATAACGGATGTCAACGCACAGTCCGTCTACAGGCATTTTCATAAAGAGATCGGAGAATAGCTGATGGCAATTTTTGCAATTGCAGACCTTCATCTTTCACAGGGAACGGATAAGCCGATGATGCACATTTTCGGACCGCAGTGGCAGGATCACCAGAACCGGCTGCGCGATGCATGGCTGTCTTCGGTCAAAGAAAATGATACGGTCATTATTCCGGGGGATATCTCATGGGGGATGACCCTGGCGGAGGCACTTCCGGATCTGCAGTTTATCGATCAGCTTCCCGGCAGGAAAATCCTTTCGAAGGGAAATCACGATTATTGGTGGGGTACGGTGGGCAAGATCGAAGCTATGGCGGCCGAAAAGGGACTCTCATCCCTGTCATTCATGAAGAATAACGCCTTTCTTGTCGAAGGGCGCGCTGTCTGCGGAACCCGCGGATGGCTGTTGCCGTCGGATCCCGAGTTCAAAACCGCAGACAACGTCATATATGAGCGCGAAATTGCAAGACTGGAAAGATCCCTGATCGCGGGCAGGGCTCTGCTTGAGAATGCAGATGGAAACCCGTCTGGTAAAAAAGAGAATCCGGGGGAGCACCCTGAAGGTGATATCATTGCCGTCATTCATTATCCCCCGCTTTTATTACCCTCGCAAAACTCCGGATTTTGTGTGCTTTTAGAAAAATACCATGTGAAAACATGCATTTACGGGCATTTACACGGCCGGGGACACCATAAAGCCTTCGAAGGGGAGAAAAACGGAGTATATTATTATCTGGTTGCAGGGGATTATATTTCCTTTAAACCATTGCGGCTCTAAGCCAAAATGGTATTTTTCGCAGTTGCGCGATTTTAATGCCTGCGCTATAATAAGACACGCATGTTGAAGCGATGCTTCGGATTATTTGTTCGTGCTCAGAGAGGAGCCACATTTATATGGCAGAGAGCATGACCGGTTACGGTCGGGCAGATTGTATTTTTGATTCGCGAAGGTATCTGATTGAGATCAAGTCCATTAACAATCGTTTCTGCGATGTGCAGGTCCGTATGCCGCGTGCACTTCTTTCTTTGGAGCCGCAAATACGTGAACTAGTTACTTCGTGCCTTCTTCGTGGTAAAATAGATGTCTTCATCACGATTGAAGATCAAGGTGTCGGCAATACGCATGTTTCCGCGAATCTGGCCCTGGCAGGAGCATACTCACAGGCACTTTCAGAAATTGCTGCTTCGACAGGACGTATGGACACAGCCGGAGCCGATTTTATTGCAAGGCTTCCTGACGTTATGATTACGCAGCCGGTTGAGTGGACTCCGGAGATTGTCCGTGAAAGTTTGATGACGGCTCTGCAGACGGCTCTTTTGGAAATATCCGAAATGCGGCGGGTCGAGGGCAAAAAGCTGCTTGCGGATATTCTGGGTAAGACATCGGGTCTTGAGGCTATGCGGGAACAGCTCGTTCTCCGTGCCCCGCTCGTGCCGGTTGAATACCGCACCCGTCTTCAGGCCAGAATGGATGAACTGCTTTCCGATGCGTCCGGAATTGTTTTTGATGAAGGTCGAAGAGAAGCAGAAGTCGCAATTTTTGCGGATAAGTGTGCCATTGACGAAGAACTTGTAAGACTTGAGAGCCATTTTGAACAGCTTAAGAATACACTTGCCGCTGAGGGAAGTATTGGAAAGAAGCTGGACTTTATTTTGCAGGAAGTCAATCGTGAAATTAATACGATCGGCTCGAAAGCAAACGACATAATAACGACGAATCTTGTCCTGGATATGAAGACGGATCTTGAAAAGATCCGTGAGCAGATTCAGAACGTAGCGTAATATAAACGGGGGGTGAGTGACGCCTGTGAGCTTTATACGAATTGGATTCGGCAACTTGATTTCTTCGGAACGACTCATTTCAGTCGTTGGTCCTGATTCGGCACCCGCCCGGAGACTCGTGCAGGATGCACGCGACAGAGGTGCACTCATTGATGCATCCTCCGGGAAAAAATGCAAATCCGTCCTTGTGATGGACAGCGATCATATTGTGCTATCTGCCCTTCCGCTTGAAGAGATTGATGCTCTTTTAGCGAAAACAGCAAATCAGAATACAGATGTCGGGGGTCATTCATTTGGATAATGTATTTTTGCCGGCGGAGCAGACCAGAAAAGGATTGCTTGTTTCGGTCTCCGGACCTTCCGGGGTAGGCAAAGGCTCAGTTATTGATAAAGTCAGGGAGCGCCTGCCGGATATTGCACATTCGGTTTCCGTTACAACGCGGCCCATACGGGAAAATGAAACAGAAGGCGTATCGTACTTTTTCCGCACGGAGCAGCAGTTCAAGAAAATGATGGCCGAGGGTGAGATCCTTGAACACGATATTTACCTGAACAATTACTATGGTACGCCGCTCACACCATTATTGAAGATGATAAACGAGGGCAGGGACGTCCTCTTTGATCTGACCGTATCCGGAAGCCTTGCCCTTATGGAAAACTATGCGGATGCAGTCACAATATTTCTTTTGCCGCCGTCCATGTCCGAGCTCAGGTGCCGCCTTGTAAAACGCGCAACTGAATCGCCGGAAGTCATTGAGAGAAGGCTTCTCGAGGCCAGCGTAGAAATACCGAAAGTAGATCTTTTCAACTATGTCGTCATAAATGACGATTTAGACAGATCGGCCGACCAGATTATTGCGATCATTGAAGCCGAAAAACATAAATACTCCAGACAGATCGGTATTGAAGAGAGAATACTAGGCCGATGATTAACCCTTTTCGCACAGGGCGAAGGCAATGTGCAGTAAGATAAGAACGCAGGAACCATTTTGAAGGAGGCATAATATGCTCGTTAAACCACCGCTCGAACAACTCTTACCCAAGGTTGAAAGCCGTTACACACTTGCTATGCTGGTTGCCAAACGTACCCGTCAGCTTGTAGACGGAGCTCAGCCAATGGTTGAAACAGATTCCCCGAACCTGGTCACCGTTGCATGCGAAGAAATTTCGCAGGATAAAGTAGTATGCGTCGAGGGAATTTTCACTCCTGTCGTACCGCTTCGCCCTGAAATTGAAGAAGCACGCCGGATTGCCCGGGAGCTTGCGGCCAATCAGGCTTCCCTTGATTCGTTCCCTGATCTTATGGATCTCCCGAAAGGGGCGGCTTCCGATGAGGACCTGATTGATAAAGTACTTGCAGATGATACCATCATCGATGACGAACTCGTTGATGATGTCATTGAACTGATTGAGGATCTTTCGGAAGAAGCCGATGAATTAGTAATTACTGATGACATTCTTGATGAGGATTCTTCCGAGTCTTCAGAGACGGAGGAATAAGATGCCAAAGGACAAATCGATGGAGCGCATCGTTGCGCTTGCTAAAACGCGCGGTTTTGTATATCCCGGGTCGGATATTTACGGAGGCCTGGCGAATTCCTGGGATTACGGTCCTCTGGGTGTACAACTCAAGAATAATGTAAAGGCAGCCTGGTGGAGAAAATTTGTGCAGGAGAATCCTTACAACGTCGGAGTCGACTGCGCCATTCTGATGAACCCTCAGGTCTGGGTTGCATCCGGCCACGTCGGAGGATTTTCTGATCCGCTTATCGACTGCCGCCAGTGCAAAGCCAGGAACCGTGCGGATAAGATCATCGAAGACTATAACAGGGACAATAATATTGATATCGGGAACGCCGGCCTGGATGGTTGGACCAATGAACAGCTTGTTGCATATATTGACGAGCACAATGTCCCCTGCCCCCAGTGCGGCGGACACAACTTTACTGATGTCCGCAAGTTCAACCTCATGTTCAAAACATTCATGGGAGTTACCGAAGACAGTAAGAATGAAGTATATCTGCGCCCTGAGACAGCGCAGGGCATTTTTGTCAATTTTAAGAATGTCCAGCGCTCATCAAGAAGAAAAATGCCGTTTGGTATCTGCCAGATCGGAAAAGCATTCAGAAACGAAATTACACCGGGCAACTTCATTTTTCGTACCAGGGAATTTGAGCAGATGGAGCTTGAGTTCTTTTGCGAACCCGGCACCGACATGGAGTGGTTCCTGTACTGGAAAGATTATTGCCATAACTGGCTGAAAAGCCTGGGCCTGAAGGATGATGAGCTAAGAACCAGGGATCATACTCCGGAAGAACTCGCATTCTACTCAAATGCGACAACGGACTTTGAATTCTATTTCCCGTTTGGCTGGGGGGAACTCTGGGGTGTTGCAGATCGTACGGATTATGACTTGAAACAGCATATGACATTCTCTAAAGAAGATCTTACTTATTTTGATCCTGCCAAAAATGAGAAATACATACCATATGTTATTGAACCTTCCCTTGGTGCAGACCGTGCGACACTTGCATTTTTATGCTCTGCTTATGATGAGGAAGATATGGGTGAAGGGGACGTGCGTACAATCATGCGTTTCCATCCTGCCCTTGCACCCATCAAAATCGGCATTCTTCCGCTGTCAGCGAAATTATCCGACAAAGCTGAAGCAATATACCATACACTTTCGGCAGACTATTTCTGCGAGTTTGATGACCGCCAGTCAATAGGGAAACGGTACCGCAGGCAGGATGAGATCGGCACACCGTACTGTGTGGTTTATGATTTTGAATCGGATAATGATAACTGCGTGGAGATCCGGCAACGGGATTCCATGAAGAAGGTCGAGTATGAACATGGGAATGTCCGCTTCCCGATTAACAAACTAAGGGAGTACTTTGCGGACAAGTTCACATTCTAGGTTTTCAATATGTCGGTGGCGCCGGCAAGCTTTCGAGGAGGAGCTTGCCGACGCCATTGCTGCATAGGAAAATAGTTCAAACAATATGATTCAGAAAGCGGAGGATACACGATGACAAAGTATGTGTACATGTTCAAAGAAGGCAATGCGTCCATGAAGAACCTTCTCGGCGGCAAGGGGGCAAACCTTGCTGAGATGACCTGCCTGGGACTTCCTGTTCCACGTGGTTTTACCATTTCTACGGAGGCCTGCAATCGCTATTATGATGATAATGAGATGATTGCACCCGAAGTGGAAAAAGAAATCTTTGACACCCTGGCAATGACAGAAGCTATCGTCGGTAAGAAACTCGGAGACGCAAAAAATCCATATCTCGTTTCCGTCCGCTCCGGAGCCAGAGCATCAATGCCCGGTATGATGGACACTATACTAAATCTCGGCTTAAATGATGAAGTCGTTATCGGACTGGCCCGCCTTACTGATAATGAACGCTTCGCTTATGACAGCTACAGAAGATTTATCACAATGTTCGGTGATGTTGTTATGGAAATCGACAAAAACAAATTCGAGAAAGAATTTGAAGCCGTTAAAGAATCCAGGGGTGTAACTCTTGATACGCAGCTTGATGCAGAGGCAATGAAAGAAGTTGTCAGCCGTTACCTTCGTGTCTATCAGGACAATAAAGGCGAACCTTTTCCGCAGGACCCGAAAATACAGCTTCTTGAAGCAATCAAGGCTGTATTCCGTTCCTGGAATAATGATCGTGCCGTCTATTACCGCCGCATGAACGACATTCCCGGAAGTTGGGGAACTGCAGTAAGCGTACAGGAAATGGTCTATGGCAACATGGGCGATACATCCGGTACCGGCGTAGCTTTTACAAGGGATCCCGCTACCGGTGAAAAGAAACTCTTCGGTGAATTCCTCATGAATGCCCAGGGTGAGGATGTTGTTGCGGGTATCCGTACACCGCAGACCATTGACCAGCTTAAGGATATCATGCCTGAAGTGTACGAGCAGTTTGCAACCATTGCGAATACCCTCGAAAATCATTACAAAGATATGCAGGATATGGAATTCACAATTGAGCGCGGAAAACTCTTCATGCTGCAGACCAGAAACGGAAAGCGCACAGCTGCTGCCGCTATGCGTGTTGCTGTTGAAATGGTTGCTGAAGGTCTTAATACCAAGGAAGAGGCAATCATGAAGATTGATCCCAAGCAGCTCGATGCACTGCTGCACCCGACTTTCGAGGCAAAGGCACTGAAAGCAGCAGAGGTGATAGCGCACGGACTTCCCGCATCTCCCGGAGCGGCAACGGCAAAAGTTTACTTTACGGCGGAAGACGCGAAAACAGCCAGCGATCTCGGTGAAAGCGTAATGCTTGTACGTCTTGAGACTTCCCCCGAGGATCTTGCAGGTATGGATGTTTCCAAGGGTATCCTTACAGGACGCGGCGGGATGACTTCCCATGCTGCTGTAGTAGCCAGGGGAATGGGCAAGTGCTGTGTGTCCGGATGCTCCGAAATTACTATTAAGGAAGAAGATAAATATTTCCAGACCAAAGACGGCAGGAAATTTCATGAGGGCGACTGGATCTCTCTCGACGGTTCCACCGGAAATGTTTATGCAGGAAAAATTCAAACAGAGGAAGCAACTCTCTCCGGCGATTTCAGAACAATCATGGAATGGTCGGACGAATTCCGTACCATGAAGGTTCGTGCCAACGCCGATACAATACGTGATGCAAAAGTCGCATTTGATCTTGGCGCACAGGGCATCGGCCTGTGCCGCACCGAGCATATGTTTTTCGAAACGGAACGTATTTTTGCATTCCGCCAGATGATCGTTGCCAAGGATGAAGCGCAGAGAAGAATTGCCCTTGCTAAAATCCTTCCCTACCAGCAGGCCGACTTTGAAGGACTTTTCCATGCTATGAAGGGCTTCCCGGTTACGATCCGTCTTCTGGATCCGCCGCTTCACGAGTTCCTTCCTCAGTCAGCTGAGGATATCGCCGACCTGGCAGTAGCTCTCAAAATGGATAATGAAGAACTGAAAGATTTTATTGAGAGCCTGCATGAGCTTAACCCCATGCTCGGACACAGGGGATGCCGGCTTGCCGTCACTTATCCTGAAATTGCCGAAATGCAGACCCAGGCCATCATAGCCGCTGCCATTACGGTTAACAGGGAAGGCGGGCCGCAGGTAGTTCCGGAAATCATGGTGCCCCTTGTCTGCGAAGTCAAAGAACTGAAGTTTGTTAAGAACATTATCGTAAGGACAGCAGACCAGATGATTAAGGAGTCCGGAGTACCGCTGGTATATAAGGTTGGAACAATGATTGAGATTCCCCGCGCCGCCCTGACAGCTGATGCCATCGCAGTTGAAGCGGAATTTTTCTCCTTCGGTACGAATGACCTGACACAGATGACATATGGTCTGTCCCGTGATGATGCAGGTAAAATACTTGATGCCTACTATCAGAAGAAGATCTTCGAGAATGATCCTACAGCGCGTCTTGACACCATCGGTGTCGGCAAGCTCATGCAGATTGCGACCGAGGGAGGCCGCGCCACACGTCCCGATATCAAGCTTGGTATCTGCGGCGAACATGGCGGAGACCCGTCCTCCATTGAATTCTGTAACACACTCGGATTTTCCTATGTATCCTGCTCGCCATTTCGAGTTCCGATCGCCCGCCTTGCCGCGGCACAGGCTGCTGTCAGACAGAGAAAATAAGTAAGCTGATCCAATCCATCACATAGAATAGAGGCCTGCTACCGGTGAAAATCGGCGGCAGGCTTTTTAATACCATCAAATTGGACAGGCACGACGGATTATCAACAAACTGTGATATATTGAATTCAGGTAATACTTTTTCGCAGAACCGGAAGAATAAACATCGAATTTGAGCGAATATGGCTTTTCAATTTTGGAGGAAGTAAGTATGGGGTTGATGGATATTTTCAAAAGTGTTTTCAGGGAATCTGAGCCTGAACCGGATTTTTATAGGCAAGAACAGAAGAATGCCGCATATCAGATGGATTCGAGGTTTTTGCATAATCACCTGCGCGAAATTCGGGCACAGAACAATTGGACGCAGGAGGATGTGGCAAAAAAAGTCGGAGTTACACATCAGGCAATTTCTGAAATGGAGAGAGGGCGTTTTTGCCCGAACGAAAGGCTGGCATTATTGATCTGTGCAGCCGTAGGTAAGAGTTGTGAGGAAGTATTTTATTCCTGAAGGATGACAAATCAGCATATCGTTTCAGAGAGGAGTTGTCCGCTTTGTCGGGGCTTCGCTTATGCTATTATCTGTTCCTGTTTTTTTTATCACCTCAGAAGACCTGGGAATTTCAATATATGCAATGATTTTTATCATCATAATGACTGTTTTAATTATTGTTTTGGTTAATACACTCAAATATTTTAAGAAATGAAGAATGATAATCTGCTATAATAAATGTTACATTTGTTGATGTAACTCGTGCTGTAAAAATGAACCAGATGTACAAAAAACGATAGTAAGGAAATAATTTATGAGTGATGTATCTGTAAAGACTTGTCCGTCCTGCGGCGGAAGATTGGTTTATCAGCCCGAATCCAGC
>JGI24146J20443_1001401_pt1 | contig 14938 bp, 16 predicted proteins | sample BarGraIncub1131A_FD_20443 | JGI IMG/M metagenome (IMG submission 20443) | reverse complement strand
CCTTCTGGGAGCGGAAAGTTATCGGCTGGATGCAGGTGCGTATCGGCCCGAATCGCGTTGGTCCGTGGGGTCTGATCCAGCCGATCGCCGACGGCGTCAAGTTGCTGATGAAGGAAATTGTGATTCCGTCGGGTGCCGACAAGAGTGTCTTCCTGATTGCACCGATGTTCGCCTTTGCCCCGGCGCTCGCCGCCTGGGCCGTGATTCCCTTCAACGATACGATGGTGCTGGCCAACGTCAATGCCAGTTTGCTTTACATCATGGCGATTACCTCGCTCGGCGTGTACGGCATCATTCTCGCCGGTTGGTCATCCAACTCCAAGTACGCCTTCCTCGGTGGCATGCGTTCGGCCGCGCAGATGATCTCCTACGAAGTCGCCATGGGCCTCGCGTTGGTCGTTGTCTTGATGGTGTCGAACAGTCTGAACCTTGGCGATATTGTCAAAGGGCAGGGGCGGGGCCTGTTTGCCGATAGGGGGCTCGGCTTTCTGTCATGGAACTGGTTGCCGCTGCTGCCGATGTTCGGCGTCTATCTGATCGCTACGGTCGCCGAAACCAACCGGGCACCTTTCGATATGGCCGAAGGCGAATCGGAAATCGTCGGTTTCCACGTCGAGTATTCTGGGATGGCCTTTGCCGTCTTCTTTCTCGCCGAATACGCCAACATGATCCTGGTGTCGACCCTGACCTCGATCTTGTTTCTTGGCGGCTGGTTGTCGCCGGTGGGCTTCCTGCCCGACAGCATGTTCTGGCTGTTCGCGAAAATTACCGCCATTTTGTTCTTCTTCCTGTGGATCCGCGCCACCTTCCCCCGTTATCGCTACGATCAGATCATGCGTCTCGGCTGGAAAGTGTTCATTCCATTGTGCCTCCTCTGGCTGGCCGTGGTCGGCTGCTGGATGATGTCGCCGTGGAACATCTGGAAGTAAAGGGATAGCCATGGGTTCGATGAAAGAAATTTTCAACAGTCTCCTACTCAAGGAGCTGTTCAAGGGAATGTCGGTGACGGGGCGTTACATGTTCGCCCGCAAGATCACCGTTCAGTATCCCGAAGAGAAGACGCCACAAAGTTTCCGCTTTCGTGGTCTGCATGCGCTGCGTCGTTACCCGAATGGAGAGGAGCGTTGCATCGCCTGCAAGCTATGCGAAGCGGTCTGTCCGGCGCTGGCCATCACCATCGAATCGGATCAGCGCGATGACGGCTCGCGGCGCACGACGCGTTACGACATCGACCTGACCAAGTGCATCTTCTGCGGGTTCTGTGAAGAAGCGTGTCCGGTCGATGCCATCGTTGAGACGCGTATTTTCGAGTACCACGGTGAAAAGCGTGGCGACCTCTACTACACCAAGCCGATGTTGCTGGCCAATGGCGATCGCTACGAAGCGCAGATCGCCGAAGACCGCGCACTCGACGCGAAATATCGCTAACAGGCCGACACGATGGAATTCAAGACCTTCGTTTTTTACTTTCTCTCAGCGATTCTCGTCTACGCCAGTCTGCGTGTGGTCACCGCACGCAATCCGGTACACGCGGCGCTATTCCTGATTCTCGCTTTCTTCAACGCGAGCGGCATTTGGATGCTGTTGCAGGCCGAGTTTCTGGCTATCGCGTTGGTGCTCGTTTATGTCGGCGCGGTGATGGTGCTTTTCCTCTTTGTGGTGATGATGCTCGACATCAATCTCGACCGCTTGCGTGAAGGCTTCTGGAGCTACCTGCCGCTCGGTTCAATGGTCGCGTTGCTGTTGGTTCTGGAAATGGGCGTTATTCTCGGCGGCAGCTATTTCGATCTGTTCGAGATCAGCGTTCCGCAGACGGCCGCCGGCGAGAGCAACGTACAGGCGGTCGGCCGCCTGATCTTCACCGACTACGTCTATCCGTTCGAGCTAGCTTCGGTCATCTTGCTGGTTGGCATCGTTGCCGCAGTCGCGCTGACCTTGCGCGGCAAGCGGAAGACCAAGTCAGTCAAGCCGTCGACGCAGGTCTTTGTCAAAGCGAAGGATCGCGTCCGGGTATTGCAGATGCCATCCGAGAAGCGCGACTGAAGAAGACTAACTCGCAAGAAAACGCAAGAACACGAAGTGGTGGCGCGCTGCGCCGCCACATGCAGAAGGAATCAGGGAGGCACCTTGCTTACACTGTCCCATTTTTTGATCCTCGGCGCGATCCTCTTTGCGATCGGCGTTGTCGGCATCTTCCTTAATCGGAAGAATCTCATCATTCTCCTAATGGCCATTGAGCTGATGCTGCTGGCGGTGAACATGAACTTCATCGCCTTCTCGCATTACATGCAGGATCTCGCCGGTCAGGTTTTTGTCTTTTTTATTCTCACTGTGGCGGCTGCCGAATCGGCGATCGGCTTGGCGATTCTCGTCGTCTTGTTCCGCAATCTGAACACCATCCACGTGGATGACCTGGACAGCCTGAAGGGTTAAAGATGACCATGCAAAAACTCTATCTACTGGTTCCGCTGGCACCGCTCTTCGGTGCAATCATTGCGGGCCTTTTTTGCCGAGTGATTCCGCGCTGGATAGCGCATACCGTCACTACCCTTGGTGTGGCCGTCGCCTTCGTTGCCTCCTACTTCATTTTCCAGGACGTGATGGCGGGCAATACCTTCAACGGCCCGGTCTACCAGTGGCTGACTGCCGGCGACTACAAGTTTGAGGTCGGTTTTCTGATTGATCAACTGACGGTGACGATGATGCTGGTCGTGACCTTCGTCTCGCTGATGGTGCACATCTACACCATTGGCTATATGCACGATGATCCAGGTTATAACCGCTTCTTCAGCTACATTTCGCTGTTCACCTTCTCGATGCTGATGTTGGTGATGAGCAACAACTTTATGCAACTCTTCTTCGGCTGGGAAGCGGTGGGTTTGGTTTCCTATCTGCTGATCGGTTTCTGGTACACGCGTCCGACGGCAATTTTTGCCAACCTGAAGGCGTTCTTGGTCAACCGCGTCGGAGATTTTGGTTTCCTTCTTGGCATTGGTCTGGTGCTCGCCTACTGCGGCACGCTCGATTACAAGGCTGTTTTTGCGATGGTGCCGTCCTTGGCGACGACCACGATCTCGCTGTTCCCGGGTCGCGAATGGGGGACGGTGTCGTTGATGTCAGCGACCTGCATTCTGTTGTTCATCGGTGCCATGGGCAAGTCCGCGCAGGTGCCACTGCACGTTTGGCTGCCTGATTCGATGGAAGGTCCGACACCGATCTCCGCGCTGATTCATGCCGCGACCATGGTCACCGCTGGTATTTTTATGGTGGCGCGCATGTCACCGCTCTTTGAATTGTCCGACACGGCGCTTTCCTTCGTCATCGTGATTGGTGCGATCACTGCGCTGTTCATGGGCTTTCTCGGCATCATCCAGAACGACATCAAGCGCGTGGTGGCCTACTCGACGCTGTCGCAGCTCGGCTACATGACGGTTGCACTCGGCGCCTCGGCCTACTCCGTGGCGATCTTCCACCTGATGACGCATGCTTTCTTCAAGGCGCTGTTGTTCCTCGGTGCCGGTTCGGTGATCATCGGCATGCACCACGATCAGGACATTCGCAATATGGGTGGTCTGCGCAAATATATGCCGATTACCTGGATTACCTCGCTGATCGGCTCGCTCGCTCTGATCGGAACGCCATTCTTCGCCGGTTTCTACTCGAAGGATTCGATCATCGAAGCCGTGCAGATATCGCACATCCCCGGTTCAGGCTTCGCCTATTTTTCCGTGCTGGCAGGTGTCTTCATTACGGCCTTTTACTCGTTTCGAATGTATTTCCTGGTATTTCATGGCCGGGAACGCTTCGGCCATCCGCATCACGAGGGGGGCCACGATCCAGTCGTTGCGCCGGGCGACCAAGAGAGTGATGACGAGGACGAGGAAGTCTCCCCCGATCATCACCATGGCCTGGCGCCAGGGCAGAAACCGCACGAGACACCGTGGGTCGTGACCTTGCCGCTGATCATGCTGGCCATTCCGTCGGTGATCATTGGTTACGTCGGTATCGAGCCAATGCTGTTCGGCGATTACTTCAAGGATGCAATCTTCGTCAATGCCGACGCGCATCCGGTGATGGAGGAATTGGCCCACGAGTTTCACGGTGCCGCCGCCATGGCCATGCACGCGCTTGCCTCAGCGCCATTCTGGTTGGCGCTCTCGGGCGTTGTCCTGTCCTGGTTCTTTTACCTTAAGCGCCCGGATATTCCCGCAGCGATCAAGGCGCGTGTCGAACCGATCTACACCTTGCTCGAAAACAAGTACTACTTCGACAAGTTCAATGACATCGTTTTTGCCGGGGGTGCGCGGCTGCTGGGCAAGGGGCTGTGGAAGGGCGGCGACGTTGCGGTGATCGACGGCATTCTGATCAATGGTTCGGTTCGCCTGGTTGGCTGGATCGCGACTATGGTCCGCTTCTTCCAGTCCGGCCATATTTATCACTACGCCTTCACGATGATCTTTGGTGTCTGCGCGCTGCTCACCCTTAAATTCTTCGTGCGTTTGAGCTAGAAAAAGACTGGGAACGATATGTCAGGTACTCCGCTTCTCTCCCTCGCCATCTGGGTTCCGATTCTCGCTGGTTTTCTGGTGCTGGCGACCGGTTCCGACCGTAATGCGCCGCTGGCCAGAATGCTGGCCTTGGCGGGCGCCGTTGCTGGTCTGCTGGTGACGATTCCGTTGTACACCGGCTTCGATCTCAGTACGCCGAATATGCAGTTTGTTCAACTGATCCCGTGGATACCGCGCTTCAACATTAACTATCACCTCGGCGTTGATGGTATCTCGATGCTCTTCGTGATTCTCAACAGCTTCATCACGATCATCGTCGTCCTGGGCGGTTGGCAAGTGATCAACAACAAAGTCGCGCAGTACAACGCCGCTTTCCTGATCATGTCGGGGTTGATGAATGGCATTTTCTCAGCACTGGACGGGATGTTGTTCTATGTTTTCTTTGAAGCCTCACTGATCCCGCTCTACCTGATTATCGGCGTCTGGGGCGGTCCCAATCGCGTCTATGCAGCGTTCAAGTTCTTCCTTTACACGCTGATGGGCTCCCTGCTTTTCCTGATCGCCCAGATCTATCTGTTCGTTCAGTCCGGCGGGAGCTTCTCCATCCTCGATTGGCAACAATTACCGATCGGGATGACGGCGCAGACTTGGCTCTTCTTCGCGTTCCTGATTGCCTTTGCGGTCAAGGTTCCGATGTGGCCGGTACATACCTGGCTGCCCGATGCTCACGTTGAGGCGCCGACTGGCGGTTCCATCGTCCTCGCGTCCATCGCACTGAAACTCGGGGCTTATGGCTTTCTGCGTTTTTCGCTGCCGATTACGCCGGACGCCTCGCATGAACTGTCCGGACTGCTCGTCGGGCTGTCGTTGATCGCCGTCGTGTATATCGGCTTTGTCGCCCTGGTTCAGGAAGATATGAAGAAGTTGGTGGCCTATTCGTCGATTGCCCACATGGGATTCGTGACGCTCGGCTTCTTCATGTTCAACTCCATCGGCATGGAGGGGGCACTGGTCCAGATGATTTCGCACGGCTTCGTCGCCGGTGCCATGTTCTTCTGCATTGGCGTCATGTACGACCGCGTGCATTCGCGCCAGATCGCCGATTACGGCGGTGTGGTCAATACCATGCCGAAGTTCGCCGCGTTCTTCATGCTGTTTTCGATGGCCAATGCGGGGTTGCCGGCCACTTCCGGCTTCGTCGGCGAGTTCATGATCATTCTCGGCGCCGTCAAGTTCAACTTCTGGGTAGCCTTCGGTGCGGCTTCAACCATGATCATCGGTGCCGCCTATACGTTGTGGATGTATAAGCGCGTCATCTTCGGTAAGGTGGCCAACCACCATGTTGCTGAGCTCACTGACATCAACGGTCGGGAATTCTTGATTCTGGCCTTGCTGGCAGCTGGTGTTCTGGTCATGGGCCTCTACCCGCTGCCCTTCACCGAAGTCATGCACAGTTCGGTTAATGAGCTGCTGCGTCACGTCGCCGTAAGCAAGATCCAATAATTGGTAGCCGCTATGACTCTTGCCGAAATGCAATTCGTTTTGCCCAATCTGCGTCCCGCGAGTGCAGAGATATTTCTGCTGACGATGACTTGCATCATATTGATGCTTGATCTTTTCATCAGGGACAAGAAGCAGACGCTGACCTTTGTCCTGACCCAGCTAACCTTGGTTGGCGCGGCTGTTGTGACCTTTGCCACGAGTAGTGGCGAGATTGCCTATACGTTCAGCAACATGTATGTCGGCGATCTGATGGGTGACCTGCTGAAGCTTCTGGTTTACCTCACCGTGATCGTCGTGCTCTTCTATTCACGCGGTTACATCCTCGATCGCGCCCAGATGGCTAAGAGCGAGTTTTACACGCTCACGCTGTTCGCGACCTTGGGCATGATGGTGATGATTTCGGCCAATCATTTTCTCACCGTCTATATCGGGATCGAACTGCTGTCGCTGTCGCTTTACGCGATGGTGGCACTGAACCGCGATTCGGTTTCCGCCACTGAAGCCGCGATGAAGTACTTCGTTCTCGGCGCCCTGGCATCCGGCCTGCTGCTCTATGGGATGTCGATGATCTATGGCGCGACCGGGACCCTCGAGATTACAGGCGTCGCGGAGCGCCTCTACGCGGGTCAGGCCAACAAGACGATTCTGGTCTTCGGTCTGGTCTTCCTGGTTTCCGGGATCGCCTTCAAACTTGGGGTCGTGCCATTTCACATGTGGATTCCGGACGTCTATGACGGCGCGCCGACCGCGGTTACGCTCTTCATTGCGTCGGCACCGAAACTGGCGGCCTTCGCCATCGTCATTCGCGTGCTGGTCAACGGCCTGATCGTGCTGGCGCAGGACTGGCAGATGATGCTGATTATTCTGTCCGTGCTGTCGATGGCGGTCGGTAACTTTGCGGCCATTGCGCAGACCAATCTAAAGCGCATGCTGGCCTATTCGGCCATCTCGCACATGGGGTTCATGCTGCTTGGCCTAGTCACCGGCGTGATTGGCGGAGATGCGCGTTTTGCGCTTAACGCTTACAGCTCCGCGATGTTTTATGTCGTTACCTACGTGCTGACCAGTGCCGGCACGTTCGGCATGATCCTGCTGCTCGCCCGCGCCGGTTTCGAGTCGGACCAGCTCGATGATTTCAAGGGACTTAACAAGCGCAGTCCGTGGTTTGCCGCAGTCATGATGATGATGATGTTCTCGATGGCCGGCGTGCCCTTCTTCGTTGGTTTCTTTGCCAAATTCTCGGTGTTGCAGGCCGTCGTTGCTGCGGGTTACCTCTGGCTGGCCATTGCCGCCGTATTCTTCTCGCTAGTCGGTGCCTTCTATTACCTGCGTGTGGTAAAACTCATGTACTTCGATCAGCCGGCCGATAACGCGCCGATCGTGGCCGCGGTGGATATGAAGGTACTTATGTCAGCCAACGGCTTGGCGGTTGCGCTGATCGGCATCTTCCCGCAGGGGTTGATGTCGCTCTGCGCCTACTCGCTGTTGCGTTCGCTCTGAGCGAACAGGTTTTGGCAAGAACGCCCCGCGAGCCGGGGCGTTTTTTTTATTGGGAGGTTTTGTATGCAAGACGATCATCGCCATCTCCACGAAGCGCAGCTTGACACTACGCAGGTTTTTCGCGGCAAACTGCTCGACGTGCGCCGGGATCGCGTGTCACTGCCGGATGGCCAGGAAGGGGTGCGCGAATACGTCGTGCATCCGGGGGCGGTGGTGATCATCGCCGAGCTGGACAACGGCGAACTTCTCTTTGAGCGGCAGTACCGTTATCCGTTACACCGCGTCTTTCTTGAATTGCCGGCCGGCAAGATCGACGCCGGAGAGGATATTCTGAACACGGCAATCCGCGAGTTGCTTGAGGAGACAGGGCACAGTGCCGCCGCGTGGCGGCATCTGGGCGTAATGCACCCGTGCATCGGCTACTCCGATGAACGCATCGAGGTATTTCTGGCCCGTGGTCTGCGCCGCGAATCAGCGCCGCAACTGGATCATGGTGAATTCCTCGATGTCTTGAGTGTGTCGCTGAGCGATGCGGTCGATGCCGTACGGCGTGGCGATATCACCGACGCCAAAACCGTCACCGCCCTATTCTGGGCGGAGAAGGTTATCAACGCTGGGTGGTAATCTTGGCAATCCGCTTGCCGTTGCCCCCAGCGGTTTGACGCTACGGGCTTGTCAACTTGCCGATCGCGCTACGCAGTTCGGCGACTTCCCGCTCCAAAAGTGAAACTCGCTCTTCGAGTCCCCCAGTAGCTGCTACGTTCCCTTTGCGGGCACCGTCCGGCTCGGTCGGCAGAGCGGCCTGTCCGCAGAGCAGGTGGGCCCAGCGATGTTCGCGCGAGCCCACCTGTTTGGGTAGTTTGACTACCAGGGCGCCGTGACTGCGTGCCGCGAGTTCCTCGAGATACGCCTCCACCGACGACGTGTCATCGAAATGGTAGAGCCGCTCGCAGTTGGCCCGCAACTCGCTGACCGTCTGCGCACCGCGTAGAGCCAAGGCGCCGAGCAGTGCAACGCTGGCTGCCGGCAGACCATAGCACTTGCCAAAATTGTGAGCGTAACGAAGAACCCGGCCGGACGCTCCGTAGGTCTCCAGCACCAGGGCTTGGCTGCGCAACTCCTCCAGTGCTGCCTGCACCTCGGCTTCGGCCACGCTGATTACCGGATCGCGCGAGCTTTTCTGGTTGCAGCCATTCGCCAGACTATTCAGGGTCAGGGGATAGGCGTCAGGGGTCGTCTTTTCCTTTTCGATGAGTACGCCAAGAATACGTGTGTCAAGAAAGCTCAATATTGCCTGCGCGTCGGACATGGTGCTCTTTTCGTCAGATGGGTGATAGCCGCATTTTCGCAAGTGCTCGCCTAAGCAACAAGCATTTCCAGCCGGTCAGCCCTTGGCCCAGTGTTGACGGACGGTTCGGTCTCACCTAAAACTCTACGAGAGGTGATGGGGAATATCCACTAATCACGCCAGCGGGGAGCGAGGGAGACTGTGCGAATGTTGTCTCAGCGAGAGTACATCGAACACCGGAACTGGATGCAACGGGCCGAGGCTAAGGCGGCCCGGATTTGCGGCGTTTCGGAGAGCGGAACGCTCATCGAATGGTATTTACGGAACAGGCGCAAGAGTGCGGGTCTTTTTGCCATGCTCAGCCCAAAAACGTATCTCTGGCGTCCCATCCCTCTGCGCAATCCTGTGGTTTTCTACGAAGGCCATTTGCCTGCCTTCAGCGCCAATACCCTGTTGAAGAAGGGGTTTTTTGCGCCGCCCATCGACTCGCGCCTTGACCAGTTGTTCGCCCGCGGGATTGATCCGGACGACGAGACTTCGGCGCAACCCCGGGTCCAGGGGACGTGGCCAACTCGTGCCGAAGTGCGTAAATATGGTCATTTGGTTGATGCGGCCATTGTCGAAGCCTTGAATTTCGTGGAGAACAACCCGGAGCAGAGCGCTCTTGTCGAGATGGCGTACGCGATTCTCGAACATGAAGCGATGCATCAGGAAACCATGCTCTACATGTGGCACGAACTCCCCCATCGCTGCAAGTCGCTGCCGGTCGGGGGCAGGACTGATGGCGCGGCTGCCAACAGCCCTCCGGCGCCTTCTCGTGTGCACATTCCGGAAGGTTCGGCCGATCTGGGCGCCGTGCGCAGCAAGATTCCCTTCGGCTGGGACAATGAGTTTCCTACCTGTCGCGTACGGGTGCCGGCTTTCGAGATTGATGTGCACAACGTGACCAACGGCGAATTCATGGCTTTTGTCGATGCCGGCGCTTATCGCGACAGGAACTTGTGGACGGCCACGGCGTGGTCTTGGTTGCAGGAGAAAACGATCCAGAATCCACACTTTTGGTCCAGGAGAGGGGCCGGCTGGGCGTGGCGTGGCATGTTCGAACTCATCGATCTGCCTCTCGCCTGGCCGGTCTATGTCAGTCAGGCCGAAGCTTCCGCCTACGCGCGATGGCAAGGGCGCCGACTACCGACCGAGGCGGAGTATCAACGGGCAGCCTATGGTTCGCCGGTCGGAGACGAGCGCAGATACCCGTGGGGTGACGCGCCTCCCAATGCGACGCACGGAAATTTCGACTTCGCCCACTGGGAGCCCGTTCCGGTTGGCTCGTACCCGGCGGGCGCCAGTGCTTGGGGTGTACATGATCTGGTCGGCAACGGCTGGGAGTGGACCTCTACGCCCTTTACCGGTATTCCCGGATTTACTCCGATGGCTATCTACCCAGAGTATTCGGCGGATTTTTTTGATACGAAGCATTACGTCCTGAAAGGCGCCTCTCCAGCCACTGCGAAAGAACTCATTCGTCCCAGTTTTCGCAACTGGTTCCGAGCCAACTATCCCTACGTTTACGCGACGTTCCGGACGGCGCGGACCGACGATGAGTCTGGGCGATGATGAGCCGTCTCGGCAACCGCGGCTTTCTTTGGGGCTTTTGCGATGTTCGCCGATGAGGTTCGCCAAGGGCTTTCGTCAAGTCCCAAGCAGCTCAATCCAGCCTACTTCTACGATGCTCTGGGTTCCAGTCTGTTTGATGCTATTTGCTGCTTGCCTTGGTACAAAATTACCCAAACGGAACGCCGCATGCTCGGCGAGCACGCCGCACAGATCGTCGCGGACCTGCCTGACCCAGCCTGCCTGATTGAACTGGGTTGTGGCAACGGCGAAAAGCTTGCCCAGTTGGTCGCCGCATTGGATCACAGCGAACGCAGCGCCGAAATTCACCTCGTTGATATCTCGGCTAGCGCCCTCGCGCAGACTACGCGCCTGCTCCGACGTTGGCCTCTGGTATCGGTTACCGCGCACCAGTGCTTTTTCGAGACGGGATTGGAACAGGCCATTGCCCAGTGCGGCCAGCATGGTCCCCTTCTCGTGCTGTTCCTCGGCTCCAATATTGGCAATTTCGATCCATCGGCAGCCGGGCGCTTTCTGGCCGGTGTTCGCCGTTCGCTACGGGTTGCCGACAAGCTGCTTTTGGGCGTTGATCTGGTCAAGGGGGAGGGCGATTTGCGACTTGCCTATGATGATCCGCTCGGGGTTACGGCGGCTTTTAACAAGAATATTCTTCTGCGGATCAACCGTGAACTTGGTGGCAATTTCAATCTGGCCGCTTTTGACCATCACGTAATCTGGAACGCAACTGCCGCGCGTGTCGAAATGCATCTGCTGGCACGGGAGCGGCAACATGTCTTGATCCCCGGCGCTGCGTGCGAGGCAAGCTTCGAGGCGAGCGAAGGAATCTGGACGGAAAGTTCCTACAAATACCGACCGGAACAACTCGTTGCGCTGGCCCATAGCAGCGGCTTTAAGTGCGAATCGCAATTCCTTGACGGTAATGAGGGATTTTCCCTGAATTGCCTTGTCGCCTGATAAGGCGGGGAAAGTTAACCGGAATCGCTCGATTGGCCTACCCGGCCTCAACGAAGGTCTCTTTGCGGTTTAGGCGACCGGACGACGGTCTGGAACATCGCCCTTTGGGTCTCGCGCAAAGTCGGCGTATCCATTCGCTTGGATAGGCGTGGATTGGCGAAACTCCAATCAGAGCAGGGCAAAGCGAACCGATATCAATATTTCAGAACACCGGGACGTTTTCTGCAGTGCGGGCTGCGGGGTGGTAAAATGCCGGCCGTTGTCACAATACTGAAACGAATCTATGTTCGGACGTTTTATGCCCCAAGAGGGCAAATTTTTTGACCTCTTCAACGCGCACGCCGAGCAGATCGTGGCGGGCGGTCAGGCGTTGGTTGCCTTGATGTCGGCGCTTAACCGGACGGGTGATGAGGCTGCCCAACACCGGAAAACCATCGATGTCGCCGAAAACCGCGCCGACAAGATCACGCACGAGACGATGGCGCTGTTGCACAAGACCTTCATTACTCCGCTCGATCGCGACGAGATTCACCACCTGATTACGGGGCTCGACGATATCCTCGACCTGATCCAGGATACCGCGCAGACCGTCACGCTGTATGACATCCGCCGTGGCACGCCGGAAGCGATCAATCTTGCCGAAATCGTCCTCTCCTGCTGTGATCGCGTGCGCTGCGCCGTCGCCCTGCTGCACTCGATGGACAATGGCCCGGATATTTTGAAGACCTGTCATGACATCGACCAGCTTGAATCGGACGCCGACCGCGTCATGCGCAGCGCCATGTCCAAGCTGTTTCGCGACGAGCCGGATGTCCGCGAGTTAATCAAGTTCAAAGCGATCTACGAATTGCTCGAAACCGTGACGGATCGCTGCGAGGATGTGGCAAACATCATCGAAGGCATCGTCCTCGAAAATTCCTGATCGGCGCCGCACATGGAACCCGTGAACATCAGCCTCGGCGCTGTGATTTTTCTCGTGCTTCTGGCGCTTGCCTTCGATTTTATGAACGGTTTCCACGATGCCGCAAATGCCATTGCGACCGTCGTTTCGACGCGCGTGCTCAAACCGCACACTGCCGTGTTGATGGCCGCCGTCTGCAACGTACTCGCCGTTCTGCTGTTCCAACTTCATGTGGCAACAACTGTCGGCAAGGGCACCATCGATCCGTCGATCATCGATCACTATGTCGTGTTCGGCGCGCTGGTTGGCGCCATCGCCTGGAATGTGGCGACCTGGTATTACGGGATTCCTTCTTCTTCCTCGCATGCCCTGATTGGTGGGCTGATTGGCGCGGCGCTGGCCAAGGCTGGGCCCGGGGCGCTGATTACCTCTGGCGTGCTCAAGACGGTAGCGTTCATCTTCATCTCGCCGCTGCTGGGCATGATGTTGGGCACCATGATGATGATTCTGGTGTCCTGGATTTTCCGTACCAGCACGCCGCGTCGTGTCGACAAGTGGTCGCGCCGCCTGCAGTTGATCTCGGCATCGGCCTACGCGCTTGGCCATGGCGGCAACGATGCGCAAAAAACGATCGGTGTTATCTGGATGCTGCTGATTGCCGCGGGAATGACGCCGAACAACGATTCGGTGCCGACCTGGGTCGTGGTCTGCTGCTACACCTCGATTGGTTTTGGCACCGCCTTTGGTGGCTGGCGAATCATCAAATTGATGGGGCAGAAAATTACCAAGCTGCACCCAGTCGGCGGCTTTTGCGCACAAACTGGGGGCGCAGCAACGCTGTTTCTGGCTACGGCGCTCGGCATCCCGGTGTCGACGACACATACCATAACCGGTGCCATCGTTGGTGTCGGTGCAACGCAAAAGCTTTCCGCGGTTCGCTGGGGAATTGCCGGTACCATCGTCTGGGCGTGGATCTTGACGATTCCTTTTAGCGCACTGGTCGCCGCGATTTTCTGGTATCTCGGCCGTTTCATTCTCTGAGCCAGCCATGGATACGCTGAAATACCTGCTGCTTCTTGTCCTGCTAGGTGCAATGGTCTATTTTGTTCCCGTGCTTTGGGAACTCGGGCTGGTTGGGGCCATTGCGGGGGCGATCTGGATATTCGCCTGGCCGAAGCCGGGAAAACAATCCGGCACCCCGCCGCTGGATCGCTAGGCACTCGACCTAGCGGTTAGCTGATCAGGCTGGAATGTCCGGCACCAGCATGCGTTCGAGCTGGCTGATGCGATCCTTGAGCAGAAGCTTGCGTTTCTTCAATCGCCGCATCAGCAACTGGTCCGGCGGCGGATTAATGGTCAGATGCTCGATGACCAGATCGAGGTCGCGATGGTCTACCTGCATTTCGTGCAGGCGCTCGTGGATGTCGGCGATTTCTTCTTCGGTCAGCGTCATCAGAGTGTCCATAATATTCCTCGCGGGCGGCGCGGCCGAGCGTTAAATCCTCGTGAAAACAACAGCCACCAAGCATGATTTATCGAATGCTATGTTAGGCGCGCTAGCGGCAAAAAACAACAGCAGGATAATTGTCCGCTGCCTGTCTTGGGCTTAAGCTGCCCGAGAGTCTTCTGGGGGTGACAGAGGGGAGAGGGCAAGGTAAGCAGTTGATGTGGCCCGTGCAGCGGGCGTGCTTGACTCACGCGGCAGGCCGGAAAAAAATTGCCGCGTGCGGGCCAGACTTGCGGCAGTGGGAGAGTTTGCGAATAGAATAGGGACTGGAATTGTGACCGTTTGGAGGAGGAGGCAGATGCTCTATCACGTCGTTGTTTCGTTCGGTAAGGAGAGAAATTATGAATACAAGTTCTCCGATGCGGAACTGAGCGGAGGTTCTGCCGAGGAGGCACGCCGCTGGCTTGACAAGGAATTCACCGATCTTGAGTGTGAACCGACCAATCCGATGGGCAAGGTTCTGATTATCGACAAGATATTGAACGTTGCCCGTTACGGTGGCGAGCAGCGTTTTATCGATGGTAAGGCTTGGGCTACCCAGTTCGCCCGCTATGTCGCCTTGGCGCTTGGGCGCGATACCATTCGCGTAGACGTCGCTGCATTCAACATAGGTTATTGATTTACCGTGCTCCCACAACGGCGCAGGCTTTTGGCCTGCGCCGTTTTCTTTGTGCGCCCAGCGTGGGCGAACTCATCTCTCGCGGTCAAGGCGAAGCGGCGTAGATCCAGCAGTTGTGCAGCCAACGCGTGCAACCACCCTTACCTGGGGAGATCTTGCCTTGTGCCTGAAAGAGCGACGGTGTCGAGCCGGAGCGACAAGTCAGCGTCGTCGTAACCCAAGGCGGGATCGGGGAGACCGAGCACTGGGCTGAAGGACCAAACGAGACGAGGTGGGTAGCCCTTGGTGATGCAACAGGCACTGCGCCAGATGCCCGCGCAAGCGGGGCGGGAGGGCGCAATGCGCGGTGAAGCCGCGCATGATCCCAGTGTGTTGGGCCATCGACTCCAGGCCATTGAACGCAAACATTGGGAACAGGGCACCACCTTGCACTGCGCGTCGAAAGCGCTTGGCGCACCGGACCGTGTGGCGCGAAAGGTGGCGGCAAACTCGGGGGCGTTGGTGGCATAACAGCGATCGGCGACGG
>JGI24146J20443_1001397_pt1 | contig 14996 bp, 15 predicted proteins | sample BarGraIncub1131A_FD_20443 | JGI IMG/M metagenome (IMG submission 20443) | reverse complement strand
TAGCATTTCGAAAAAATTCCTAACAAGAAGTTATTTATGGGCGATCGTCAAAAGTCTTTATTGACCAGTGGATCTGCCTATGTGTTTCTGAATCCAAGTGATTAATCACCTTTTACAGTCCAACATTACCATAAAATGACCTTCATAAACAGACTTGTAATGTAAACGAAAAAAGTGTAATTAGTATGTAGAGGAACAATAAAATGGAACAAAAAATCAGTACATCAATAGTAAGTGCCTTTGCGCGATCGTATCATTCAAAGAATTCGTCAATCAAAGTTTTTGACGATTCGGTCGCTTATGATCTTATCGGGAAAGAAGAATATAATTCAATCGGCGAAAATATGTCAAAAGGGATTCGGTTTTTCAATCCGCAATTCAATGGGTCAGATGCTGAAGCTCTTCGTTGGATCGTAGATCATCAACTCGCTCCGACACCGCTGGGAAGAGCGGCCTACTGTGAGAGAATGTTGGAAAACGCTATCAAAATGGGAGCATCACAATACCTGATCTTTGCCTCAGGGTTGGATAGTTTTCCCCATCGACAGCCGGACTTTGCGAAGTCGCTGAAAATCTTCGAACTTGATCTTCCGGTTACGCATGTTGATAAGCAACAACGAGTAAAGAAAGCAAAGCTCAGCGAAGTTAAAAATTTGACCATGATAAACGCAGATTTTACTAAAGCTGATTGGGGAATCACATTGGCTGACCAATGCAATTTCAGTTCAAACGAAATCAGTTTTTGCAGTTTATTGGGGATTTCCTACTATCTCGAATTCACTGATTTCGAAAGGATAATTTCTACGATATCACAACTGACGTCGGATGGGACTACAATTGTATTCGATTATCCGGAAGAAAAAAGTACCTCAGAACAATCTATAAAACAGCGCTTGTTAGCGAAAGAAGCCGGTGAAAAGATGATCGGAAACTATACCTACTCAACGATTGAAAAGATGTTAGAGCGAAATGGATTCTTGATCTATGAACATTTAGATTCTGATCAGATTACGCAACAGATCTTCAATTGCTATAACCTTGCTAATCCTGATCATCCGATAACGGCTTTCCGCAATGTGAATTATTGTCTTGCGGTTAAAAAAATAGTTGATTCTGAATTAACTGTTCGTTTTTAGTATATTGGTAACTATTTTCAAAATTAAACTTTCATGACTCGATTATACGTCGAACTGTGAAAGTTTTTTTTATTTTGCGAAAGTAAGCCTTTACATCTAATTCTACTGATGCATTTTGGACCGTTACCGTTTATACTTTTTTTAACAGAAAAGCAGAAAGGGACAGACATGGAAACAGAAACCAAAATACTACTGAGATTCTATAGTCTGGAAGTTACCTACTGGCTGTCATTCGGATCGTTCACCGCGTATGCCGGGGCGTTCGTTTTGTCTAAAGGAATGTCTCCGTCCATGCTTAGCGTTATGTTAGCGGGTTATATGCTTTGTGCTTTTTTCGGTCAATTCTTTTGGGGAAGTCTTTGCGATCAACTCAACACAAATAAAAAAATATTCCGCATTGGAAACCTACTATTGCTGCTACTTTATGTGTGTATCTATTTTTCGTCGAGTCTTACGTTGACGATCGTTCTTTATGGAATGTTGGGGTTTGTTCAACCTCCACTCGCATCCAATCTTGATACATGGTTACTGAAAAGTTTCCGCCATCGGCCGCAAGTGTATGGGCCGGCTCGCGGATGTGCGTCACTCGGTTTTGCGTTGTTCATGTTGGGTTTCGGATATTTGATTCAACAACAAGGGTTCTATGTGATGCCGATCTCTGCTTTCTTTTTCATTATGATGAACTTACTGATCAGTTCATCCTTACCGGATTCACCGAAGCTAGTTTCCGGTTCGAAAATGAGTGTAAAAGATATCGGAGCACTGAGTAAAGTTCCGCGTTATGTTTTTCTGTTGATCGTTCTGTTTTTCTTGGGGTTTGCGATCTCGCCGCTCAACAATTTAAAAATTGTTTTACTGACGCGAGTCGGAGGAAATGTTTCTTATCAGGGGTTTGATTCTTTTATGGCGTGCTTTTCCCAATTCCCATTCTTTTTCTTGGCTGGGAAACTGAGTCGCTTTAAAGTGAACCATCGTTTATTGTTATGCTCGATCTTGCCACTTTGTTCAATGATCATCACTTTTCTGGCGGTCTCACCGACGATGGTCATCATAGGGAGCGTTATTACGGCGATCTCATATGGGATTTTGCTGCCGACGACACGGGAAATTGTTATAAAGAATGTCAGTGCATCACTTCAAACGACCGGACACGGTGTTTCAGATGCGATCTATGGAAGTTTCTCCGGTGTATTGAGTTTGGTGATGGTCGGACAGATCATCGATAATTACGGAATCAAGATCGTGTTACTGATTTGTATGACCTTACAATCGGTCGCTATTGTGATGGTTACCTTGAAAGTAAGGAAATCGCAAACAGTAGCACATCTCAATGAATCATTCGTGAGTTCACAATCCGTTCAAACCGATACTATCTTACTAAAAACCGCTGACACGATACTCGCTGAAGGAAACATGATTACCTGAAATAACGAATAAGCCACTTCGCAAAGAAGTGGCTTATTCGTTATCAGCGAGTTTTTTTATGATACCATGATATAAATTCAAAGTGGATTTAGCGTTGCTTTCGTTTAATGGAAGATCATAACGTCGTGCAGTTTGTTTGATCAATTTCGAAATACTGTCTAGCCGATTAAGGTTGGCACCTTGCCAACGATTGAAAGGGGATGGCAGATCTTTGATCGCAAGTCCGTCGTAGCACAACGGAATCACTTTAATTTCTTTGGCCCAACCGACTCCTGCTTCAAAACCGATCCAAGGTCGAGTGAGCGATTGTTCACTGCACAGAATCAACATCATATCGCATGTTCGAAGGTTTCCATCGATTTTTATCGCCCATTCATCACCAAGCGAAATACTTGACTCATCCGAGGATACAAAAATCTCAATGGAATCAGGAAAGATCTCCGAAATCAGATCTTTCAGTGTTTTGGCCAGTTGCTCTGCTTCATGGATATGAGAAATAAAAATCACCGGTTTGTTGTTTTTCATTGTCTGCTCCTTGATGGTAAAACAATAAAATTACCTTCATGATTGGAAATCAGTTAAATATTGACCTATTTTCGTTTTTTATTCGGATTCAGAGGATCATAAAGTTCCTCTTTCTTACGTAAGTAATAATCAAGTTTTCTGTCGATCACTTTCAAGTTCTGGTGAAGTAATTCGATCTGATTTTCAATCGTCCGTTTCTGTTGGACAAAGATCTCATATCGCTCATCGATGGTTGATTCGTTACTTTTGCATAAAGTAACATAATGTTTAATGTTGGTGATCGGCATTCCGGTATCACGCAGGCAACAAATCAACTTCAGCCATTCGATGTCTGAATCCGAATAGATTCGGTGACCGGCTTCATTACGTGAGATCTCGGGTAATAATCCCTCACGTTCATAATAGTGTAAAGTAGGGATGGCTAAATGATATTGGTCTGAAACTTCTTTGATATCGTACATTTTATCGATCCTTTCATCAGGAAATGACTTGAACAGTTCAAGGAGTACCTGTTTATTACTTCAGAATAGGCTGTCTCTATTATAGAACATCAATCATGCTTTAGGTCAATGACTCGTTAAAAACTGCAAGTTTAATGGGAATTAATGTGAAGTGCTTGACCTAAAGCGCACTTGAGTGCGTATAGTGATAACAGATAAAGAAAGGATGATTCAAAATAGAAAATTTCAAATTTCACGCCTATACGGAAATGTTATTCGGTAAAGGGCAGATAACCCAGCTTCCTGAAGTTCTTGCACGTTATGGAAAAAATGTATTAATGGTTTACGGAGGAGGAAGCATCAAGAAGAGCGGAATCTATGATACGGTCCATGAACTGCTCAATGATTTTACGATCACTGAATTAAGCGGAGTCGAACCGAATCCGCACCATACGACTGTTCAGCGCGGAGCCGATCTTTGCAAGAAAAACAAGATCGACGTTATTCTGGCCGTCGGAGGCGGAAGTGTCATCGATTGCAGTAAGGTTGTCGCAGCGGCAGCCAACTACAAAGGTGAAGCTTGGGATTTGGTTATCCATCCGGAACGCATAGATAAAGTTCTTCCGATCGTTACTATTCTGACATTGGCTGCAACAGGTTCGGAGATGAACAAAGGAGCGGTCATCACAAATACCGATTCACAGTTAAAACTGGGGACAGGTAATTGGAATATGATTCCTAAAACATCGATCCTCGATCCTACCTATTTATATACATTACCTGCAATTCAAACAGCTGCCGGTGCAGCGGATATCATGAGTCACGTGATCGAAGGTTACTTCAAGAAAACGGATGATGCCTTTGTCCAAGATCGTTTCGCGGAAGGAATTCTGCAAACAGTTCTAAAATACACACCGATCGCTTTGGAAAATCCGACAGATTATCCGGCAAGAGCCAATTTGATGTGGGCCAGCAGCATGGCATTGAACGGACTCTTGGGAGCCGGTAAAGAAGGCGCATGGAGTTGCCATCCGATCGAACATGAACTGAGTGCTTATTATGATGTAACGCACGGTATCGGTCTTGCGATCTTGACGCCGCGTTGGATGCGCTATGCGCTTAACGAAACGACTGTCGATAAATTTTGTGATTATGCGCGCAACGTCTGGCACATGGAAGACAACGCAAATAAATTCGAACTTGCCAACGAAGCCATCGACGCTACCGAGAACTTTTTCCGAGAGATCGGTATTCCGATGAGTCTGAAGGAAGTTGGCATCAATGATTCTAAATTTGAAGTGATGGCTGAAAAAGCAGTTCGCTACGGCGGATTGGCTAATTCTTATGTTCCGTTGGATAAACAAGCTGTTCTGAAAATTTTGAACGCTTGCCGTTAAAAGTTAAAAGCTGGGAATTCCCAGCTTTTTGTTTATTTATGTTGCAGTTCATCACGGAGGCGGCGATATAGGATGATCGGTCCATCACCCGGCAGCAGTTTCTCTCCGGATTTATACGATGAAACTTTGGGCTCCTGCGTAATAACGACCCGGCGGTCTTGACGTTCGATCAATCGATTGGCGAAGATCCCGAAGAAAGCGATGATTTGATTAATAACGCGTACTTTTGAAATTCGGCAATAGAATCGAATATATAATACAGTACCGTCATCATCGATCGGCGCAAAATAGATAACGACTTTGACTTTGTCACTGATGTGATTCATCCAAACATTCGGGAAAATAAACTTAAGGAAGATCGCGTCGCTGATCGTACATTCGGCCGCCAGTTTAGGTGTTTGACCTATATCTACTTCATTTGATGCACTCGTTTTCAGAATATTATTCACGAATTCGACACGCGGACCGTTCACTAGCGTTTTATTTCCGGCGCCAATGGTGTTATGATGAATAAAGGGCAGATGGATCACATCCAACTGGTTCTCAATACTGCGCGAATAGTGAGATGGCCAGAAATCGGCGAATTCACTGTAAACTGTCTTGTCGCTGACATCACTGAAAAACGGAAGAGTCTCAACCGCATCACTGGCATCTCCGTACCATAGATAGATGATTCCGTGCGCTTCGCGTACGGCGTAACTTTCCAGATTGAACCGACTGTTATCTTTGGTAAATGCAATTCCGTTAGCCGGAATAAAACTGCATTTGCCTTCTTTATCGAATTCGATCCCGTGAAACGGACATTGCAGGCAGTTGTCTTTTACTTTACCAATGCTGAGTGCGGCTTTGCGGTGGGAACACCGATCGATCACACAACCAAGATTTCCGTCACTGTCTCTGAAAATCGCAAGATCCATTCCGCAGCGGCGCAAAGCTTTGACTTTATTGTTTTTGATCATCTTTGAGGGAGCTATCGCATACCATTGATTTTGGATCATAAGTGGCCTCTCATGTTGTATTATTACTGTTATAGTAACACCCTTAGGGGATGAAAACAATCGTTCAAAAATAGACATTATCGCAAAGGTTAAATTTGATTTGAGGGGCTACTTCACCAAATCAACGGAATATGCTAAACTAAAGAAAAGAGGATTACGATTATGGAAATGATAAGAATGTCAACAGAGGTAAGTCTGTCCCGCATCGTTCAAGGAATGTGGCGTTTGAAGAGCTGGAATATGACAACTCCGCAAGTCGTTGATTTTTTCAATCAATGCATTGAACTTGGGGTAACCAGTTTTGATACTGCCGAAATCTACGGAAACTACGGTGTCGAAGAAGAAATGGGAAAAGCGTTCAAACTCGACCCGACACTTCGCGAAAAGATCCAACTCATCACTAAAACAGGCATCAATATGAAAAGCGATCTGCGTCCTTACAAGATGGGTTATTATGATACGCGCTATGAAAAAATAATCGCTTCGTGTAAAGAAAGCATCGCTAAAATGAATTGTGATTATCTCGATCTGTATCTGATCCATCGCGAAGATCCATGTATCGATCACGATGAAGTTGCACGCGCCCTTCACGATCTTAAACACAGCGGGCTCATCCGTGCTTACGGAGTCAGTAACTTCGATCCATTCAAATTCGAAGCTTTACAGTTTGCGACCGCCAACCAGTTAGTCACTAACCAAATCGAACTGAATCCGGTTTGTTTTGAACACTTCAATTCAGGCATGATGGATGTCTTACAAAAACATCATGTTCATCCGATGATCTGGTCACCTTTGGCCGGCGGAGAGTTGTTTACTTCAATTGAGCCTAAAATCGTTAAAGCACGCAAAAAGATCGAAGAGATCGCACTGCATCATCATACCGAAATGGATACGATCGTCTATGCATGGTTACTTTACCATCCGGTCAAAGCGATACCGATCAGCGGAAGCAGCAGTATCGAACGTTTAAAACATGCGATTGATGCCTTCGATATCGAGTTGACTCATGAGGAATGGTTTGAAATCTATACAGCCAGCGGCCAACAAGAATTACGTTAAATCAACTATCTTCGAAAAGACATTTTCCGAAAGGAAAAGGAGGATAACATGAGCACGTTCTCGATCAACGGAGTCGAATTGTATTATGAACTGGTCGGCGATCCAACAGCCAAAGAGGCCATCGTTTTTCTGAACGGTGTGATGGCCAGTACCAACAGTTGGGTGTATCAAACCGAACTTTTCAAGAAGACCGGATTTCGTTTATTGCTGCATGATTTTAAAGGACAGTTGAAATCCGATAAACCGAACGGACCTTATACTTTTCATCAGCACGCGTTTGAAACCGTTGAGTTGATGCAAAATGCGGGAATCGAAAAAGCACATCTGGTAGGTACCAGTTACGGCGGGGAAGTGGCTTTGCGTATGGCCATTGATTTTCCGCAGTTCGTAAAATCCTGTGTCATCATCGATTCGGTCAGTGAACTCGACAGTCTGTTGGAAACATTTGTGATCGGGTGGAAAAACCTGTGCGATCAATTAGACGGAGAAGCATTCTTCTGGGGCATGGCTCCGACGATCTATTCTGAAAAGTTCATTCGCGAAAACCGCAAGATGCTTGAAAAACGAGCTCAGGCAATGAAATTATTTCCCGAGGAATATTTTATCGGACAAACATACCTCTATGACACTTTTTTACAGGATGTGAATATGACCTCCGAATTGACTAAGATCACCTGCCCTGTTCTGATCGTCAACGGTGAAGAGGATATATTAAAACCTTCCAAATTTTCGCGCATCCTGCATGATTCCATTAGAGGATCCGAATGGGTGATTCTGCCTGATTGCGGCCATGTGACGATTTTTGAACAATATGAAGCACTGAATACATGTATCTTGGGATTCTTGACGAAGATCACGACCTACAAGTAAGCTCGGTTACATTTACGAGATTCACTGAATACAAACAGAAGAGATAACGTTAAGACGATTAAAATTAAAATTCGTATATCAAGTCAACCAGATCAGCATCATATAAGATGCGGGAGGATACAATGGACTCGTATTTACTCTATCTTGTACCGATTTTGATCGGCGTAGTTTACTTCTTCTTGATTCGTTATTTACACCACCGCTTTCAAATTCGATATCTTGGTGGTTTATGGTTCCCTTTACTTGTATTTATCTTTTTTATCGCCATGTCTATATATATGGGACAAGTTGAAACAACGGGATGGGCCGCGTTAGGCTATATCGTCATGGCCTTGTTGGCAGCAGCGATGTTAGTCACTTATGTTTTTCTTTGGATGCTGTCGATACTGCTGAGTAAACGAAAAAAATAAATTGACTGCGTGTTTCGGTTTTGTTATGATGAGTAAGTTAAAGGGAGTAGAGGCCTGCAAAGGTGTTCAGTTCCGTCATCACGGCGAAAAATCCCGGACTGTGCGTAATCTCGAGACTTTATCCATCATGGGTAAAGTCTCTTTTATTTACCCGACCTAACAGGAGGATAATTATGGAAAAAATAAGACAATGGCATGCGGAAGACTTAAAACAGGTAATGGATGTTACAAATATCCAAACCGGATTAAGTAGTTCCGAAGTACTTGCCAACCGCGAAATGTATGGTGAGAATAAACTTGAAGAAGGCGAAAAGACGAGTATATTGAAAATGTTTCTTGCGCAGTTCAACAATTCAATGATCATTGTATTGATCATTGCTTCGGTCATCAGTTTTATACTGGGTGAGAGAATCGATGCGATCATCATTATGGCGATCGTTGTGTTGAATGCGATCTTAGGTGTTATTCAGGAAGATAAAGCTGAAAAAGCACTCAGTGCACTCAAAAAAATGTCGGCGCCGAACGCAAAAGTATTACGCGATGGAAATGAAACAATCATCCCTTCGATTGAAGTCGTCACTTTCGATTTGTTGGTATTGGAAGCCGGTGACCTCGTCGCGGCTGATGTACGACTGTTGAAAAGTTCAAGTTGTCAGATCCAAGAATCTTCGCTGACTGGTGAATCAGTTCCGGTCGATAAATTTGCGGATTGGAACGTTGATCTTCACGCCACGCTCGGTGATCGTAAAAACATGGCTTATTCCTCTTCGACAGTTACTTACGGTCGTGGCTTGGGACTTGTTGTCGGAACCGGCATGAATACCGAAGTCGGTAAGATCGCTCATATGTTGACATCAACCGGCAATGAACAGACACCGCTGCAACGTAAACTCGATGATCTAGGAAAAGTTCTGGGGATCGGTTCATTGGTTGCTTGTATCGTTATCTTTGTTATCGGGATCTTGTATCAACATTCGATCCTAGCGATGTTCATGACATCCGTATCTTTAGCGGTTGCTGTCATTCCGGAGAGTCTGCCGGCGGTGGCCACAGTGGTTATGGCGATGGGTGTACAGCGCTTAGCTAAACGTAATGCGATCATTCGTAATTTGTCCAGTGTTGAAACACTCGGCGGAGCGACTGTCATTTGTTCAGATAAGACAGGAACATTAACGCAGAATAAAATGACTGTCACGGATCATTGGGTAAATGGAAATGAAGCAAAAATTGATGAATTATCTCTTGGAGCTTTGTTATGCAATGACTCACGATTGATTGAAAATAAGTGGGTCGGCGATCCGACTGAAACAGCTCTTTCGCAATGGGCGATGGACCGTGGGATGGACACTGTCCGGTCAATGGCAGATCATCCGCGTATTTCGGAAGTCCCTTTCGATTCAACGCGTAAGAGAATGACGACCATTCATGATCACAGCGGAGAAATTATTGCTTATATCAAAGGCGGTGTTGATGAGATCCTGGCCGGTACGACACATTTCGGTTTAGGTGATGAAGTTCGTCCGATCACCGAGCAAGACAAGAAGATGATTCAGGATGCCAACGAAACGATGGCATCGCAAGCGCTACGCGTCCTCGCGGTCGCTAAACGAGAACTCAGTGAAAACATCAAAGACGGAGACGGATCCGTTGAATCGAATATGACCTTTATCGGTCTTATCGGTATGATCGATCCGCCGCGTCCGGAAGTTAAAGTTGCGGTCGCTACCTGTAAGGAAGCCGGCATTCGTGCTGTCATGATCACCGGCGATCACCGTACAACGGCTGAAGCCATCGGTGAACAGATCGGTCTACTCGAAGAGGACCAACAGGTCGTTACCGGGGCAGAACTGGATGAGATGAGTGACGAAGAATTGTACAATCGGGTTGAACTGATCGGTGTTTACGCACGTGTATCACCGGCTCATAAGATGCGTATCATCGACGCTTGGAAGAAACACGGTGAAATCGTAGCGATGACCGGAGACGGTGTCAATGATGCTCCGGCCCTTAAGAAATCGGATATCGGAGCTGCCATGGGTGTTGTCGGAACGGAAGTTGCCAAAGGTGCTGCCGATATGATCCTTACCGATGATAACTTCGCAACGGTTGTTGTCGCGATCGAAGAAGGTCGTCGTATCCGCGACAACATTATGAAGGCGATCGCTTATTTACTTTCCTGTAATGTCGGAGAACTATTGGTTTTGTTAGTGGCGACCGTATTGAATTGGTCGACACCTCTGCTTCCGATCCATATTTTGTGGATCAACTTGGTTACCGACAGTTTACCGGCGTTAGCACTCGGTGTTGATCCGGCTGAAGAAGGAATCATGAAATTGAAACCGCGCCGTGACAATTCACTTTTAACCAAAGACATGATCTGGCGTATAGCTTATCAAGGGATTCTGATCGGTTCCACAACGATCTTTGCGTTCCTTTACGGATCGGGGAAATTATGGGCCGCAGGTACACCTGAACTGGGACAGACAATGGCCTTTACCGTATTGGCTTTGACTCAGTTGGTACACTCCTATAATATACATTCGACACGTAAGAGTGTCTTCAAAACACTCTTTAAAAACAAGTGGTTGATCATTGCAACGCTGATTAACGCATCCATGATGTTTGCAGTTATATTTATACCGGGAGTCAATTCGATCTTCCGTATTGCCACAATGGACCTGCATCATTGGGAAATCGTAGTTGCCTTGATCTGGCTGCCGTTGCCTTTTGTTGAAATGATGAAAGTTCTGCATCTTAACGGAAAAAATTGATTCTACTCTTCATCCAACAGACATGTTATGCATGTCTGTTTTTTTTATAGCGATTGTGCTGAGGTTAAAATCAACATGGCAGCGGTTACAATCGAATATGACAGATTTATTCATCAAGTTAGCATAGTATTACTTGTAGAAGTACAATGACTGCGCTATACTATTATTAGTTAGCATAGGACAACTTTGAAGAGAGGAAATACGTATGACACTGAAAGATATCAGACCCGGAGAAAAATGCATCATTGAAGGATTGGGTAAGAAAAGTGCTTTACGCAGACGTATCATCGATATGGGGTTGACGATGGGAACCGAAATAAAAGTCAAGAAACTGGCTCCGTTGGGAGACCCGATCGAAGTAACGGTACGCGGATATGAATTGAGTCTGAGAATGAAAGAAGCGTCGGAGATCCGAGTCAGGAAGGTAGAAGCATGAGTGTGAATATCGCACTTGTCGGAAATCCGAACTGCGGGAAAACGACGCTTTTCAATGAATTGACCGGTTCCAATCAATATGTAGGGAACTGGCCGGGTGTTACGGTAGAGCGGAAGAGCGGTAAAGTAAAAAATGCAGCTCAGGAAATCACTGTGACCGATCTGCCGGGGATCTATTCGCTATCCACCTATTCGCTTGAGGAAGTCATTTCGCGCGAATACGTTGAAAGCAGTGAGGCGGATGTGATCGTCAACATCGTTGACGCATCCAATCTTGAGCGAAATCTGTTTTTGACCTTACAACTGATGGAAGTCGGAAAACCAATGGTCATCGCACTGAATATGATGGATGTATTGAAAAGCCGTCATGATGAACTCGATGTGGCAGCTCTTTCGAAAGAACTCGGTTTACCGATCGTCGGAATCGTTGCTGCCAAAGGGCAGGGAATCAATGAATTAGTAGATGCGATCCTCCTGCAACAAAATAAACCAACACCGTTCAAAGCCATCTACAGCCCCAAAGTACTCAGCCTTATCAATAAACTGGAAAAAGAACTAAAGATCGATGTCAGTACCAAGATGCATGCGATTCGATTCATCGAAGAAGGGCTGAGTGCTACTGTTGGTCATCCGCAAGATAACCTAAGCGCTGTTAAACTTGATGAAATGGTTGAACATGATCTCCATGGGATGGACATGGACCGGGATATGATCATCTCAGATGAAAAATATAAGTATATTACGGCTGTTTCGGCACGGGTCATGAAAAGAAGCCAAACCGACCGTATCAGTATGTCGGATCGTATCGATGCTATTGTTACCAATCGGATCCTAGCTATTCCTATCTTTATGCTGATCATGTTTCTGGTCTTCATCACAGCTTTCGGTCCGATCGGAAGTACATTGAAAACGGCTTTTGAATATCTGATCAATACCCTTATCATCGGCAATATCGCTACCTTTTTAATAAGCATCGGTGTTTCCTCATGGCTCTATAGTTTGATCATCGACGGCATGCTCGGAGGAGTCGGATCAGTACTTGGATTCTTACCTGAAATCGCTGTCTTATTTCTGATGCTTTCACTATTGGAAGACTCCGGCTACATGTCACGGGCTGCCTTCATCATGGACCGCGTCTTACGTAAATTCGGTCTTTCCGGAAAAAGCTTTATCCCGATGATCTTGGGATTCGGCTGCACAGTACCGGCGTTGATGGCCAGTCGTACTCTCGAGAACGAACGGGATCGTCGACTCACGATGATGATCACTCCCTTTATGTCGTGCGGGGCACGTTTTCCCGTCTATGCCGTATTCGCCGCCGCCTTTTTCAGCAATAATCAAGCCATCGTCGTATATTCGATGTATGTATTGGGTATTGTGATCGCTGTCCTTTCAGGTATCTTCCTTAAACAATTTGTTACCCAAGGTCGCATGTCCAACTTTATCATGGAACTTCCCGAATACCGCATGCCGACAGCAAAGAATCTGGTTCTTCACACATGGGAAAGAGTAAAAGGTTTTCTGATCAAAGCCGGTACCGTGATTCTGATCGCCAGTGTTGTGATCTGGCTCATGAGTAACTTCAATTTCAGTTTACGCATGATATCCGACAGTTCCCAGAGTATGATCGCCTTTATCGGTAAAGCGATCGCTCCGATATTTACTCCGTTGGGATTCGGAGAATGGCGCGCATCGATGGCACTGGTCGTCGGACTTATCGCCAAAGAAGCTGTCGTCAGTACGATGGGAGTTCTCTACGGAGTAGGGAAGACCGTTGCCGACCAACCATCATCACTGATCGGGCCGTTACAACAGGTATTCACTCCGCTGTCCGCGTACGCTTTTATGGCGTTCACACTTTTATACATGCCGTGTATCGCTGCTTTTGCGACAATGAAACGTGAAATGAATTCCTGGAAATGGACGCTCATCACGGTATCTTATCAAACCGGCGTTGCTTGGTTGGTCGCATTTATCATCTATCAGGGCGGTCTGTTGATCGGACTGCGTTAGGAGGTCACAATGGCTGATCTGATCATTTCACTGATTATATTCATGATATTATCACTTGTTATTTTTTCCATGCTCCGCAGTCGCAAACAGGCGAAAGCCTCCGGTTGCGGATCAAGCTGTGCCGGATGTTCGGAGAATAGTTGTTCTGCATATTCTCCCGAAGACTTAAAGAATGAATTAAGGAAGGTTCTTCATTCGCAGGATGCGTAGTGTCTTGCAAAGACGAACGCAACTCCCTATAATTAGATTCATAGGATGTGATCCCCATGAGTGAAAACAACGAACTGCTTACACCTTCCATTGAAGATTATTTGGAAGCCATCTATCGTCTCAGCAACCAAGGAATGGGTGGAGTTCGCTCAATCGATGTAGCAAGTATGCTGCAAGTCGCTAAACCCAGCGTCAACCGAGCATTAAAAAACTTAGCCGATTCAAACATGATCCTTCAGGAACCATATGCCTTGATCTATTTGACTGAAGACGGAGCCCATAAAGCAGAAGAGATTTTTACGCGTCATCGTACCATTCAACAGTTCCTTCATCAGATCCTCAAAGTCGAAGAACCCAAAGCTGAAGATGAAGCCTGTCGAATCGAACACGCCATGAGTAATCAAACCGTCGAACTCATGCGTAAGTTCATGCTTGACTATCTCGCACAAGGTGAAGTAAAATGACCAGCATCGACTTACACACGTTTTCGCGTAAGGAAGCCGAGATGGTTTTAAACATCCAATTGAAGAATTTACCGTCAGACGCCTCCGAAGTTGTGATCATTCACGGCTACCATTCCGGAACTTCACTCAGGACTTATGTAAGGACGATCTATACCCATCCGCGCATCCGAAGTAAAATCAATTCAGCCAATCCGGGCGAGACAGTTTTTGTATTAAGAAGATGAATCACTCTTGTAATTTCAGTTCGGTTATGATAACATAAAAACGCACGTTTATGGATAAATATGGACGCTTAGCTCAGCTGGGAGAGCACCTGCTTGACGTGCAGGGGGTCAGGGGTTCGAGCCCCTTAGCGTCCACCATTTTACTGGCATTGTACTCGGGCGCCCGTGGCGCAATGGATAGCGTTTTTGATTCCGATTCAAAAGGTTGCAGGTTCGAGTCCTGTCGGGCGCACCAAAATATTACTGGATTTTCGGGACGTAGCACAGCTTGGTAGTGCACTTGCTTCGGGAGCAAGGGGTCGCGTGTTCAAATCACGTCGTCCCGACCATTTCTTTGTTTAGTGGGGATATAGCTCATCTGGTAGAGCACAACGCTGGCAGCGTTGGGGTAGTGGGTTCGAGTCCCATTATCTCCACCAACTTAATACATTGTCCATCACTTGAGTGATGGTTTTTTATTTAGCGAGTGTACTGGAATGTTTCAAAACTGATACAGACTTTTTCTTTTCGTCAAAAAAGAGTACACTATAATTAATAGGAGGCTGAGAAATATCATGTTCAACATCGACAGAGGGAAAAATGAAGTCTTGGCGTATTTGAAGAACAATCTTGCCTTGCA
>JGI24146J20443_1001395_pt1 | contig 15007 bp, 17 predicted proteins | sample BarGraIncub1131A_FD_20443 | JGI IMG/M metagenome (IMG submission 20443) | reverse complement strand
TCTGTACAAGTTCTAGAATAAATGGAACTCAAAAAGGGTATTGTCATTCTAATGCATCTACTGAAATTGTAACAAATTTCATGGAAGCTTTAGAGGAGGCTGGTATCAGTGATAAGGTAATGGTGACGAATACAGGGTGCTTCGGGCTATGTAGTGATGGACCAATAGTTGTAATTTACCCAGAAGGTATTTGGTATGGGAAGGTAACACCTGAGGATGTGGAGGAAATTGTTGAATCACATTTAGTTAATGGAGAAGTTGTAAAGAGACTGGAAATATAAAAAAGGTATAAAAAGTGGGCTACAGGAGCTCCATATATGAACCTATTTAAGTCACTCGAGAATAGTTAAGGATGAAGTAGCAGTTAAAATTAGAGGATATGGTTGAAGCCCCCAAAGCCCCCTATTCCAAGTATAGTTAAGACTAAAACTCATCCACTTTTTATAAACAGTGTCTTTAAACATGTAAAATTTCATATACCTGTAGCCCATAATCTTAGAGAAGCTAGAGCCATGTTCAAAAGTTAATTATTATAAGTTATTAAGGAATAATGCTAAAGCATAGGGCTTTTACATTATTCTTTTTTTATTCTTTCAAATTTAGCTTTGTTGAAAAATATAAGGATTAATGCTATGATTATTTTATTATTAATTTAAATATGGAAAATAATTGAGGGAAATATGCCATTTAAATTTGAGGGACAAAATAAATATATTACAGATAGCACTTTTAGTAGGTTAAGCCTTAAGGGTAAGCGGGATGAGTCATTAATAAAAAGCTTTATTTCTAAGTTATTAATGCTAGGGGTAGACTTTATTGAAATGAGCAAATATACCATGCCACCTGCTTTAATAAATAAAGATATAATAATATATAAGGTTGAAAATATAGAAGATATGAGGGGCTTATCAAAGGAAAATATTAAGCTAGTTTTATATTCCTATAAAACTGATTTTGACCTATGTAATATTATTAATTACATAGAAAACCAGAACTTTAATATAATAATAGAGCTTTATATTGATGAATTTTTAAGAGTGGATGCTATATTACTAAAAATGAAGCTCAAGAAGCTATATTCTTTAAGATTTAAGGGTATGTCCCATTTTGATGAAGCTTTAAAAGGAGAACTTATAAAAGTAAAAGCTAAGGGCTATAAAATAGATTTATGCTTTAATGATAAATTGGATTTAGCAACCGCTTCCGCCTTAGAAGGCTTAGACTATTATGACTTCTTAACAGGAGCCTTTAATGGAGGGGGAGATTTTACTTATGCTTCCCTTGAAGAGGTTGTTTTATCATTAAATGTTCTATATAAAGTGAAGGTAAGTTTAGATTCAAACATATTATCAAAGATGTCAGAGGAATATACCCTTTTAACTGGTAATAAAATTAATAGTATGAAAGCTATAAGTAGGAAGGGATATATTTAAATATGAATCCGGAGTTCATGCAGATGGAATAGAAAAAAATCCAGAAACCTACGAACCCTATGAACCTGAGCTTGTTGGACAAAGCAGAAAACTAATAATTGGTAAACATTCTGGATCAAAGGCAGTAATAAGAAAGCTTAAAGAATTAAACATTAATATTGAAGACAAGGAAGCTATAAACATTATCTTAAAGGAAATTAGGGAAATGAGTATAGCTTAGAAAAGAGGAATTATGGATGAAGAGCTTATTTTTATATGTAGTAAGCTTGGGTTAGGAGAACTTAATGATAAGGATTGTGGATACGACACTTAGAGATGGTGAACAAAAATCAGGAATAGCACTAAGTCTTAAGGAAAAAGTTGAAGTGGCAAAGCTTATTTCCAAACTTAATATATTTCAAATAGAAGCTGGAACCCCTGCAATGGGTGGAGATGAAAAAAGGCCATTGAAGAAATGATGGAGCTTAATTTAAAATGCAAAATATCTACTTGGAACAGAATGAACTTAAAGGATATTCAGCATTCCATAGATTGCAGAGTAGATATCATACATATTTCCGTGCCTACCTCGGAGCTTCAGATAAGAAGCAAGCTTTCAAAGGATGAAGCATGGGTTATAGATAGTATGAAAAAGGCAATAGCCTTTACAGTAGAGAAAGGCTTTCAGGTTATAATCGGTTTTGAGGATGCTTCAAGAGCAAAACTCGATTTTCTTATAAAGCTTTCTAAGGAAGCATATATGGAGGGGGTAAGAAGGATAAGATATGCGGATACGGTAGGTATTTTGACCCCATCAAAAATAAAAAGGGGCATTATAGCACTAAGGGAAGCTGTAGATATGTCTTTTGGAATTCATGCCCATGACGATTTTGGGATGGCTCTTGCTAATTCATTAGAGGCAATAAATAGTGGCGCAGATTATGTGGATTGTACCTTTAAAGGTATAGGAGAAAGAGCTGGAAATTGCGATTATTATAAATTTTTAAAAGCGGTGGCTATAATTAACAAAAAGCCTATAAATCTTCAAGAGGTACTTAGGGTACAGGAGGAGATATTTGAAATTATTGGGCTTAATTAATAAATTTATTATGTGAAGGAGTATATGAAATGGAGACAGTAGTTTTAGCGGATTCTTGTTGCGATCTACCTAGAAGTTATATTGAAGAAAACAAAGTGCCTGCCATGTCTATTTCTGTTCGTTTTAAAGGGAAGGAGTATCCAGGAGATTTCGGAAAATCCCTGGAGTTTAAATATTTCTATGATGAGGTTAGGAAAGGCGAGATAGCAACCTCCTCTCAAGAAAACACCTACAGTTTTGCTGAAAAATTTAGAAGCTTTGTTTTGGAAAATAAGGCTGTTATATATATAGGCTTATCCTCCGCTTTAAGTGGAACCGTCAATAATGCCTTTATGGCCAGTGAACAAATCCTTGAGGAATACCCAAAGGCTGATATAACTGTGATTGATTCTTTATGTGCCTCAGCTGGAGGAGGTCTATTAGTTTATTATGCAGTGGAAATGCTAAAAAGGGGAGCCAGTAAGGACGAAATCGTTAAGTTCGTAGAAGAAAATAAGCTAAAGGTAAATCATTGGTTTACTGTGGAGGACCTTGTTTATTTAAAAAGGGGCGGACGACTATCTGGAACAGCAGCAGCCATCGGCACTTTATTGGACATAAAACCTATAATGCATGTAGATAATGCTGGAAGACTTGTGCCAGTTACTAAGGTTAAAGGAAGAAAAAAATCTATTAAAGCTTTAGCAGAGCAGCTGGATGCCAGAATAATAAGGGAAGAGGAGCAAACAATATTTATAAGCCATGCAGATTGCATTCAAGATGCAACGACTTTAAAAAATATTATATTAGATAAGCATAAGTTTAAGGAAATTATTATTTGTGATATAGGGCCAACTATAGGAGCTCATTCAGGTCCAGGAACCTTAGCCCTGTTTTTCTTAGGAGAAAAGCGATAGGATAGACTTATTTATTAATTTAGGAGATGAAGAAATGGAAATAAACGAGGTTGAAGAACTAGGAAAGAAAATAAAAAACAATATAGAAAAGGTTATTGTAGGCAAAGCTTCAATTATTGATATTCTAATTACTGCACTTATCGCAGGAGGCCACGTATTACTGGAGGATGTACCGGGAACAGGGAAAACTGTTTTGGCGAAGACTCTAGCTAAGTCTATTGGCGTAACCTTTAAAAGGGTTCAATTTACCCCAGATCTGCTTCCATCAGATTTAACAGGAATTAATTATTTTAATCAAAAGGAAGGAGAGTTTGTTTTAAGAAGGGGTCCTGTCTTTACAAATATATTATTATCAGATGAAATAAATAGAGCAACTCCCCGTACTCAATCTAGTTTGCTTGAGTGTATGGAGGAAAAGCAGGTTACAATAGATGGCGTCACCTATGGTTTGGAGGCACCTTTCTTTGTTATCGCCACCCAAAATCCAGTGGAAACCCAAGGAACCTTCCCACTTCCTGAGGCTCAATTAGATAGGTTTTTAATAAAAACAGGAATGGGCTATCCTAATTTAGAGGATGGGAAAAAAATACTTGAAAGGTTCATTTTGGACAATCCTTTTAAGGACTTAAAAAGCGTATGTACAAGTGAAGAGATAACTGATGCATCCTTAGCAGCTAGGAAGGTATATATAGCATCTTCACTTTTAGAATATATACTTAGGCTTGTTGAAGAAACCTTAGACAACCCTTCTATAATACTAGGTTGCAGCCCTAGGGGTAGCTTAGCTTTGATGAGAGCCAGCCAGGTATATGCAGCCTTAAAGGGAAGAGATTATGTTATTCCAGAGGATATTAAGTTCTTAGCAAAATTCGTGCTAGCTCATAGGCTCATATTAAAGGACTCTATAAAAATAAAGGGTGTAACAGGTGAAAAAATAATTTCAGATATATTAGAGACGGTTACAGTACCTACGGAAAATTGGAAAGAGGAATAATATGAGAATACTCGTTATATTACTGGCAGCTTTCGCATTCTTTATCCTAGAGAGATTTATATATGGAAAGAATTTTCATAAAGGATTAACCTTTGATGTGAGGTTTGATTCTTTAGGAGTATTTGAGGGGGAAGGCGCCGTAATAATAGAAACTTTAATAAATAAAAAGCTTATGCCCGTATGGTGGTGCTCCCTTCAATTTTCAGTATCTAGATTTTTATTATTTCAAGGTGAAGAGCAAAAGGGCAAGGTTAATGATTATTATAGAAGAGAGCTTTTAACCTTATTTTCCTATGAGAAAGTTGTTAAAAGGCTAAATATAACCTGCTCTAAAAGAGGATATTTCAAAATTAAAGAACTAAGTATTACCTCGGGGGATTTATTTGCTAAGGATAAATTTCTTTTAAATTCCTCATCAGAGGTTGAATTTTTCGTTTATCCTTCAATAATAGATAACCCAACCTTTAAGCTCAGCTTTGAAAGGATTCTAGGGGATATAATAACTAAAAGGAACTTAATCCAAGATACCTTTCAATTAAGAGGCATTAGAGATTATGTTCCCTCGGATAGCTTTAAGGGTATAAATTGGAAGGCTACTGCAAGAACTGGTGAAATGAAAGTTAATGAATATGAGTATACCTCATCAATTGAAGTATTGTTTTTCCTAAATGTAGAAAGATATAATTCCTGGGATCCTGAAAACCTTGTAGAGGAAGGAATAAGGCTAATTAACACTTTAGCTTTATCTTATATGGAAAAGGGAATACCAGTAGGGCTTCTCACAAATGGATGTGATATATTAACAGGAGAAGAAGTATATATGAAGCCAAGTGGAGGTGTAAATCAAAACTTATTGCTTTCACAAACTCTAGCAAAGCTTGACATAAATAAGGTTACAAGACCTATAAATGAGGTTTTATCCCAAGAGCTTTTTAAAGGTAGAAAAGAAGCGGTTATGATTATGGTTTCCCATTTTCATCCAAAAGACCTCGTAACTAATATAGAAGAGGCTCAGGTTAAGGGCTATGACATAAAGTGGATTATCCCTAAAAAAGCAAAGGAAGAGCTAAGCATAAGTTCTATTAAAGATTTATATGTTTGGGAAGTGGAGAACTAATGAAGGATGATTTAATTAAATATAGAGTTTCAGAAAGCTATTTAGCCTATGAGATTAAAAAACCTATAGTATATGAGATTTTAGAGTTGTTATTTTATTTCCTAATTGTATATCCAATTTTGACCTTAATACTTTATACAATAACAAAGAGATCCAATGACTTGTACATTTGCTTACTTCTTATATTTCCACATCTGATATTTAAATTAAGCTCTTTAAAGCTAAGAAGATTATCCGTCTTTTTACTAATTCATTTTATTGTAGTAGCTATATATTTAATATTACCCTTTTCATTTTTTGAAAGGATAGTAATGGGTATTTATTTGCTATTTGCTATGATCTTTTCTATGAAGGATAGAGTGAAAGTGGACAGAGATGTATATTCCTTTAGCCAGGTTATTAGAGGTACTATAATTTTAACAATTGCTTATATTGTTGCGAAAACTCTTAATTTTGCTATTATAGATAGGATTATACTCATAGCTGCAATTGTGTTAGTGCTTCTAAGTTCTGGTTACATATTTGTACTTAGAACTAAAAAGCTTATGGCCTGGGAGAAAAGCTATTCAGATATCAGTCTTGCAAAGTTTCTTAAGCAAAGCTATGTATTTACTATATTTATTATCACCGCAATTTTGTTTTTAGTCATAGTATTTGGCCAGGGCGGCCTTTTTGCCATAGCAGATTTTATCGATATGAAGATTATGGCTATCATGAGGGTAATTTACAGACCTAATGATGCATCTACTAAATTACCCTCTAGTCCACCGATAACAACCCCTCCTAAAAACAGTAAATTTGACTTATCGAAATTAACGACAGGTGTTAAGCCTATCCCAGCTATAATTATAAACATTCTTAATTTTATATTTTATACTGTAATAGGAATCTTAGCTATTATTGCTATCATTTTTATTGTGAAAGGTATAGTTGATGCGATTAAGAACATTTATAATAATTACTATGGAAAAAATGACAAGCATGAAGAAACTAGGGAATCAATTTTTTCCTTTAGTGAATTTTCAGAAGGTATATTGAAAAAAACAAAGGACCTAACAAAGAAACTTGTTATACCCTTTAACCTCACTAATAATGAAAAGATAAGAAAATTATATAAGAAGCTGGTAATAAAAAATGCTAAGAAAAAATTTGCCATAAGTTTAGCTGATTCACCAGCCGAAATTGAAGGTAAGCTTCTTTCTAAATTCAAGGATACAGGTATCACTGAAATTTATGAGAAAGCCAGATATAGCAAGGAGAATTCAACAAAAGAAGAATTACAACTAATTAAGGAAATCAAAAAAGTCAATTCCTAAGTAGAAGACGCCAGCAAACGGAAGCACTGGCCAACAAAATTACACTGGTCATTTAAAAGCTCTGCTTTTAAATGACCGTTGTGTTTAAAAAGCAAAGCTTTTTAAACACACACTTGACAAAGTTTCAAAGTTAATCTATACTTTAATAAGTTACTACGGTAAAGCAATAAAGCGAAAAGGGTGAAGTAAATGAATAAATGGAAAAGATACATTCCTGAAGGGACAAGAGATATACTCTTTGAGGATTGTGAGAATAGATCATATATTGAAGAGAAGCTAAGAGAACTATATAGAAAAAATGGGTATAACCAGGTTATTTCTCCAACGCTAGAATATTATGATGTTTTTTCTGGAGAATATCAACCGCTACCTCAAGAGAAAATGTTTAAACTTTTTGATAATAACGGAAGAATATTGGTTTTAAGGCCAGATATGACTACTCCTATTGGAAGAATAGCTGCAACAAAGCTTAAAACTCAACCCTTACCTTTAAAGTTATGCTACAATGCCAGCATATATAGGATTAATGAGGATTGGAATGGCAGGTTTTCTGAAATCAGTCAATCCGGAATTGAGATTGTGGGTATTAAGGGCTCTAGGGCGGATGCAGAAGCTATTAGCATAGGCATTAAAGCCTTAGAAGAGGTAGGTCTGGAAGATTATAAAATAGAGATAGGACAGGCAGAGTTCTTCAAAACCTTGATGGATGAAACTAAGCTCACCCAAGATGAAAAGGAAGCACTTCGAAGAATCGTTGAACATAAAAATTTTACTTCCTTAAGAGAATTTCTAGCAGAAAACAGCGAAAATATTGAAGATGATGCTATGGATATATTGGGAAAACTTCCTGAGTTATTTGGAACTATAGAGGTACTAGATTATGCTAGAAAACTTACTAAAAACAAAAAAGCGCTTCAGGCGTTAGAGAGTATTCAAGAGGTATATGACCTACTTGAAAAGAGAGGGTTTGCTTCTCATATTGTTATAGATTTAGCTATGGTGCAACACATATATTACTACACTGGTACGATTTTTAGAGGCTATAGCAGTGAGGTAGGGGAGTATATATTAAGCGGAGGAAGATATGATAATTTAATAGGACAGTTTGGGGAGGAGTTACCCTCAACTGGACTTGCCTTGAATATTGATAATATAATGTTGGCTTTAAAAAAACAAGGTAAGTATACTCCTAGAAATAATGCAAATTTTTTATTATATTATGAAGATAGCAATATAGGAAGGTCTAAAATATTGACAAGTAAGTTATTAGATTTGGGCTTCGTATGTGAGCAAAGTCTCTTTACAAATGAAGAAGAAACACGTAGCTATCAGCAAGCAAAGGGAATAATAAACCTTATTATTTTTGGAAAAGCTGAGGATTTAATAATTTATAATATGAATACAAAGAAAGAAAAAACAATTGATCAGAGGGAATTTCTGGAATTTATTGGAGGAAAACATGAAATTGATTAAAATAGCTCTTACAAAAGGTAGACTTGAAAAATCAATTATTAAAATGCTAGAAGAAGTTGGGCTAGATTGCAGTGAACTTAAGGATAAGGGAAGAAAGCTTATATTTCATGATAATATAAATAGTGTAGATTTTGTACTAGCAAAGGCAAATGATGTATTAACTTATGTAGAACATGGAGCCTCCGATATTGGTATAGTAGGGAAAGATACTTTAATGGAAGCAGATAAAAACTTTTATGAGGTTGTTGATTTAAAAATGGGGAATTGCAAATTTTCAATTGCTGCTCTTCCTGATTTCAAGCTTGAGGATGGCTACAACATAAAAAAAATAGCTACCAAATATCCTAGAGTTGCTAAAGATTATTTTAGACAACAGGGTATGGATGTAGAAATAATAAGAATAGAGGGTTCAGTTGAACTAGCGCCTATACTAGGTCTTGCAGATGCAATTGTTGATTTAGTTGAAACTGGAGAAACATTAAGAGAAAATGGACTTGTGATAGTAAAAGATATCTGCAACATCAGTGCCAGATTGATCATAAATCGTGCAAGCATGAAGATGAAAAAAGATGAAATAACTGAGCTAATTGGAAAGATTCAAAAGTACGTGGAGGAATGAGGAGCGATCAATGATGGATATATATGAATATAAATCCTTAGAGGGAAAGAACTTTTTAAAGGAGCTTAAAGAGAGAGGAAAAGCTGTACAAGGGGATGTAACCGTAGTTGTAGAAGCTATTCTAAAGGATATAAGTTTAAGAGGCAACGATGCTGTCCTTGAGTATACTAGAAAGTTTGATTATAAGGGTATTACCCTGGATAACTTAAGAGTATCTGAGGAAGAAATAGAAGAAGCTCTTACAAATTCAGATCCAGATTTTATTAAGGCCTTAGAAAAAGCGAAGAACAATATATTAATGTTTCATGAAAAGCAAAAAAATAATTCTTGGATGGATACTCAAGATAGAGGCATTGTACTTGGGCAACTAATTAGACCTCTAGAAAAAGTTGGTATTTATGTACCAGGGGGCACGGCTACATACCCATCCACAGTGCTGATGAATGCAGTTCCTGCAAAGGCAGCTGGGGTTAATAGAATAGTTATGGTAACGCCCCCAGGCAAGGACGGAAAGGTTAATGCCGGAATTCTTGCCGCAGCAAGCTTAGCGGGTATTACTGAAATATATAAGGTAGGAGGAGCTCAGGCAATAGGAGCTTTAGCCTATGGAACAGAAACTATCCCTAAGGTGGATAAGATAGTTGGGCCAGGAAACCTTTATGTTGCTTTAGCTAAAAAAGCAGTGTATGGCTTAGTAGATATAGATATGATAGCAGGTCCTAGTGAGATACTTATTGTTGCTGAGGAAGATATGGATCCTAGTTATATAGCAGCAGACTTAATGAGTCAGGCAGAGCATGATGTACTAGCATCTTCAATACTCATAACGACCTCAATAAGCCTTGCAGCTAAGGTTAATATTGAGATAGAGAGACAAATAAAAAGTTTATCCAGAGAAAATATTATCAGAGAGTCCCTAAAAAATTATGGAGGCATTATTATATCTCGTGATATAATGGAGGCCATAGATATCTCAAACCATCTAGCTCCAGAGCATTTAGAGCTTATGGTTAAGGAAGCCTTTGCATATTTAAGCTATGTAAAAAATGCTGGATCAATATTTTTAGGAGGCAATTCTCCAGAGCCCTTAGGTGATTATATGGCTGGGCCAAATCATGTACTTCCTACCAGTGGCACTGCAAGATTTTTTTCACCCCTTTCTCTAGATGATTTTGTTAAAAAATCTGGCTTCGTTCATTATACAAAGGATGCCCTTTTTCAGGTAAAGGATGATATAATAAAATTAGCAGAAACCGAGGGACTTACTGCGCATGCAAATTCTATTAAGGTGAGGTTCTAAGATGATAGATGAATTATTCAGAAAGGATCTTGCGGAGTTTAGTCCATATAAAGCAGAAATTAAAAAAGCCAGAGTAGTATTAGATGCAAATGAAAGCTTTTTAAATATACCTGCAAACCTTCAAGAGGAGCTACTAGCGGAGATAAGGGGTATAGATTATAATAGATATCCTGACCCTTTTTCAATAAAATTATGTGAGGAGTTCTTAAGATATATAGGGCAAGAGTATCTTGGCTCTGGGGATTTAGGGACTGAATATCTGGGCATAGATATAAAAAACATAATTGCTGGAAATGGTTCTGATGAGCTTATTTCAATGATAATAAGCGCATTTGCCCAGCAAGGTGATAAGGTGTTAATTCCTACCCCAAATTTTTCTATGTATAAAATATATTCAAAGGTTTCTGGCGCAATACCAGTAGAATACCCAACCTCAGAAGAATTCAAACTAGATGTTAATAACTTTATTGCTAAAGTAAATGAGGAAAAGGCTAAAATCGTATTTATATCGAATCCTAATAATCCAACAGGTGGAGTAATTCCTTTATATGAGCTTATAAAAATTATAGATGGTTGCAATTCAATAGTAGTTATTGATGAAGCCTATGGAGAGTTTTACGGGAAAACCTTAGTTGATAAAATATTAAGATTTGATAATCTAATTATATTAAAGACCTGTTCGAAGATGGGCATGGCAGCAATTCGATTAGGATTTTTATTAACTAATGAAAGACTAATGGAGGAAATTAAAAAGGTTAAACCTCCTTATAATCTAAATTCGGTAACTCAAACAATAGGATATTTTATGCTATACCACAGAGAAGCAATTAAAGATGCAGTTAACAAGATTATACTTGAGCGGGAGTATCTATATAAGGAGCTATCTGCTATAAACCTAATCACGATTTTCCCTAGCCAAGCAAATTTTATATTAATAAAGGTTCCAGAGGCAGATAAAACTTATGAAATGCTGCTTCAAAACAATGTTAGTGTTAGAAACTTTAAGGATGATCTATTAAAGGACTATTTCAGGATTACAGTTGGAAGCAGAGCTGAAAATTTTTGGTTTATAAGCCATTTAAAGAGTATATTAAAGCAAATTGCAGAAGGGAAGTGATCTTTTGGAAGATAGAGTAGGAAGTATGTTAAGAAAAACCATGGAGACTGAGATAGAGGTTTACATTAATATTGATGGAGAAGGAAGCTATGATATCAATACAGGAATTGGATTTTTTGACCATATGCTATCTTTAATGAGTAAACATGGACTTATAGATATGAATATAAAAGCTCAAGGGGATCTTTATGTAGACCCACATCATACTGTAGAAGATGTAGGAATAGTTTTAGGAGAGGCAATTAAAAAGGCACTAAGGGATAAGGCGGGTATAAAAAGATATGGTTATGCTTTAGTTCCTATGGATGAAGCGCTTCTAGAGGTTGTATTAGATATAAGTGGGAGACCTTATCTTGTATTTCAAGGGGAGTTTAAAACCAGTAAATTAGGTGGCTTTGATACAGAACTCACTAAGGAATTTTTTAGGGCTTTAGCCTTTAATGCAGGAATTACTCTTCACACTCGTGTATTATATGGAGAAAATACACATCATATGATAGAGGGCTTATTTAAGGCCTTAGGGAGAGCATTAAGGGATGCTACCACTATTGATGAAAGAGTTAAAGGGGTTATGTCTACAAAGGGAATATTGTAGTTTTTAAGGGGGAAAATAATATGATTTCAATTATTGATTATGGAATTGGAAATCTTAGAAGTGTACAAAAAGCCTTAGAGTACCTTAAGATTAAAGCGGTAATAACATCAGATGAAAAAGTGATTTTAAGGAGTGATGCAATTATACTTCCAGGGGTTGGTGCATTTCCAGATGCTATGAAAAATATAAGTGATAACGGAATAGATAAAACTTTAGCTATTGCCTTAACTGAAGGAAAACCAATACTTGGTATTTGTTTAGGTATGCAGCTTTTATTCGAAGAAAGCGATGAAATAATTAGAACCCAGGGTTTAGGATTCATAAAAGGGAAAGTTAAAAAGCTAGAAGGAAATATTAAAGTACCACATATGGGTTGGAATAGTATTAATATTAAGAAAAACTGCCCACTGCTTAAGGGCGTTGAGGAAGGAAGCTTTGCATATTTTGTCCATTCCTACTATGTTCAAGTTGAAAAGGAAGAAGACCTTAATGCCACTACCTTCTATGGAAGTGAGATAACAGCGGTAGTCAGCGCAAATAATGTATATGGGGTCCAGTTCCATCCAGAAAAAAGTGGAGATGCAGGAATGAAGATACTACAAAATTTTGGAGAGTTGGTATTGTGATAATATTTCCAGCTATGGATATAAAAGATGGGAAATGTGTAAGACTATATAAGGGAGATTTTAATACTTCCCAAATAGTGGGCGAAAATCCGGTAGATACAGCCGCCAAGTTTGTTCAAGAAGGTGCAGAATATATCCATATGGTAGATTTAGATGGTGCTTTAAATGGTGAAACTACCAATATAAAGGTAATAAAGCAGGTCTTAAAGGAAATAAATATTCCTCTCGAGCTAGGGGGAGGTATCAGAGATATGAATTCTGTGGAGACTCTCTTTGACATTGGTGTGACACGATTAATTTTAGGTACTGCGGCTTTGAAAAATCCAGGATTTCTTAGGGAAGCTATAAAAAGATATGGCGATTCTATTGCTGTAGGCATAGATGCTAAGGATGGATTTGTAGCACTAGACGGATGGATAAACATCAGCAAGGTTGATTATATTGATTTTGCAAAAATTATGGAGGATATAGGAGTTAAAACTATAATCTTTACAGATGTGAGCCGGGATGGGACCTTAACAGGGCCCAATCTAAAGCAGACTCTAAAGCTAAAAAAAGCTGTTAAGTGTGATGTGATTGCAGCAGGTGGAGTTAAAGACCTTGAAGATATAAAGTTATTAAAAAAAGAAAATTTTTATGGAGTTATTATAGGTAAGGCCATTTATTCTGAAAGTATTAAACTTAGCACGGCAATAGATATAGGAAAGGAGTGAATTTATGCTAACAAAAAGAATTATTCCATGTCTCGATGTTAATATGGGAAGAGTTGTAAAGGGTATTAATTTTATTAACTTAAAGGATGTAGGAGATCCTGTGGAGATAGCAGAGTTTTACAACAAGGAAGGTGCAGATGAAATAGTTTTCTTGGATATAACAGCCACCCATGAAGGAAGAAAAACAATGCTTGAGGTAGTAAGAAGGACTGCTGAAAAGATATTTATACCCTTAACTGTAGGTGGGGGAATTATGGGAGTTGAAGATTTTAGAGAGATACTTAAGGCAGGAGCGGACAAAATATCTATAAATTCAGCTGCAGTAAGAGAACCAGAGCTTATAACAAAAGCGGCAGATAAGTTTGGTAGTCAGTGTGTGGTGGTAGCAGTAGATGGAAGAAAAAGTCCTACTGGAGTGGGTTGGAATGTAGTAGTAAATGGTGGAAGGGTAGATACAGGTTTAGATTTAATAAAGTGGGTTAAAAGAGCAGAAGCTCTGGGAGCAGGGGAGATTCTCTTAACAAGTATGGATGCAGATGGAACAAAAAAGGGCTACGATATACCTATGACAGATGTGGTATGCAGCAGCATTAATATACCAGTCATAGCCTCTGGAGGTTGTGGAAAACTGGAGCATTTTAAGGAGGTCTTTAACAAGACCACTGCAGACGCTGCTTTAGTAGCTTCCTTATTTCACTATAAGGAATTAACGGTAGGGCAAGTTAAAAGATATTTGAGGGAAAATAAAATAGAGGTAAGATTATAATGAATTTAGCTAACGAAAAAGGAAAAGCTTGAAGAATTAGTTTATAAGGATCAGCTTATTCCAGCTGTAATCCAAGATTATGAAACCCTTCAAGTACTTATGGTAGCATACATGAACAAAGAATCTTTAGCAAAAACTCTTGAGAGCGGAACTACTTGGTTTTGGAGTAGGTCAAGAAGGGAATATTGGAACAAGGGTGCAACTTCTGGTCATTTTCAATACGTAAAGGATATTTTACTAGATTGCGATAATGATACCTTGCTAATTAAGGTGGAGCAGCTTGGAGTTGCTTGCCATACTGGAAGGATGAGCTGCTTTTATAAGCAATTAGGAAAGGATGAATAATATGAAAGCTTTAGAAGAATTATATAAAGTTGTTGAGGACAGGAGATTTAATGCTATTGAAGGCTCTTATACAAATTATTTATTTGAAAAGGGCTTAGATAAGATACTAAAAAAGCTTGGAGAGGAATGCTCTGAGATAATAATAGCTAGTAAAAATGGAATAAAGGAAGATACCATATCAGAAATTAGCGACTTTTTATATCATATGGTGGTACTTATCTCAAATGAAGGCATAACCTTAGAGGACATATCTACTGAGCTTGAAAAAAGAAGTCTTAAGGTTGGAAATAAAAAACAGGAAAAAAACCTTGAGGGTATTAAATAATTTGGAACAAGGAGTGAATAAACTATGGATATAAATGAAATGATTGATGAGTTGAGGGAAAAAATAATTATATCTACTTTAGAACTGGTGAAGATAAAGAGTCTTCAGGGGGAAGCACAGCCAGGGATGCCCTTTGGTGAAGGCGTATCAAAAGTTTTGAATAAAGCTCTAGAGATTTCTAAAGCTCTTGGGTTTACGACTAGAGATATTGATGGATTTATAGGCTATGCTGAATATATGCCAGAGGGAATTGACCCTAATTCTGAGGACTATATAGGAGTTCTGGGACATTTA
>JGI24146J20443_1001389_pt1 | contig 15053 bp, 10 predicted proteins | sample BarGraIncub1131A_FD_20443 | JGI IMG/M metagenome (IMG submission 20443) | reverse complement strand
GGGTAGGGTCGATATCGGCGAGCGGCTGCAGCGCGAAGCGCCGCTCGGCAAGACGGGGGTGCGGGATGGTGAGCCGCTCGCCGGAGAGTACCAGGTCCCCGTAAATGAGGATGTCCAGGTCCATGCTGCGCGGGCCCCAGTGCCCGGACGGGACACGGCGAAAGGCTTCTAACTCTATCCGCTTCAGTTCTTCGAGCAGCGCCAGGGGCGGCAGGGTGGTAACGATCCGGGCCACGGCGTTGTAGAAATTATCCTGCGGCACGCTCCCCACCGGCTCCGTCTCGTAGAAGTACGACAGGGCGGTGACCCGCGTCCCGGGCAGCCTGCCGAGCTCGGCGACCCCCGTCAGCAGCCTCTGCTCGCGGTTCCCCAGGTTGCTTCCCAACCCTATGTAGGCGCACTCTTCCACAGCCTGCGATTAGACCACAGATCGCTTTTTTTTTCAACCCTGGCTGCTTCGGGCCTAAAGCGGCCACTGGAGCGGGTTTAAGGGCAGGCATGAATTAACTTTATTCCAATTTAATACTATAGTATAAATTCAACGAGCACCCTTTTTCGGCCTTTTGCACCGTTACGACGAGAATGTCCCCTCCGAGTGGTAGGGATTTGTGGGGAAAGCGCGAAGTTTACCAGGATGAGGATAAATTGCCGATGACGAAATCAGACCAAACGGTTCCCCTGGCGGACTTGAACGGACCGGAGCTCTTCAGGCTCGGGACCGAAGCGCTCGATGCCAAGAACTACGCCGCGGCGCACCGCTACTTGCAGGCAGCGCTCGAGAAGGAACGCTCGGCGGACCACCTTTCCCAGTACGCGCTTTCCCTCGCCCTCCATACCCGGGTGATCCAGCCGAGCATCGCCCTGTGCCAGGAAGCGGTGAAGAAGGACCCCAAGAACCCCGAGCATTTCCTGCGGCTCGGCACCGTTTACCTGGTCGCCGGGAGGAAAAAGGAGGCTATCAGGATTTTCAGGCTGGGGCTTCGGGTCGGCAAGAATGCCACCATTGTCCGGTGGCTGCAGCTTCTCGGGGACCGTAAAACGCCGATAATCCCCTTCCTGTCCCGGACCAATCCGCTGAACAAATACCTCGGCAAGATCAGAATGACCCTTTCCAAGCGGTAACAATCTTGCGATCTGCTGAATCTTCTCTCCGGAACTACACTGACCGTCCCTTCAGGAACGAAGAGGCAAAGGCAACCCGACAAACGGCACTGGCATTGAGAGTTGGTTTGAAGGCAAAGGGAGACTCCGGGCGATCTGGGCCAGCTCAAACCGACGGAATCTCCTTCCCCTTTTGACAGGGCGGGGTAAAATCATACTTTGGTTTGTGCGACAGTCCGATAAACGACAGCCGCTATGGTATGATTTCTCCAGTAGTCGCTGGTTCTCTGTTTCACATGCTTTTATTATTTGATAAATGGCACTCGGGAGGGGGCATGATCAGCTACCTGATCCCTTTATTTACTAGGGGGTCGAGGCAAGTGTATGTATAACTGGGGCCGTTTTGCACACAAACACAGCTAGTTATCTTCTAGCGACCTAGGGTTTTGTTTGATTATTTTGAAAGCAATGTAATGCTTTGAGGCTTTTATGCAACTTTTAGGTGTTTTGGGAACCTCAAACTTTACACCGTCAGTCTACTGTCTGGGCTCACCGGGCCGTTCTTCATTTTTCATAACGTTTCGCCACCTGTCCAACCTTAAGCCCATTCTCCAATTCCTTTCTAATTGAAAAGCGACAGTTCCTGAGAGAAAGCCTCTTGTTCAGGCGTCTCCAGGCTTAAGGATGGGCAAGGGTTCCCAGGTGATTAAAGGGGTGATCCGGCGCTTGAATCTGCCACGGCGAATAGCGAAAGGGGATAGCTCAGAAAGCAAAGGCGCGGTGGAAGAAGTAAGCCCTATAATCCCTCACCACTATCTTTAGAAATTTCATACTCTGGGAACGGAAGCAAAAGGTTTCGGTCATACCTAGGATGAATCCTGTCGAGTTTACCTATAAAATCATAATAATTGACGCTCAGTTTCATAATTGTAGTAACTGAGGCCAGATGTTCTCTTAGTTTTGGATACCCAATGTTGTTTGTTAGCTTTTGAAATAACTTGTGCTTTAGCCTGCCACTTTCATTTTTCGCTGCTGCTTTTTTTAATTCTTCTAACACGCCGGGTGCCAGCCTTTTATAAACTATATCATTAGTCAATATCCCAAAATATTGCGGTTTTTGTACCGAATCATTTGGATATTGCAAGCCTCTGAGCCTGAACAATTCTTGGTAGTAATCAGAATCAAATGTCTTTACCCATGGCTGTAATTCTTTAGCAATGAATGCTTGGAGGATTTTAGATAGTGCGTCTTTTGCCCTGTCTTTCTGATAACCAGTAGCTTCATCTACGAGTGCAATTATACCAACGCGTGCAAAACCCCTTAAAAGGGTCTCGCATTGTTCTGCAATATGTTTTTGTTGCGCCTGTAACGCTCCAGCTTTTCTCGCCTCTAAAACCGCATCACATATATCAGCAAGTATCTGTGCGTCATAGCCGTAAGCAAGAGATCCACTTGGTGTTCTAAATTTTATTGGGTTCTGGGTCACGTCTCGTAACTCATCAGAAACATAAGGTTCTATCAGCTTTCCGGCTGCGAATTTGGCTAGTCGGTCCCCCCCAGACTTGTTACTGCCACCGCGAGACATGCCAAGCGAGTTGATCATCCCGGTTTGGTGTAAAATCCTCCTACCATCTTCTAATACGTAGCATGGTATTTCCAACCCACCGATCACAAGGGGATGATCTTGGGAACCATGAGTAGCTCTAGGGAGAGATACCATTTCAGCCTTTGCCTTTAATGCTTTTTCTGAAATTTCTTTTCTCCGTTCAGGTGTGAGGCTTTCCGAACGCGCTACCCCCCCCTTAGCTTTACCAGTAACAGAACCGTCCACGTTTGCACCCTCCTAAGATTTTGGGGGTAAACTACCATGCAAAAAGCGTGTTTGCAAGCAAAAAATTTCTTTTTGCTTGCAATGTGTTTTATGCAAGCATAATTGAAATAAATTTAATGTTTGTTGACCTATGTCTGTTGTTGTATCGATGAAATTGTGTAATACCTGCAAATGAATACCACTTGCTTCTAGACTACAGACATTATCAAGTAGTTCTACTATTGAGGTTTCTAAATCCTGTATGTCAGTAGTAACCAAATCCCTTAGTCTAGCGACAATCAAGGTGTCACCTCTTCGTATTGTTTTATACATTTTTTTGAATTGCGCACGATCAGTGTCACCATTATCCCAAAATACAATGTCACAATTCCCAAACATTTCCCTAAGTTCTATGCAAGAATTTTTCTCCCAACCATTTGAACTCCAATCATATCCAATCTTTCGTGGTTTCTTCCGAAGCTTTGACTTCATTTGGATTAAGGACATACATCACCTCCATTTTGTTTAGGGTAACTTCAAAATTTCTTTTAACCGTGTGTTTCCCAACCTGCCCACAAAGGGAACGCCCGAGTTCGCTTGCTTTTTTGTGGAAGCTGCTCACCCCTCTGTGGATAGCCGAGAAACGGAGGCTAACTACCGACTGCCACAGATTCTGCGGAAGAGATTTTTAGCCTTATCCACTGCAAAGTGGAAGCCAGTTTCACGGTTGCTCGTGCTGGGAGGGAAGAGATTTTTAGCCTTATCCAAAGCAAAGTGGAAGCCAGTTTTACGGTTGGTCGTGCTGGGAGGATCTTTGATGGCTTTCTCAAAAGTCTTTCGGTCGCCGATGAGCACGACCTGCTGTTCAGCTCTCGTGATAGCGGTATAAAGCATTGCACGGTCGAGAAGCTTGCAATCGAATACCGGTATAATAACGCGTTTGAACTGGCTCCCTTGGCTTTTGTGGATGGTGATGGCATAGGCGTAATCCATGTTCTTTGTGTTGTCGATGGTCTTGTTTTCACCGTCCCATTCAACGATCAAGGAATGGTCAGTCTTTACGACTTTCCCAAGAGAACCGTTCATTAGCTCTAGCTCGTAATCATTCTCAGTCCAGATCACTGGCTCCCCTTCAGCAAACCCCGCAAGCTCGGGTTTATTGTCGCTGATATGAAGGTTATGAAAGAAACGGTTAGTCTCCCGTGTCCCCCCAACTCCGTTTTTGACAGGAGTGAGGATACGAGCATCGTCGAAGCCACCAAAGTTTTTCATTAGTTCGGCGAGCTTCTCAGGAATGGCCTCCCGCGGACAGTCGATAAAGTGAATGCCGCTCCCTAATCCAGTGTAAGCCTTAAGCTCGGGAACGACGCCACCACGTATAGTCATAGAGGCTTGCGGGATGCCCGTCGCTGCGGCCTGCCGGTGGATCTCGGTTAACTCCACCATCGGCACAGCTTTTGTCTCCACCAGAATATGGAAAATGATACCAAACGAGATGGGTGGAAGCTGACCAGGATCACCAAGTAAGAGCAACCGGCAGCCTGGTTCCAGACGCCTGAGCAGGCGATACGTCGTAGGCAGATCCAGCATACTCGCCTCGTCTATCGCAATTGTCGGCTCTCCAGCAAGGACGATCTCCCCTCGGTCAACCCTGTGAACAAAGGAAGCAATAGTCATTGCCCTGCGCCCCGTTGCCTCTGACATCCGTCTGGCAGCGCGACCAGATAGTGCCAGCATATATACGTGTCCTCCAAGCATCTCGGTCGCATCGCAAACGGCTTTCAGTGCCGTGGTTTTACCTACACCTGCCCCACCGCCAATAATCGACACAGGCTCGTTTATTCCCATCATAACAGCATCTTGCTGACCATGACTGAGTGGGAACTCGCTGCGAGCATTAAAGTCTCTTAAAAAAGATTCCACAAAATTGTCATCTGCCTGCTGTCGCAATGTCAGTTGAATTGGCTGGAAGTTGCCCGCTGCCATTGTCATAAGCATGGTTGCGATGTATTCTTCCATGGAAGCGGGGCCAAGTCCTTGCAATCCCCCGCCGACCCTGATCATGGCGTTGTCTTGGATAGCCAGATTAATGGCTCTCCCGGCGGTTTCTCCATTACACTTGATTATTTCCTTTATCGTGCTCCTGAAATCGGCCTCAGTCGCCCAGGTATGCTTTCCATCTAGACGCCTGACAACGGCGGCATCTGCCGCTGCGACAAGACGTATTTCATCTTCCAGACCGACCCCTAGTGCTCTTGCAATTCGATCAGCCGTTTCGAAGTTGGTAAAGGCCAACAAACGAAACACGTTCTCTTCCAGTTTGTCGATGGTGTCTTCCTGGTAAACAGAGATAATCCTCTGGGCCAGCGCGACTGGGGCTCCATGCCTGTCAAGCCATTTGTAGGCATCTGACAAAAGGGCGAGTTCCCTCCAACCATTGACCAGAATTCTCGCCAACTCCTTTGACCGCAATGGCGCCTCGAAGGGTTCCGGATTGGCAGCGTTAAGCATTAGATAAAGGTCCTCGCCGAACCGCCGCCATAGCTGGTCGGCGAGCTTTTCACCGATCCCTGGGAAAGCTTTTGATTTGGCGATTGTTTCGCGAATGAGGCGGCCGCTCGGGCATTCAAGGATTGCTTTGGTTGTTATGATCTGGCGGCCGTACATCGGGTGGTCCTGAATGGTCCCTTTAACCCTCCACACTTCACCAACAATTGGGGGCCTCGGCATAACTTCGTAACTGGCTACCATTCGGTGCCTATGCCCTTCCGCGCAGGTTCCGCTGAATACAGCACCACCGTATGAACCTGCAAAAAGTACATTTTCGATCGCAATTGTTATCATGTGGGCCGACCTCCAGACTCAATTATGTTCTCAATATGCTGTAGTTTCCTCAGCTTCCGCTTCAGCTCGAAATTCTCGGCCATCTCCTTATCGACACGGGTCTCCAAGCTTCTGATCTTCCTCTCCAGTTTTGCCTTCTCGTCATCTGACCCGGCTGATGATATATGTTTTTTGTTTTCAACTGCGCCAGCCAGAAGATTTTCGCACTCCTTGTTGTTATCGAGAGGCTGCCTGTCCTTTAGACCTGCCCTCCGCGCTATCTCAGTTTTGTTTGGCTTCCCGCCGTGCATGGGAATCTCATTGACGCTTTCAAGCCAAGCTTTTAACTTAATAGCGTTTTCATCGCCGACCATTTTACCATTAGTTCCCTTTTTCATATTCCCCTCTCTTGGTTTGATCTCCGATCAATTTTCGGCAATTCATTGTTTAGGTCAGCCTCTGTAAGGCCCTTTTTACGCGCATTTTCCGCCCATACGACGAACTGCTCGCGGAGTTTGGCGTTGACAGCCTCAAGTCTTTCGTTCTCGCCCACAAGCCTTGAAATGCGTTGATCTGCAGCCATCAATTCCTTGGATTTCTTTTTTTTACTATGTCTCTCGGTCTCTTGAAATAATGCCTTCCCTGTCACCACTTCGTAAGCCGTCCTGATGTCATCCTTCTTTTCCAAGGTCTGCCTTGAGTAACGTTCACGCGTGATTTCCTCACCCAGATCGATGACATCCTTCCAGGTGATGATACCTCTGAAGATACTTATAAGCTGAGCAATTTTGCCGCTATCCTCCTCAGACAAATGCCTCATTGTCACCTCCGGTAAATTTTTCAGCCAGAGAGCTAAGGGGCACTTTAAAGATCTCTGCGAGGGCGATTGAACTGTCATCGCCAAGGTTAGTAGCGCGACTCTCGATAGCATTCCGGAAAGCTGAATATTGGAACGGATTTTTCAGATAGATAAATGAATCGGGTGAAGTACTTTTATCGTCCAGAATTTCCAGAAGGCCTTTCAGTCTTTTCACGGTTATCACCTGATGCTCGTACCAACGTTCAGCCTTAAGGTATCCCTCGTCAACCATCTGCCTTGCCATTTCAAGTTGATCGACTGCGATCCTATAGCACTCCCGGATGCGATCAGCTTTTTCCATATCACCCTTTATGCATGCGTGCTCCATGCAGTTCAGGCAATCGGCGTGCACTTGGCACGGCTGCATAGCAAAATCGTGAATACAGACACCAAACTCGGTTACGTGAACAGTCGGTTTATTCTCAAGCGCAGCAAACTCCTCATAAGAAATTGGTAGTTTGCTGAATACGTTGGACAACGAGGAATCCATGTCCATCTCCTCGGCTTCAAGGCCCGACGTTTCCATGAGTTCCTCGACGGTACTATGGAGATAGGCAAGACTTTGGCGGGTGGTGGGTCCCGACTCCCCGTTTCTCGCCTTACTAGGCGTTCGGCCAGACCACATATCTCGTTCGAGGTCGGATAACCCACCTCTTTCTGCAATAGTGTTCAACCAGTGCCGTGCCTGGTGTGTAGTCATTCGCATTCGACTTCCGTCTGGATTTTTGAGGTCAAAAGAGTCAAAGATGCTCTTGTCCCTTTTATTAGGTGCAAGCTTTGCCACGACATTTCCTACATTTACAGGCTCGAACATTGTATGCATGATCTCATGTCTTTGGCCGAAAATGCCTTTCGGAACGACGAACAAGGCATCGCTGTACTTCACATCATTCTCCTTGTCCAACCAAGGAAAACCAATTGGAAGAAAATTCAATATTTTTCTTTCCACTTCCTCAAACACGAACATATTTATTGTCACACGTTTCTTTGATAGTGTGCCGTCTTTGCGCACTTTGTCAGGACGATTGACTGTTATTTTAATTTTATTTAGGCCTATTCTTTTAGCCGAGCCTCTTACACTTGTGATTTTCCAACCAAACAATTGGGCCAGTTCTTTGTCGTTAATTAACTCCCTATTGCGGAGATGTTCCATCTCGCCTGGGAGGTAGATTTTGTTAGGATGCTTCTCATACCATCCAGCTATCCTCCTACCTTCCTCAGTAATTTTTCGTGATTTTTCCAAAGCTTTAACAGCAACCTGTTCCATCTCCTTGAGGACATGCTTTAAGCCATCCGGTCCGTTCTTAGCAGGGTACCATCTTAGACTTAGATCTTTGGTTTCATCATCGTTTTCTAGCCAAACTTCGCAATGATTCTGAGTAGTAACGGCTTCGCAAATGCGGCCCGGTGCCGAACAGAGTATTGCAATGATCGAAGTTATTATGATATGTGCAGCATTTGTGGCCTTGTCGAAAATGGTGCCGATCGCCGCCAGTGTTTCCCTTGAAGGTAGTTTTTCCGCTCGTCTTTTCTCGTGCTTTTCACCAACTAAGCCAGCCATATCCGGGACACGAATGCCGCATTCCCACTTAAATGGTATTGTTACAAAATTATTTTTGACCAGGAATTCAATCAGTTCTTGAAACGCCTTACCGATCCCGTAACGAGAGTTCTCTGTTTGATAATGTTTTTCAATTATTTTAACTCCTGCGTCAGCCACAGTTTCGTCGGTTAGATGAACCCTTGGTATTCCATCGATACTGCACTCAATGAGCGCATTTTCAAGGATTCTAGTGGCAATCAGTTTACTATAAAAACTTTTAGTTCCTTTTACTGTCGAATCGTATCGCATATAACCTTTGGAAAAGCCCTTAAACTCTGCATGTGCTGGTATTATTTTTAGCCTTGTAGTACCCAGAGCACCAAAGACCATACCAATTTTTTTTTGATTTTGCCCCCTTCGTTTGTGCTGTCCGCAGGTGGCATCCCAAGTATCAGCCTCCCAGTCCAAATCTTTTCCATATAAATCAAGCTTTTTTTTGCAATGATCAATAAAATCGTTAATATTTTTTATTGCATCAAATTCATGTTTTGGTCTAAACGTAATTATATTATTCATAGACTATTTCCTTTTTTTTTGCATTTTCCAGATGTTTTCTGCAACGCATAGCAACATCCGCAACTTTTTTGATAATTTCATCGTTGATTGTGGCATACTGCTCGTCACCAGTGATTTCGTACTTTTTCTGGCGATCAAGGATAAGCCATTTAAGAACTTCTTCGTGCGGCGCTGATATCCAAGGCTGAAAGTCCCGGCAACTGAAGCATGGAAGCGGGACAAATCCTCCGCAGAATCCTGTCTTACCACAGTTTCCAAGGACATCTCCTTTCAACCCACCTTGGAAACAACGGACTCGGCTCGAAGGGTCATTTCCCCTAATGGCATCGCCCTCTGAATAGACAACTTCGCCCTTAAAGTATCGAGCTATGGGATTAACCTCGAGCGCAAGCTTCTCGTTAATGGAGTGCCGGATTTTCCCGGTAGCTTCTATATACACTCGACTGGAGGACAAGTTTACATGACCAAGCGCCTCAGCAATTTCTCGCTCTCGCTTGCCTTCTTCGGCCATTCGTGTTCCGACTGTGTGTCGGAATCTTTTAAGATTAACCCTTAGGAGTTCCTTCTCGTGGCCTTTCCTGTTGCAGAGAATTGGCTCACCGGCTGCAAAGCAAGCTTTCATCTTGCGATAGAGGTCTGATCCTGACGAGTCATACTCTTTGCCTGGATTTTTCTTTGGAAACAATGGCAATTCCCGTAGATCTAACCCACCAGTGATTTCTTCAGTAAAATCGGCTTTCAGCTTTGCCACTAAGGCACTGAGCACCATTCCGTATTCCTGTGTCAACTTTCGATCCTGAAGGTGTGTTCTACGTCCCCCTCCCCGCCTTTTGGCAGCGGGGATGCTCAGAACAAACCTGTGGATACCGAATTCATCCTTCTTATCGCTAAAATCCTTAATGCGCAGAGACGCGAAAGAGATTGGACGTGCGCCGAAAACCATGCATAGGAGTCCGAGCGACAGATCACTAAGGTCGATAATGCACTCTGCGAAGTTGTCAAGCAGGTACTGAGTGATTGCTTGGAATTCTTCTCGATTATAAGGGCCCTTGACTGGGTCGTGATTTTTTACAGCTACACCGCGCTTTGGTCCTTTGATTTTAATTTCTTTAAGAGTCTTAAAAACATCAGGGTCCACTCCGTAGTATCCGAGTTTTATCCATTTAAGAAGAAATGGCTTAATCTCACTAAACTGATATGCATCATGCCTAGCGAATTCAATTATGTAATGCAATACACTACTATCTGTAATTATATCTACTTTTTCATTATTTTGCTGTTTATAAACATTAACAACTAAGTATCTGAAAGAATAGAAAGCGTTTTGGCATGTATCCAATGATCTAGTCTTAAGAATATTTACCATTACTAGCTTTAGAGAACCAATAAATTTGTCAGTGCAATACTGTTGATATAATTTATAATTTATTAATGTTTCATTTCCAGCATCTCGAAGATGCCACATTTCGTCACGAGGGCAATAGGAGCAGCCCTCTTTAGTTATCTCCGTCTCCGGCAATAACTTTTGCAGTTCCATTGTGACTTCACCTGGGTTATCATGCTTCTGCGGTGATTTCATTTATTAATCCTCCAAGTTTAGTGCCTGCAATTTGCTCCTGCTGCCCAAGACTAAATTTATCAACCGCCGCTTGAGTTGTTCTTTTAGTGTAGACTGATGCCATTCTGCTATTTGGGACCCAACCCATTATTTTACAGCGTATTTTCTGTTCTTTCTCTTCAGTGACTCCCATCTTGTCGCAGTAATCGCTGAATCGATCATTCCAAGTGTGACGGCAAAGGTGTCCTCCAAAATCAATCGGAATACCAGGGACTTTGTTACGAACTGCTTTAAATATGTAATTAAAGGCTGTACGTGAAAGCGGAGAGCCATCATCACTTGAAACAACCAGAAAGTCATGTTTTCTGGCACCCCTATGCTTTGGTCGGTGGCTCACAATATATGCTTGTATATCTGCGGCCAGACTATCTTTCATTCGTAGGTTCCTCGGCAGTGTCTTTACGTTTGGTTCATACAGCCGCGGGTCATCAGGGTTGTCGGGAAGACGACGAATAAAGATCTTGTTCTGCCTGAGATCAATGTCTTCTACGCGAAGGTTCAGAAGTTCTCCTCCACGAATTCCGAGGTTAAGAAGAATTCTGATTATCATGCTATTGCGATCACCCACATTCTTTGACCATGGGTTCATGTGATGGTCAGTTTTGATCACCTCGCGTAGCAAGTATTCGACTTCGTAAGTCAATCCGAGCCGATGATATTCGGCATTTATGTGTCCACCAAAAGCATCCGGAGCTCGCGCAGCAATAGACTCAACCATTTGATCTAGTTCACGAACAAGACAGCTTCTTTTTAACAAATTTGTCTCTTTATGAATGCCAAAGTCTCCTAGGTACTTGAGGTAGCGAATAACGTAAAACATTCTTCCTCCCACAGTCCCTGATTTGACTCTGGCTTTGGTCGCCAACTCATCACTGTTTTGCTGATGGCGAAATGCAGCGAGGCTCCTTATTTTGCTTCTAGCTTTCACCGGGACCCTTTTTTGTTGCAGCCTTTCCTTCAGAAAGTCATATTTGCTCCACATTGCATCACACAGACTGTCTGCTTCAAAGTTCTTGAGGAACTCGCAGCCTAACATTCTCTCTACGATGTCAATTCCTTCCAGGAACTCCCAAACACGAAGGACCTGAAGTCCCTTACCCGCGTAATTCATGGTGTTATACTGCTTGTGTTGATTTCGGAGTTTGGATGCGAGGAATGTGTTTGGATAAAACTCTGGCATTCCGTTTTCGGAAATGATGACCGGGAATCGCTCTCCGTTGTGAAATCGAGTCGTCTTGATTTTCAGTAAATGCATAAAGTTAATACTCCAAAGGCAATCGAACATTCATTTTCGTTTGTTTTTACTAGCACCGGCTAGAGTAAACCACTATAAAAAAAATTAGCGCGTCCCTAAGGCGCGGATCAATAGCCCAGAAGCAAGGTCAATTCGTTTGACTCCAGCACCCGCAACGACGCATGCTGGCTTGATAACGGACACGATGCCATCTACCACCTCAAGGACACCGATACCGTTAGGTAGAGATGAAAAATCATCACATGCCCCCACTATATTAGGAGAGGACACTGATCGATTGAACACCCAAAGGTAATCACAGTACTCCAGTATCCCCGTGTATCTACTGGGGTCCCCGAAAAAGGCCATAAATTTTATTCCATGATATTGTAAACGACCTTTTGGGGGTTTCACAACCACTACCGCAGGGAAGAGGTATCTCCCTTGTGGCACTGGATAATTATCAGGGTTGACATGCACAAAGACTTTGTAGACGGAAGGCGATTTAATGCCCGTCCAAGTTGGCTCGGCAGTCTGGAACGAACCGAGGATAACGGCTTCCATCAGCGACCTGTACTGTACTGGGTCTTGCTGGTTGAGCCTGGGGGCGACCACTCCGCGTCCGCGGGCAGTTTTCCCGCCTAATGTTGGGCGGTAAGTTTCCCACACCCCTCTCAATTCCGATCGTTTAACCTCTCCCGCAAACACCCTTCGGGATAACTCCGAGAATGTGTCATCAGGGGTCACGCGGTCAAGTTTGGAAAGGATTTCAACATTTTCAGGGCTGATCGAATCAGGCATCTCCTCCAGAGATGGGACGACTATACCCTTTTCTTTGAACCTTTCAGCAACCTGGCGAGCGAAGCGCCCAGCGGATAGGATGCGCCAGAGCATTGCAGGCTTCGTGTGCAGTTGAAGGGCGTTTGTTTCTATCCAACGAGTAAACGAGTCCGCATCCCGAAGCCAGAATCTGGTCTGGTCGATGGAGTCGAGTAGCAGAAAGAGGTTACCCCATGAGCGCTCTTCCCCCTTTTCAACTAATGACAGTTCCTTCTCAATCTGCTTTGGGGTTTTGAACTTAACGTTAGCATCCATGGCAACTATACTAATCCGGCTAGAGTAATTAGTCAAGTAATTTTTGTAATTTTCCTTCTTTACAGTGGGCCCCTTAGTCAAGACAATACTCCATCGAGTTTAAGATGGTGGCGGATCACTAGCAGCTGGCCGGCGCTGCCCCGATTTTGAGCGTGGTTTTACGCTCGATGAATTTATCTACGATTCTGGCTCCGCCACCGCTTGCCATTTAGTACACCTTGATCGGAGTCCAGTTTCCCAACGATTGGTGGGGTCTTTCCGTGTTGTAAAAATGAAAGTACTTGGTCAGCCCCCTCTGTAATTCCGGCATGTTGATGTAGCCTTTCAGGTAAACGTCCTCATATTTCACACTGCGCCAGAGTCGCTCAACGAAAATATTGTCTAATGCTCGGCCGCGTCCGTCCATGCTGATTTTAATGTCATGGGACTTGAGAACGCTTGTAAATGCTTCACTCGTGAACTGGCAGCCCTGGTCAGTATTAAATATCTCAGGGGCGCCATATCCCCGTAACGCCTGCTCAAGGCAGTCCACGCAGAATGCGCTGTCAATTGTGTTCGATAGCACCGACATCCGGAGTTTGATCTAACCACAGCGTGAGGGGTAAATAGATCGGGCAGATCTACCAACTCGACGGCAGTTCACTCACCGAGGCTCTTTCCATGCCGTCTCCTGTTACTGATGCAGAAATGTAAACGTAAAATTTCAAGTGCAGTAGGCGGTTGGCGCAATTACGATTGTTGCGCCAATAGGAATGGCGCGATTATTACTCGGCTGATCGCTTCAAGATAGCTGCTGCTTTGGCTGCGAGAGCTAATGCCTCAGGAGGAGCTACAGAGGTTGCTAGTTGTCGGAGGGCTTGCCGTGAAAGCTTCGGGAGCTGCATGCCGACAAAAAACGTAAATCCTGTTTTATCTTTCATGGCTTCTCCCTGCCGAGTTTAGATACTACCTTAACGAAACAACAGGCGCACCTGCATTGAACGATGTTTAATGGTATGGTGCATCTAGATGGAAAAGACTGCGCGGCAAGTTGGTGGCAATAGGGCCTCGGCCCTCTCGATGGACGACCAGCACCTTCCCCCTTTATTGACGCAATAACCGATTTACGCGCCAATAGGAATGGCGCAATAACCGACAAGTGGCTCATGCCTCCCTTCTCGCATCGGTGACATGGCCGTCTTTCCGGAGATACGACAAAACCATGATCTAAAATCTAAACACCTCCGGGAGTTCTCCTAAAAACGCTATCCCTTCCAACTCCCACTCCTGAACTGCCCCTTCCACAATGGCCCTATCCCTGGCCTCCCGCGCTGTTGAGACGCGACTGACCAGGCATGAGTGCCTGACGCCATCGACACGCCAGATACCCCGCTTGCCGTTGCACGGATGGCTGTCAATTTGCTCCTCGGTGGGGCCGAACATCGATCCTTTCTCTTCCTCACCTTGTGACGGCTGCAAAGCCTCAAACAGCGATTTTCCAGTTCTCTCCCCTCTCCTGGCCCACTCAACTGCCCCTTCAACATCCTTCGGGGTGAGACCCAACTTTTCCACCTTTCCGGTTACACGGGTCACTAGAACAGAGCCGGCCTTTTCCATAATGGAAATCAGCTTGGGCGACACATGAGCGCGCTGAAGCTGCCGAATGGCTTTTTTTGAAAGTGTAGATGGCGGTCGAGAACCAACTTTATACGGAGCCAGGCCAAGACGCTTCTCCACTTCCGCAAGAGTCGACGTTTCTTCCTCCCCACTTACCTGGTCGGCAAGATACACGTCCTCCATGTCGTCGAGGCCCTTCAAAAGTGCCTCCCTGACAATGGAACTCTTAGTATGGTGTGTCTCGCTGGCTAGACGCTCAAGACGTTCCTCTATTTCATCTTCTACCCTGCACGTAATCGTTCGCATGACCCTCCCCGGTTTGCCTCTATCCGACCGTTGTATATCCGGCCGTGGGCAGGGCGCGCTCCCATACGTCCCTAGGTCGATCCCCTCACGCATCAGGGAGATTTGCCGCTGACGCGCTCCGGCATCCACGTTTGTTGCTTGATTTTGATCGGCAGATCGCTTAGCGATATCTGCAGCTTTGGCTGCAAGAGCTAATGCTTCAGGAGGGGCTACAGAGGTGGCTAGTTGTTGGCGGGCATCCCGCGAAAGCTTCGTGAGCTGTATGCCGACTCCGGTTACATGGGTCACCTGCGCAGAGTGGGCCTTTTCCAAAATGGCCAGCAGCTTAGGGGAGACTGAAGTGTTCTTGATTTGCCGAGCCGCTTTGACGGAAATTTTCCATTGCGGTCGAGCAGGGTCTAAGGGCTTTGGACGATGCGTGGCCGCCTCGGTTTGCACGGCCCGTTCCATGTCGCCTAGTGACAGCGGCTTGCCACGGTAGATTGAAGGGGT
>JGI24146J20443_1001386_pt1 | contig 15087 bp, 14 predicted proteins | sample BarGraIncub1131A_FD_20443 | JGI IMG/M metagenome (IMG submission 20443) | reverse complement strand
AAAACCCGCCTCTGGTCAGCCTCCAGTCGTTGAACAAGGTATAAGTGGAGGAGTTATGGAAACCGTGATGTTTGCTGTCAATGAAAGAGTTTGCGCTTTTTCCGATTGGGAATTACGGAAGAAAAACATCGAATTCCTTGAAGGCATTGATCCTGGCTACTACTCGTTCATTGCATCAACAAGTCTTGAAAAATTGGAAAGTGAAGATAAACATTACGCGGCGCTTTCCCTACGCATATCCTATTATCAGGGTCTAGAAACATTATTTGCTCTCATAGCAGCAACTGTTCAAGCACCAAAGTGCCCTTTGGGATGGATGCTAGCATATGAAAACTACGAGTTAAAAGAAGTAGTTCGGAAGATATCATCCGAAAATGACATCTATACGAGGTTGAAATTAGATTATGTTTCTTGGGAGAGATTGGCTCTTCTCATACATTCGTATGTCAATGTCGATGAAAATGAGAAAAAATCCGTCAGTGAGAAGTTTGGTTTTGCATGGAGAGGCTTGGCAGTAGATTTTTTGGATACGAACCATGAAGCTGAATACAACAGTGCTAAACATGGGTTAAGAGTGAGGTCGGGCGGCTTCAACCTTAGTGTTGGCAAAGCGGAAGTGTGGGGTGTCTCTGCACCTCCCGAGAAAATGGAGTGCCTTGGAGGAAGTGAACACGGCACTTCTTTTTTCGTTAAAGCGAAGATTTTCGAGCGCAACAAAGTTAACTTCAAACCAAACCGGATATCCTTAAACTGGCATCCTCAAAACATGCTTTACGGCCTGGAGCTGATTTCTGCCTCAATAAATAATGTTGTGGCATTCTTGAAGTTTCTCAACGGTGCTGAACCTGCAAATTGTTCGTTTCTTAGGCTGGATGATGATTGCTTTGACAAGACGTGGGAAATGGATGTTGGGCCAATTTCCTGGAATTGTAATAAGACTATAGAACCATGCCATGTTCATTTATTCTCAAAAGATGAGATAATTGATTCATATTCGAATAAGCCGCCGAATTAGGGATGAATCGCTTCAATAAAGCGCAACAGTGGTGAACCTGCTGTGCTCACAACCGTTATGTGAATCAAGAAAATGAGAAACAAATGAACCCAATAAAACTGACAAGAGACATGCTGCCGAATCTGCCGGACGAAATATATGAGATGTTCGTAGTACCGCAGAACGAAGCACCGCTAAACATCTTTGACTCCCAGACGGAGGGGAGATGGTTCTGGCATTTTGGCGGCCTTTCGCTCGAAGAGTTCAAGCAACTTCGGTGGAAAAGGTCTGAGCTGATCCTTGAGAGAGACATCCTCCATCCAGATTCTTATAGAGACATCAATGGACTCGTCGAGTATTGCGAGGCCGATGAAAGTCTTATAAGCCACGCAAGATTCCAAGGGTATTCCCCGCACTCCCGGGAATTTATGCCCCACCTCATGCTTTCCATGATAAAGACGGGAAAATTCAATGCACCCATTGTCTATAAAAACAAGGGAACGATTCAGAGTTCTTGATGGTACTCATAGACTTACAGCCTCTCTTGTCCTAAAAAGTAAAGTTGCGATACCGATAGATGCTTGGATAGGTGAATAAAGACGCACATAACTCTCGGCGGCACGCAGTCGGCGCGAAAACCCGCGCCGCTGGTGCGCCTCATAACCACGTCAACCCCTGTCCGCCCGCATCACACCCATCTCCATCTGCAAATCCGGTACATCGATACTCTTTTCGGCGAGTATGAAGCCGTGATAGCAAAGGCATGCCGATTACTATTTCGGTTGTTGCCGCAGGGTAAGACGTTGTGTTAAGAGGTGGAAGAGCAAAAATGGTCCTGAAAATGTGATAGGTGGAGATGTGACCCTGTATGCGTGGTGTTCTCGATATACCAATTAATCTAAAACAGGTAGTCCAAGAGTTGGAATTGAGGAATATCATCCTATCCACTCAGCAGGAAACCTCGATTGACGGCATTCTAGTGGTTGATGAAGTAGCCACTATCATATCGTACAATCAACGGTTTATTGAACTCTTCCACATTCCGACTGATATGGTGTCAGCCAAGCATGATATGCCTGTGCTGCAGCTGGTCACCTGTCAGATCGCCGATTCGGAAGGTTTTTTAGAGCGGGTTAATTACCTGTACGAGCACAGGGAAGAAAAGAGTCAGGAGGAAATCCTGCTGAAAGATGGCAGGGTATTGGATCGATATTCCTCGCCAATGTTTGGCTCCAATGGAAAGTATTATGGAAGAGTCTGGTATTTTCGCGACATCACCGAGCGCAAGCATGCCGAACAGAGCATTATGAACCGAGCCAGACAGCTGGAAAATGCCAATGCAGAACGAAGGACGGTCACCCAGGAACTTGAAGTTGCGTATAATGAACTCAAGGCAGCTCAGTCGCGGATACTCCAGCAGGAGAAGATGGCTTCAATCGGCCAGCTGGCTGCGGGTGTTGCCCATGAGATCAACAATCCCATCGGCTTTGTAAACAGCAACCTCGCGACTCTCAACAAGTATGTCGGCAAACTGCTTGATTTCATGACCACCCAGGAAGAAATCCTTGTAAAGTCCGCGACAGCAGATGATCTCCAGCAGGTGGCGGACAAGCGGCGAAAGATCAAGCTTGATTATATTACCAACGATATTGGCGACCTGATAAACCAATCCCTTGATGGCACGGAGAGGGTGAGGAAGATCGTTCAGGACCTGAAAAGCTTTTCGCGGGTTGATGATGCCGAAAAGAAACTGGCTAATATCAACGCCGGACTGGAAAGCACGATCAATATGGTGTGGAATGAGTTGAAATACAAGGTGACGCTGCATAAGGAGCTGGGGGACATCCCACAGATCAAATGCTATCCGGGGCGGCTGAACCAGGTATTCATGAATTTGTTGGTTAATGCCGGCCATGCCATTGAGACCCAGGGTGATATCACGATAAAAACGTGCGAAAAAGATGGACATATCATCATCTCGATTTCAGACACCGGCTGCGGCATACCGCAAGAGACGGCAAAACGGATCTTCGAACCTTTTTTTACAACCAAAGAGGTGGGCAAGGGAACGGGTCTGGGGTTGAGCATTGCCTATGACATCATTAAGAACCACAGTGGCGAAATTGTGGTAGACAGTACCGCAGGCCAGGAGGCAACCTTCTCCATCAAGCTCCCCATTAACCAATTATAAATTCAGGTCTTCCCTAAAGCTCTCCCACCACGTACATCCTCATCTGCCTTATCATTTGCGCTTCGCCACAACTATGGTCCCGGACGGGAAAATGTATCACGGCTGCCGCATTTACTGTTGAACAGCCAGTTCTTCGGGTATAATCGTTTTACCCAGTTCGCAGGTTTAATCTGGTGACAGAAAGGATAATCAGCCATGAGTAAAATGATCGGCATCTTGACCTCCGGTGGCGACAGCCCGGGACTGAATGCGGCCATCAGGGGGATCGGCAAGGCCCTTCTGGGGCGGTATGGCATGAAGGTGATCGGATTCCGTGACGGTTTCCGCGGCATGATGGAAAACCGGACCCAACTGCTTGATTCGGAGGCTCTCTCCGGTATTCTCACGTTGGGAGGCACCATTCTTGGCACGAGCCGTGACAAGCCCTATGCCATGCCCGTGGCGGGCAAGTTGAGGGACATGACCGATGTCATTGTCGATAATTACCGCAAGCATCATCTGGATGCCCTGGTCTGTCTGGGTGGCGGCGGTACGCAAAAAAACGCCTACCATCTGATGAAACAGGGGCTGAACGTCATTACACTGCCTAAGACGATCGACAATGACGTGGCCATGACCGATGTGTCGTTTGGTTACGATACCGCCCTCGGGATTGCCACTGAGGCGATCGATCGGTTGCACAGCACGGCACATAGCCATCATCGCATTCTCGTGCTGGAACTGATGGGAAACAAAGCCGGTTGGCTGGCTCTGGGGGCCGGTATTGCCGGCGGGGCCGATGTAATTTTGATTCCGGAAATACCGTATGATGTAAAGAAAGTGGCTGCGGCAATTCTTCGGCGCAGTCATAGCGGCCAGGGGTTCAGCATTGTTGCCATGGCCGAAGGCGCCATGTCCCGGCAGGCCGTCGCCAAATTGGATGAGGTGGGCAAAGAGAAGGGGAGTAAGAAGAAAGAGAAAAAACAGCAGGCTCAGGAAGTTGCTGTCGGCAACAGACCGGGCAACAGCCAGTTTCTGGCTCAGCAGCTGGAAGAACTTACCGGCCTGGAATCACGGCTCACGATTCTGGGGTACCTGCAACGCGGGGGGACGCCTTCGGCGGGAGACCGTCTGCTGGCAACACGTCTGGGTACTGCCTGTGCCGACCTCATCAATAATGGTGTCTTCGGCGTTATGGTCGCTGCACGTGGTGATGGTGTCGAACCGGTAGCGCTCAAGGATGTTGTCGGCAAACGCAGGACGGTGCCGCTCGATCATTGCTGGATAGAGAGCGCCCGCAGTGTGCATACCTGCTTTGGCGATTGACCTTGGACAGTGAGTAACCGCCGGGAGATAACTGCGCTAGGGACGTGTGGGCGCTGCACTTTTTTCAACCCTTGCGGTTGAGCAGAAACAATGTAGTATTATTGATATATCAACTACCTTCATCAGGGAGCTTTTCGGTGACAGAACCAAAAAATACGACATTAGGTACCACACCAATTGATACCATCAGCAGTAGTTTGCTATCTGCCGATGGTGTTGAGACCACCACCAAGAAGACCACCAAACCGAAGATGCTCAAATCAATTGCGGTCAAGCCGAAGGAAGACAAGTCCAAGAGCCCCAAGCCGAAAGTCGCCAAACAGAACGCTTCCAAGGTGAAGGCAATTACTGCAAAAACCGATAACCCACTGAGTTCTCAGGCGAAGAGCACCAAATCAAAATCCTCAAAACGTGTGTCTGCCAAAGCGAAGGCAACTGCTAAAGTAAAGTGTGATGACGCCGCGCAGGGAGCTGCACCGTTTGATTTGCATGACAGCCAGTGGTTCTTGAACCGTGAACTGACCTGGCTGTCGTTTAATCGCCGCGTCCTGCATGAAGCTGAGGACCTGCGCACACCGCTGCTGGAGAGGCTCAAATTCATTGCCATCGTCAGCGGCAATCTGGACGAGTTTTTTATGAAACGCATCGGCGGCCTGAAACAGCAGATTGGCGCCGGGATGCGGGAGTTATCGCTCGATGGCCGCACTGCACGCCAGCAGGTGACCGAGTGTTATGCTGAAATCCGCGATCTTGAGGCGCGCAAGGAACAATCGTTTCGCGAAATCTGTGTTCTGTTGGAAGAGAAAAACATCCTGATCGAGCGCTATGATGAATTGACTCCTAAGGAAAAGAAGCTGCTGAGAGAGTTTTACTATGCGAATATCTTTCCGCTTCTGACGCCGCAATCAATCGACCCGGCCCACCCGTTCCCCTTTATCTCGAATCTGTCGCTCAACCTGCTCGTGTCACTTCGCTACCCAAGGGCCAAGCAGGCTTCACTGGTACGGATCAAGGTGCCGATTAATGCCGGTACCCCCCGCTTTATCAGGGTCGGTAAGGGGGAGCATTTCATCCGGCTTGAAGATGTCATGATGAATAACCTGGATATGCTTTTTCCGGGCATGGAGGTTGTGTTGTGCGAATTTTTCAGGGTAACGAGGAACGCCAATACCGAAAAGGATGAGGATGAAGCCGACGATCTGATGGAGATGATCGAATCGGAGCTGAAGGAGCGCAAGTTTGCCCCGATCGTACGGTTGGAGATCGGCGCCGGCATGGATCCGGTGCACCGCGGCCGCCTGGCAGCCGAGCTGGAGCTGGATGAAGCGACTGACGTGTTTGAAGTTCCCGGCCTACTCGCGATGCGCGATCTGTTCGAATTGACGCAGCTCGACTTTCCGCGGCTGCATGATGCTCCCCACCACCCGATAGATCATCCGCAGCTGCAAACGACTCGCAACATATTCCACATCATTCGTGACGCTGGTGCGCTTCTGCTCCAGCATCCCTATGAATCTTTTTCCACTTCGGTCGAGCGCTTTTTACGAGAGGCGGCGACCGATCCCAAGGTTCGCGGGATCAAGATGACGCTCTATCGCACCTCCCGCCAGAGCCGCATTATTGATGCCTTGGTACTGGCCGCGCATAACGGCAAGCAGGTTGCCGTTGTTGTCGAGCTGAAGGCCCGTTTTGACGAAGCGACCAACATCAGTCTGGCGGAGCGGATGGAAGAGGCCGGGGTACATGTCACGTACGGGGTCATCGGTTTGAAGACTCACTGCAAGGTCATCATGGTCGTGCGCCAGGATTATAACGGCCTCCGGCGCTATCTGCACATCGGGACCGGCAATTATCATGCTGATACCGCCCGGTTGTACAGTGATGTCGGCCTGTTGACCTGTGATCAGATAATTGCCGAAGACGTCACCGAGCTGTTCAATTTTCTCACGACCGGTTTCATGCTCAAACGCAAGTATTCAAAGCTTGCTCTCGCTCCGCGGATGTTGAAAAAAGCGCTGCTGGATAAAATAGAGCGTGAAGTCACGCTGCATCGGACAGCCGGTGGCGGGGTCATTCAATTCAAAATAAACGCTCTTGAGGATGGCGATGTCGTACGGGCATTGTATCTGGCCTCAATGGCCGGAGTCAAAATTGATCTGATTATTCGTGATACCTGTCGTCTGCGGCCAGGGATTGCGGGGCTTTCTGAAAATATCCGGGTGGTCAGTGTCGTCGGGAGGTTTCTGGAACATGCCCGCATCTACTATTTCCGCAATGGCGGCGCTGAAGAATATTTTATCGCTTCGGCTGATGCGATGAAACGTAATCTGGAGGCCCGGGTCGAAATCCTCTGCCCGGTGGAGCCGCCTGAATTGACCAGGGAACTGCGCACGGTATTTGAAACACATCTGGCTGATCAGCGCTCCGCGTGGGATATGCAGCCGAATGGCAGCTACGTTCAGCGCACTCCAGCTGATGGGCAGGGTGAGGGGAGTCATCGACTGTTGATTGCGCGGGCTGAAAAGCGGGTCAAAGAAAATCTGAAAAAGAAGAAGATCAAAAAAACGGGAAAATAACGCGGTCGAATGTTGAAATGTCCAGACATACGCGTCTAAATAATTAATTCGTAACACCGGCGAATATATCAAAAAAACTATTGCAATAGAACTGGTTTATATTTAAAGTTTTACATGAAGTACGATAGTTAGTAATAACTGTTATTCAGACATGTTACATCAGCATAAACTTCTGCAAGGGGGTTCAGTATGACTATGCAAAAGAACGATGATGTGTCAGTAGAATCAGAACACAGTTTAGAAAATCAGGAGTACTCCATTGGTGAAATTCTCAAGAAGCGCGGGGTCTCCCGGCGAGATTTTCTCAAGTTCTGTACGGCAATGACGGCGGCAATGTCGCTGCCGGCGTCGTTTGCTCCTTCTATTGCTCAGGCTTTGGATGAGGTCAAACGTCCGACGCTGGTCTGGTTGAATTTCCAGGATTGCACCGGAGATACTGAAGCCCTGCTGCGTGCCGCCAATCCTACCGTTGGAGAGATCATTCTTGATATATTGTCGGTAGACTATCATGAGACAATTATGGCTGCTGCCGGACATCAGGCCGAGGAAGCGCTTGAGAAAACTATTACTACCTACAAAGGCAAATACCTTTGCGTCGTTGAAGGCTCCATCTCCATGAAGGATGACGGCGTGTACGGCTGCACCGGCGGAAAAACGCATCTGGACATTGCCCGCCGGGTCTGCGGGAGCGCCCTGGCGACAATTGCCATTGGAACCTGTGCTTCCTATGGTGGTATTGCCGCCGCAGCCCCCAATCCGACCGGTGCTGTCGGTGTCAAGGAAGCGGTGCCGGGGGCTACCGTCATCAACCTCCCCGGTTGCCCCTGCAACGCGGATAACCTGACCGCTACGGTTGTGCATTATCTGGTGTTCGGCAAAATTCCCGCGATGGACAGCAAGGGACGGCCGCTGTTCGCCTATGGCAAGCGCATTCATGACAACTGTGAACGACGACCGCATTTCGATGCCGGACAGTACGTTGAACATTGGGGCGATGATGCTCACCGCAGGGGGTTCTGTCTCTACAAAATGGGGTGCAAGGGACCGGCGACGTTCCACAACTGCCCGACCCAGCGCTACAACGAAAAAACCAGCTGGCCGGTCGCTTCCGGTCACGGCTGTGCGGGGTGCTCGGAACCGCAATTCTGGGATACCATGTCGCCAATGTACCACCGCCTGCCCAATGTTCCCGGCTTCGGCATCGAGGCGACCGCCGACATGATCGGTCTCGGTCTGGTGGCCGGTGCCGCTGCGGCCTTTGCTGTTCATGGCGTGCTGAGTGCGGTGCGCAAGGATAAAGAACCTGCAGAAACCAAGGAGGGATAACTTATGGCCAGGATAGTTGTAGATCCTATTTGCAGAATTGAAGGTCATCTCCGCATTGAGGCCGAGATCGAAGGTGGCTTCATAAAGGATGCCTGGAGTTCAGCTACCATGTTTCGCGGTATCGAGAAAATTCTCCGCGGACGTGATCCCCGTGATGCCTGGTTCTGGACGCAGCGTTTCTGCGGTGTCTGCACCACCGTTCATTCCATCGCGTCTATCCGGGCAGTTGAAGATGCCCTCAAAATCAAGATCCCCCCCAATGCCCAGCTGATTCGAAACATCATCATGGGTATCCAGAATGTTCAGGATCATGTCATTCACTTTTATCATCTGCACGCGCTTGACTGGGTTGATATCACGTCCGGCCTGAAGGCAGACCCGACTAAGACCGCCGCTCTGGCAGCTTCGCTTTCCGATTGGCCGAATAACTCGGCTACCTATTTCAAGGCGGTGCAGGACAAGGTGGCGGCGTTTGTGGCGTCCGGCCGTCTGGGGCCCTTTGCCAATGCATACTGGGGACACCCGGCCTACAAGCTGCCGCCTGAAGCCAACCTTATGGCGACTGCCCACTATCTTGAGGCGCTTGAGTGGCAGAAGGACATCATCAAGATTCACGCCATACTGGGGAGCAAGAATCCGCATCCGCAGACGTTTCTGGTGGGCGGCATGTCGATTCCGATCGATCCCGATTCCCAGAATGCCCTCAATGCCGACAAACTGATCGAGATCAAACGTCTGCTGAAAAAGGCTCAGGAATTCGTAGAGAAGGTGTACATACCGGATCTGCTGGCGGTCGCTTCCTTCTACAAGGAATGGGCCGGGATCGGCGGTGGCGTCGGTAACTACCTGTCGTATGGCGAGTTTCCCGATGCCAACGGCAACCTCTGGTTCCCTGCCGGCGCACTGCTGAACAAGGATCTCTCCAACGTTATCCCGGTCGATCAGGGCAAGATTGCCGAGTACGTCGATCACTCCTGGTTTGAAAACAGCGCCGGAGCCGGAAAAGGGCTGCATCCGTTTGAAGGTGAGACTGACGCCCACTATACCGGGCCAAAGCCGCCGTACAAGAATCTTGATACCAATGCAAAGTATTCATTTGTGAAGGCGCCGCGGTATGAAGAGAAATCGATGGAAGTAGGCCCTCTTGCCCGTATCCTGGTGGCCTACGCGTCCGGGCATAAGGAGACCAAGGCGGCCGTAGATATGGTGCTCGGCAAGCTGGGGGTCGGTGCTCCGGCACTCTTTTCGACGCTCGGTCGTACCGCTGCCCGGGGCATTGATGCGCTTTTGATCGCCCAGCAGACACCAAAATGGCTGGATGAGCTGATCGGCAATATATCCAAGGGTGATTACCGCATCCACAACAATGAAAGCTGGGATCCCGCCACGTGGCCTGCTGAGGCCAAAGGGTACGGTTTTCATGAGGCTCCCCGTGGGGCGCTTGGTCACTGGATCAAGATAAAGGATCAGAAAATCCTCAATTATCAGGCGGTCGTCCCCTCTACCTGGAACGCGTCACCCAGGGACGCCAAAGGGCAGCGCGGGCCGTATGAAGCCGCTCTGGTCGGTACGCCGGTTGCTGATGAGAATAAACCGCTTGAAATCCTGCGCACCATTCACTCCTTTGACCCCTGTCTTGCCTGCGCTGTCCATGTGATGGATATTGACGGCAATGAACTGGTCAAGGTCACGGTATCCTAGGGAAGGAGGCCATCCATGCCAAAACAGCCCAAATACAAACATTATATCTGGGAGTTGCCGGTGCGCATCTGCCACTGGATCAATGTGTTCTCCATCGTGATCCTGGCTGTGACCGGCTTCTTTATCGGCTCTCCCTACAATTTCGGCAGCTCGGCTTCAGATTTCACCATGGGATGGATTCGCTTCGTCCATTTCACCGCCGCCTACACCTTTGCGGTCAGTGTCGCTTCCCGTGTCATCTGGTCGCTGATCGGCAACAAGTACGCCAGTTGGCGCGAGTTCTTCCCCTTCGCCACCGCAACGGGGCGCACGAAGATGGTCAAGATGCTGCGCTACTACATGTTTTTAGACAGAAAGGTGCCTGAAACCTATGGCCATAATCCGATGGCCACCACCGCCTATATTGTCCTGTTCGGTCTGTATATATTGATGATCCTGACCGGTTTTGCGCTGTATGCCCAGCATAACCCCGCCGGGATTATGTATAAATCGCTCGGGTTCATGTACTTGCTCTTCAGCAGCCAGGGTATGCGTTTGGCCCATCATCTTGGCCTATGGTTTATCGTGGGGTTCATCATCAACCACGTGTATAGTGCCGTACTGATGGATATAAAGGAGCACGACGGGGAAATTTCCAGTATTTTCAGCGGGTACAAGTACCGGATCAAAAAGCCGGAGTAGGGGAATGAATTAGTGGGCTTTACCAACACATATTGACTTTTCGTTGTCCCTGAGTTGGCTCCGGGGTTGGCGATTAAGACTGGGCGGAGCCTTTGCCTCGTCGTTAACGGTTCGGGAGAACACCGGCGGTTTAGGCCGGTGCTTCTGCCTGGTTGGATTATCGTCGTTTAGCCGTTGGTTTATCAGGTTTTGCCAAATGTGTAGGTTTGAATCTTGAAGGTTCTGATCGAAGGTTCTGTGCAGAATCAAAATATTTTTCGTTAACATATTCGACAAAATTTTCACTGAAATGCTTTTTTAATAAGCTCCATTTTTCCACAATTTTTTCTGATTTCATCCAGTCGGCAAATAATGAAAACCAACCGGCATATAATTCATGTTCCTGGTTTTTTTCAAGCTCATGCATAAGCCACACATCTTCCATAAGTTGGAACATCATTCCGCTTAATGCCAACTCTTTACTGAATAAATTAGCATCAAACGGCTTGCTCAGATCAGACTGATAAATGCTTAAGTTTAAGTCTGTAAGACAGTCGGTATTAATAATCATTTCCTGAATCGCAATGTACCTCGCAGTACAAGACAAAAAATTATTCTTGTTTTGCGATAGTTCTTCTCTTTTATATTTCCACCAAGTTAGGAAAACACTGAAAGACACCAAAACGATCGTACAGTTATAAAATACTGTTGTTATTTTCACCCAATCTTCAATCGGAGAATCGGGTTTCTTTTTATATGCTTCCAGTGTTGCTTGTAGAGCAGCTATTTGCTGCCCTTGTGCAACAACTAACGAGCGATGCTCACTAAACTCCTGTGTCGGATTATTGTGAAATGATGTCGCGGCGGACTGGGCGGAAGTCGCAGCAAAAACTGGCGTCACAAGCAGTATTGCCAAGTATATGGCGATCCTTTTACTGTTAACGTTGATGTCTTTCCTCATTTGTATCTCATTCTTTGTCGTGATGACGGCTTGGCTGGTGACTTGACGGCTTTATCGGTCAGGTCTAGTGATCTTGTTGGGTCATGTTGGGTTGTATTGCAGGCACCCATTAAGGCCATCTTCTCTTCCTAAGAACACTGTCACGATCATCTGGTAAAAACCAATAAAATTCCTGCATTTCTGGGATATGGCATAACTTCGGGGTTGTAGTTATATTTATATTTCGCACATTCAGCGATAGATACTCTATAAGTTCGATCAATGGTCGAACGATTTCGGTAAGGTCAAGCATTACATACTTTCCCGCGACATCAAAGAATTGGGGCACGGAGAGACAATCTTCAAGTTCAAGTGGTCTGTTTTTTAAGTCATGAGCTATTACTACTGTACTTGACCTCATAATATTGGCTAATGCTGAACTTTGTGACAAAAGTGCTTCTCGCTTTTTTTTAGGAATATTCATTTCGATAATTGAATGCAGGATCTCTTGCCAATCGGCAAGCGGCTCTTTTCCTGGTTTTCCAGAGGCTAGTCATCTAGATTTGCGTATCTTGTCGATCGAGCAAATTCGCTCAGGAAGGAAAGGATTCTGGATTGAATTGGAGACAACTCAAACTTAGTTGAGAAAGCGCATTGTTCTCTTTCAGCAATTTTCTGAGCACTTGCATAGAGGCCGTCTATGTTGTGGCTATATTTTCGAACCGTATTCTCACCCGGGGGCTGTAAATTGTTTGTAGCCATATGATCTAGAATGAGGCTGAGTTTAGCCATCCTCTCTATACCGATCGCTAACTGAAAAAACGCGGTGTAATATTTTCCCTTCTCACCAATATGGGCATTTCTGATCTCTGTGAGACCAGTAGTTATGCAGCTTCTTGTGATAAACCCTTCCTGTTGAAGTAAAAAATACATCGGACTAAATGACATTGCATCTCCTTGTTATCGACCAACGGTTCGCGCAGTTGACCCGTTCGGGCAGCCTTTCCGCCCGACCGGTGTCCAACTGCCTGGTTGGGACTTCGCATTTTTAGTCTTGTGCCATTTTACTTTTGTCTCGTGTCAAGGGGCTGCCCCCTCCTACTCCGCTTTCTGGCCCAGGTGCGACTCAACTAGCAAGAATGCCGCTGACAAACCTTCAAGCGTGGACATGTACATAAGCGGAATGAAGCTTTCCCATCCAGTGAACGAATTTCCATTTTTATCAGTTGGGTAACGGTGACGTTGGTCAAGAGTCCAGGGGTAGCGTTTTACCCACTCTTCTGCCTCGATGTTGCTGTTCTGTGTTCCGGAAGCTTCTATGCCGAATGGCACATCGAAATGAAACTGTGCATCTGGAAGGACTCGCTCATACTCTGCAATGAGGATGTCTAGATTGTGGCCCTCTTTGTTTTTACCAGTGATATTGCAAATAGCACCCTTGAGAAACAGCTCAATCGCTTGGCGGCACAGATGAAGAACCACTCTGGTATCTGGGAACGTGGCTTTGCTATCGTCACTGAGTATTGAGGCACACAGTACTTTACTCCCATTCAGATACGCATGCGCTAAAGAAAAGTACTGGTCAACGACATCCAACTCCTTAAACTCGTAAGAATAATTAGTTTTCACATTTCACCTTGCCAAACATTAAAGTCACCGGCATAACCCGGTTGAGTAATGTTTAAGCTGATATATTTACGAGTTACAAACAAGCTCGACGAATTTGTCGCTCATTCGAAAAATTGGCGTATTTGTGACTGACACGTCTTCAAGAAAGCCAGCATCTAACAGTAGTGAAAGCTTGTTTCGTAGATCTTGGTGTTGTTCTTCATAATAGATAAACCGTGGTTTTGAGCTTGTGACAGTCAAACGCTCGTTTGGGATCACCATAAACTCTTTCACTAGGCCGTTCTTGTCACCGACAATATCTTCCTTAATTTCGTAGAATAGCTCGGGCATAACTTTTCGAAGATCTCTGAATTTTCGTTTTTCTCGTGATGCAGCTTCCTTTTCTTTTCGCTGATCCGTGTATTTATCTGCGAAGTACTTCCCTCCAGCGCCTGATGCTACGCCTATGAGGAATGCCATTATTTCGGAAATTGGAATATCCATAGTTCGTACCTTTTTCAACTCGATATTCACCGGTTCACGCGCGTGTGCGTGTGAACCGGTGATCTACCCAATTGGAACATTTCTTCGATCGAACAGAGAAGTCTAAAGGGGTCGCGTCTACAGAATTCAGTTTCTGTGATCTGTAGACGTGACCCTATCGCCCTTCATTTCTTATCCATCGATCTCTGAGGCCACCGTTGTGGCTTCTAATTCAGCAACTTCATACGAGTCCGCCCATTTCTCTGCGTCACATAGTAGTGTGTCAACACCTTGAACAAGCTCATCAAACGAGGCAGCAGAGCACCTAACGTCGCCGATAACTTTGTAAATATTAGGATATTCGCCTTTCGCAGCATCTTCAAATACCAGGTCGAGAATAGACAGTTTGCTAATTTCTCTCAATGCAGGCGGAAAATATTCTTCAGATTTTCTTTTAATTATTCGTAGACGATCCCTAATTCTGTTTAATCGCCAGTTTAATTTTGCCAGTGTTGGTTCAACCAGCTGTTCGCCAACAATTAATTTAAGATCTTCTATGCTTGTCAGTGAAATATTGGTGTTGGATGCAGCTCTTATTGCACCAGATTGGAATCCTTTTTCGGACAACAAGAATCCCCTGTCTGCACCAACGTCTTGAACTATTGAAATTAAGGCCATTACCTTTTCTTTTGGGATATTTGATTTCCATGCCTTACACTCCACAACCCACTTAAACTCTATGCCGTAAAGCGAACCTTCGACGAAAACATCGATGTCGTGGGAACCGCGAACCCCCTGCACCTCTTTACCAACACTCGCCTTTAGTCCCAACGTACTGAAGAAATTTGCTGCAGCCTCTTCATACTTTTCCCATGCAGATGACAAAACTAACTCCTACCGACAAATATGAATTCAATTTTATGAGATTCTTTCCTCTACTGCTCCAACTCGTAGATCACCGGTTTGATCCGGGTTTATACATCTTCTCCAGACTTTGTTCCAATCAAGACCTGATCCCACAGACTTTGCTGATAGAATGTTATTTTTCATACTCTTTTGTAGGACCTGATATTTCTTCGTCAGTGTACATGACTCCGCCATTCCAGCTAATAAGTATAGTTTTGCAATAATTGCATCTAATATCGTCTTTATCTCTCATCGGAACTTTGATTTTCGTTAATATATATTTGGCTCCACAAGTTTCGCATTCCATTTTACCCTCCCACGCATTGCTTGGTTATTCCATCGTTTTTGAATTCTAACGGCTCGACCGGTGACCCGGCGCAGGTTTATCCGATCGGGT
>JGI24146J20443_1001376_pt1 | contig 15165 bp, 17 predicted proteins | sample BarGraIncub1131A_FD_20443 | JGI IMG/M metagenome (IMG submission 20443) | reverse complement strand
AGGGCGCGTCGCCGCGACCACCGAGCAGCTCGATGTCGTCTGCGACGACCTCGATCGCGCTGCGCTTCTCTCCGGCAGCACTCTCCCACTCACGCCAACGGAGCTTGCCCTCGACCGCGATCTGCTTGCCCTTGGTCAGGAAGCGCGACAACGACTCGCCACGCGACCCGAACATGACCACGTCGACGTAGTTGGGGGTGTCCTCCCACTGTCCGCTCGTGGCGTTCTTGCGGCGATCGTTGACGGCCAAGCGGATCTTGGCGATCGCCATTCCGCCCGGAGTCTGCTTGAGCTCCGCGTCTCTGGTGAGGTTGCCCGTAAGGACGACCCTGTTGATGCTCATGTCGATCACACCTGCTCTCGTGCGTGGTTATCCCCGAGGGCATCAGGCCCCCGGTCGTGGCGCCTAGTCCAGATCGTCTCGACGGACGATCATGAAACGCGCAACGGGGTCCGTGATGTGGAGCACGCGNTCGAGCTCGGCGACGGACTCAGGGTTCGAATGGAACTGGATGACCGTGTAGGCACCGTCGGTAAANCCCTTGACCTCATAGGCCAACCGGCGCTTGCCCCAGTCTTCGGTCGAATCCACCGTGCCACCCTGGCCGGTGATGACGCCNGTCGTCTTGGTGACGACGGCAGCATGGGACTCCTCGTCGAGCGAGGGGTCGATGAGAAGCATGACTTCGTAAGCCTTCATTTGGTTCACCTCCCTTGGACTGTTTCGGCCCCGGGACTGTGAAGGCAGCGGCCCGGAGCAGGAAATGAGCTTCCGAAGTGTAGCATCGCGTCGCATGCTCCACAACACGCAGAATGATCCCGCGGTCTGACACTCCGGCATCCCCTCTTGTCCCGCACTTCTACGCACCATCGCGACGCACAGCGACGGCTGCCGGCACTCGCCCGGCGTGACCTTCGAGCTCCCGTCGAAGGACGGGCCACGCACAGCAACCGGCCACTCCGGCAAGGCCGAGCCGGACCAGCATCGCCGCAAGGAAGTCACGGGCCGAGACCACATCGGCCGCGACCGCTGCGGTGCNCACACGCGGCGCGTNGGCCGCCAGCGNCATCTGCCTCAGAACCGGCAGCTCGGCCAGCGAGGCGTGCGGCAACATGGCGGGGTTCTGCAATGTCCTCGGGGCCGCGGGAGCGGCCACCGGCGCGTGCGCGGCCGAGGGCGCGGGCGCAGCGTGGGTCACCGGAGGTGCAGACCGAGAGGGTGCGGGATCCGCGCCGCGCGCGGGACGAGATGCCGTCACTGCCGGCGGCGCGGCCGGTTCAGTGGGCGGAGACGTGACCCGCTCGCCGAGCAGCGACATCGGATCGAGATGGACCTCGCCCCGCCGGACGCCGAGGTGCAGGTGCGCCAACGGACTCGAGGCGTCGCCGCCACCCGCCAGTTCGCCCAGTGACGTCCCGGGGGCCACGTCTGTCCCCTTCGTGACCGAGGAGCGGTTCAACGGCAGATAGGTCACGCGAAGTCCGTCGCCGGTGAGCACGGTGACCGCCCAGGTGCGCTCCCCCTCGCCGGCGGGTACCTGCCCGGAGAACACGACCTCGCCCGCCGAGCAAGCGCGGACCACGGTGCCGGCGCAAGCCGCCAGATCGACACCGCCGTGCGTGCACGACGTACCCGACCCGGATGTGTACCGCGCGCCGTACGCGGTGACGACGCCCCCGTCAACGGGCCACGCCCAATCGCCCGATGCGAACGCGGATGCGGGCGCCGCGGCGCCCAGCACCGCCGTGACACACAGTGCGACGACGGCAGATCGTATCCATGACATGACAACGCCCTTCCCCCCGGCGCGCTTGTAGGGAGAGGCGAGCGCGCGAACCTGTCGGTGCGTGTCCCATCAGACACCGGCACGCCGAACCGTGCCTGACCCGAACCTTACCGCCGTGCCCGGACGCAGCGAGGGCCGCCTCCGAAGAGACGGCCCTCGCGCGTGATGTCTGTGGAGCGGGCGACCGGACTCGAACCGGCAACATCCAGCTTGGGAAGCTGACGCTCTACCATTGAACTACGCCCGCGCTCGCCGCTCGAAGGTCCACTCACGCGGCGTCGGTCATTGTACCCGCGCGACACGCGGGCGGGCAAACTCCGAAGCTAGACCCCGCGGTGGGGCGTGATCCGGCTGCGCGTCCGACGCTCGAACCAGTACAACCCACCGGCCAGCAGCACCATGGCGGCGGCCAGAGCGGCCTTCCAAGCAGGGACCGGATCATCCACAACATGACCGGGACGGATCATCGTCACGCTCGTCGCGTGGATGTCCATGTCCCCGCCATGCTCCTTGCACGCCGCGTTGAACGTGCCCGAGACCTGTACGATCGAGCCCTCGTGCTTGTAGTCGCCGTACGTGTCGATCTGCTTGGTGAGCGCGGAGGGGACCCAGACGGCCATGCCGGAGTTGTAGCCCCTGAGCTTGGCGCCCTCTTCGACGTTCGCCTCCATATAGGCGTCGTCATTCAGATGGATCCACGCGTAGTCGCCGCGGACCATGACCTCGCCGATGGCCTCGCCGGTGAACGTCACGGTCTGCCCGTTGTACTGCTTGTTCTTCTCGACGAGCTGCGTGCTCGAGGGGTCGTTCTTGGGAATCGGAACCTCCGCGGCCATCGCGGGCACCACGAGCAGCGCCAGCAGCAGCAGAACGGTCAGGATCACCGGAAGCGTACGGATGCGCATGCTCACTTGCCCCTCACCACCGCGTAGCCGTACCCGATGAGCGCGAAAACGCTCATGAACTCCAGCCTGCCGAGCCACATCCCGAAGATGTAGGTGATCTTCATGACCTCGGGCATGAACGGCGACGTGACGCCACACGAGAGACCGGTATTGGAGGCTGCCGAGACCATCTCGAAGGCGGCCTGGTCGAGCGGATAGCCGTAGAGCACACCGATCAGGGAACCGAGGCCGTAGAGGGTCAGGTAGGCGATCGTCACGGTCATCGCACCGCGCACGAGGCCGTCGTCGAGCCATGTATCGCGGATATGGTGGTACTTCTCCATGATCACGGCCGACTCAGGCGAGATCATGCGACGGATGTCCTGCAGGATGGCCTTGCTCATGACACCCATGCGGATGCCCTTGATGCCGCCGCCCGTGGAGCAGGCCGAGGCGCCGATGGCCATGGCCACGGTGGTCACGATCAGGCCGATCGGGCCCCATTGGGTGACGAACGCCCGCGCGTAGATGGTCGAGAAGCCGGTCGTCGTATGACCCGACACCAGCTGGTAGAAGACCTTGCGGAACAGCGACATCGCGTCCGGGTAGACGTTCGCCTTCGCCAGGAAGAACGTCGCGACCATCGTCGTGATCGACAACGTGATTGCGAACGATATCGTCTCGACGTTCTTGCGGATCTCGTCACGCTTGCCGGTCCACATCGCCCAGTGCAGGGCGAAGTTGAACGACCCCGCGATCATGATGACGATGCAGATGACCTCGTAGCCGATGTCGTGGAACCAGAAGGTGTTGTAGCTCTGCGGCGCGAATCCACCCGTTGACCACGCGCCCATGAAGACCCACAGCCCGTGGAAGAAGGCGCGCACCGGGCCCTGGCCGAGCATCATGCCGCGGATGCCAAGGAACAGCGTGCCGATCCCCAACCACGTGAGCGAAACGAGCCAGATGGCGCGGGCGGTGTGGATGACGTTGGGCAGCAGGCGCTCGTCCTTGCCCTCGCCGACGTACACCTTGTAGGCGCCGGCCGTGCCCTTGAACAGGAATGTCAGCGCGATGACGACGATGCCCTGGCCGCCCGCGTAGGTGAGCAGGTGGCGCCACATGTTGAGACCCATCGAGATGTGATCGAGGTCCTGCAGCATGTAGAGACCGGTGGTGGTATAGCCGCTCATGACGTCGAAGAGCGAGTTGACATAGGTTCCGGAGTGCCCGGAGAGATAGTGTGGGAGGCAGCCGAGGGCGGTCGCGAAGAACCACGAGCCCGAGGCCACGACCAGACCATGGCTCCACGAGAGGTCCTTCGCGGTACGGCATACGGCCTGCAGTCCGAAGCCGAACACCAGGCACGCCATGATCGAGATGATGAAATCGATTGCCGTGTCCCACTCGGCGAACACGAGCGAAGTGACCAGCGGGATGGTCATCAGTAGTCCGACGCCGATGATGACCTTGCCCGTGAACTTGCCTATGACGAGATGGTCCTCTTTGCGCGGTCGGACGATCACCTGAACACCGCCATCGCGACAACGGCCATCACGAAGGCGAACAGCGTCAGCCCGAGGATCCAGAGGCTCTCATGGATGACGCCGAGCGCATAGTCGGTGATCTGCTGGCGCAGCGTGGCTTCGGGGCGGGGCATGTCGACCATGTCTCTACTCCCCGGTCAGCGCGCGCTTGAGGTTCGCCTCGTGCTCGACTCCCGTGAAGGCGACGACCACGTCTCCGGCCTGCAACGTCGTATCCCCATGGACCGTGATGACATCCTCGCCGCGGACGATCGCGAAGAGCACGCAGTCGACGGGCAGGTTCAGGTCCTTGACCTTCTTGTCACAGACCACGCAGCGGTCGGTCGGTAGTTCGATCTCGACGACCGCCATGTTTCCCTTGCGGAGGTTGGCGAGCGTCCGGATGTCACCGACGGTCGTCTCCTCCTCGATCATCCGCGCGATGATGGAGGTCGAGGAGATCGCCTCGATACCGAGCGCGTTGAAGATGTGCTGGTTCTTGGGGTTGTTCACCCGCGCGACGCAGCGGGGCACGCCGAACGCCGTCTTGGCGAGCTGACAGCTCACGAGGTTGTCGTCGTCGTCGCCTGTCACTGCGGCGAAGACGTCCGCATGTCCGACGCCCGCGTCCTCCTGGAACGACACGTCGCAGCCATCCCCCAGGATGATCAGCGGGTGCTTCGGTAGCTCGGCGGCGAGCTTCTCGGCCACCACCTCGCGCTTCTCGATCAGGGCTATCGTGTGGCCGCGCTCGAGCAGCGTGTTCGCCAGGTAGCTCGCGACCTTGCCGCCTCCGTTGATGACGATGAACACGGCCTCAGCCCTCCATGTACTTCTCGACGCGGGCGAAGCCCTCTTCCTTCACGGCACCAACGATGACGTCCCCCGGCTGCAGCATCGTGTCCGGCAACGGGATGAAGGTCACATTCCCGCGGGAGAGCACGGCCGTCCGGAACTGGTGCTCGATCTCGATGTCGCGCACGCGCTTGCCTGTCACGCCGGCGCCGGCCCGGAACTCGATGACCTCGACGTCCCCGAGCGTCTGCACGTGATGCCCGTGTCCGGCCTCGATCTTCTCGAGCAGGCTCTCGGCCACCAGGGTCGTGCCGCAGACGTAGTCCATGTCGAGCTGCTGGTAGGTGCGCTCACGCTGCGGGTTGTAGAGCCGGGCCACGACGTGCGGCACGCCGAAGATCTTGCGCGCCACCTCCGCGGCCATCAGGTTGGTGTTGTCGAGGTCGGTGACCGCCGCGAAGACGTCAGCGGACCGGATGCCGGCCTCGATCAGAACGTCCTCGTCGAAGCCGAGCCCCTTGACGGTGACCCCGTTGAAGGTCGAGCCGAGACGCTTGAATGCCGAGTCGTCGCGGTCGATGACCGTGACGTTGTGCCCCTCGACCGACAGCATCGTGGCCAACTGCGAGCCGACACGGCCGCACCCGACGACGACAGCGTTCATAGATTGGTCCCATCCCTCGTACCGGCCCCGTGGTTCGCGCCTCGCACGCGGAACACCGACACGCTACGCCGCGCGAGGTGGACGGTCAATCGCCCCAGTGTTAAGAAATCGTGTAGGACGCGATCGGACCGAGGCTACGACAACGAACAGGGGTCGGAGCGCTTGATGCGCTCCGACCCCTGTTCGAGCTAGCAGCGCTGATAGCGCGCTGCGATTGGTGGAACTACGCGCCGATCTTGAACATCTTGGTGCCGCAAGCCGGGCAGATGCCCTGGGTGGCCGGACGACCATTCTTCATCGTGATCGCCACAGCGTCCTTCATCTCCTGCTTGGCCTTGCACTTGACGCAGTAGCCCTCTTTGCCTGCCATGCTGAAGCCACCTCCCTCTCGCGTGTCACTTCGCGGTCCATGCTCCGCCCATAGAGGCGATTCGCATCGGTTGACGCACGCTCGAAGCGTGCGCCCCCTGCACCACTCTACACATTCTCAGCCGTTCGTGAAGCACTCTTGACCTACGGAGCTGATCGAAGCCCTCGCGCCACAGCCCACAAGAGGGCCGCAGCGAGCATCACGAGGGCCGCCCAACACGCCCCCGACGCCACCCAGAACGACTCCGGAAACAGCCGGATCAACATCGAATCGGCCGGGAACGTCCAGGTCCCGCTGGTAAAGAACAGGCCATGGAAGCGGGTGAACAGCCACTCGAAGTCCGCGAACGCCGCGACCACGGCGAGGAGCACCGCTACCGACAGCATCCCGGCAGCCGCCCGAAGCCCCTCCCTCAATCGGTCGAGGCGACGGAAGGCGATCGCGGCACCGACGTAGACCAGGAGCAACAGGAGCGCGTTCCCGGTGGCGAGTCGGGCGCCCGCGATGACTGTCCGAACATCGAGGAGGTGGCTGACAGCTGCTTGGTCGAAAGCGGGAAGCCCGCGCCACGTGACCGGCAAAGGATCGTAGTGCGCGTCTGCGACCAACGCCCGCACGGCACCGGACAGCTGAGAGACGTCGGCTCCGGGCAATCCGGATGAACGCGACACGTCGAGCGCTCGGGTCATCGACGAGGTGTAGGCCGGCAGGGTCAGCGCCATCACGGCGGCACCGACGCACAGGACTGCCCACAGGACCGCAGCGCCCACGACTTCCGCGCGACGCAACGCCCGTCCGCCCCTCACGCGAGCATCGTCTCCGACCGACCGACGACGACCCTGTTGCCACCATCAGCGGCCGCTCTCACCAGCGCCGCATCAGCGGAACTCAATAGCTCCGAGGCGGTACGTCCGTCTCTGGAGAACGCGGAGACTCCGACGCTGACGGTGACGCTGCGATCATCGTCGAGCAGCGACGCGATGGCATCCCGCAACTGTTCGGCCATCACCTCGCCCTCTTCAGAGGACTCGCTCGCCTCGGGTACGAGCAGTGCGAACTCCTCGCCGCCATAGCGAGCCGCCAACACGAGGCAGGGTTCGCCGCCATCGCCCGCCACCCTCCGCACGACATCCGCGATCAGGTCGATCATGCGATTCCCGGCTTCCATGCCGAATATGTCGTTGAAGTGCGCGAAGTCATCAATGTCGGCGATGATCACCGACACGCCACGGCGGAAGCGCCTGGCGCGCTCGATCTCGACCGCGAGTTCGCGCCGAAGGTATGCACGGTCGTACAGCCCGGTCACGACATCCCGCACGGACAGCTTCACCAAGACAGCGAGGCGCTCCCGCATCGTGCTCATGAACAGGTCGCCGACCGCCGCTGCCCCAAGGATCACGGTGACGGTCCATAGCGCGCGCACGGCGACGTAGCTCCCGGCGGCCTGCAGGTCGTTGCGCACGAACGGCATGGCCATATGCGGCAAGATGCCCGCGTAGACGAGCCCGACCACCAGGACGTAGGCCCCGGCGGCGGCCCCGGCCACACCCCACACCTGGCGACGGGACGGCAGGATCAGTGCCGCCTCCAAGACGAAGAGGTAGTAGAGGGCGTCGAACCAGGAGTACACGCCCCCCGAGTAGTAGACGAGCACCGTCACGACCACGATGTCGAGCGCGAGCTGCCCCGCGTTGAACAGCGCAAGATTCCCGAAACGACGGTATACGCGCTGGTAGTAGGCGTTATATACGAGAACGAGCAGCAGGGCCATCGCGGGGATGACCATGCGCGGTCCGAGGATCCCTGCCTGTCCATCGAGGGAGTAGATCCCCGCCCCGAGCGCCGAGAAGACCACGATGGCGGCGACGATCGCCCATCTGAGCCTGATGACGAGGCCGACGCGCTCGACGTTGGCTGCGAGGTCCTCGATGTCACTCTGGCTCGGCTGGTCGCGCCACATGATGGTAAGGCGCCGCTGGAGCGCCTTGCTGAAACGCCCGGATAGCACGAGTGTCCTACAGCTCCTTGATCAGGGCCGAAACGAAATCCACGGCCGCTTCGATGTTGTCCTCGCGCACGTTGTCGGCCGTATCCGTCGCCCAGTGCCAGTTCGGCAGGCGCCCGTTGATGTCGAACGCCATCACCGACATCGCGTGATACCCGCGCGCCAGCGCCGGTGTCGCGTCCGTCGAAAGGCCGCGATACTCGCGACCCTTCACCGGCAGCTCGGCTTCCCGCACCGCCCTGCGAGCGGCGCTCAGCAGACGACGGTCCGAATCGTAGCGCTTCGCCATTCCCTCGCGCGTGATGTAGAAGAGCGAACCCGACCCCAGATTGTCGAGGTTGATGATGGCGGCGTCGCGCAGATCCGGGCCGTGCTCCTTCAAGAACGCCTGCATACCGAAGGTGCCGACCTCCTCCGCACCGGTGGCGACGAACCAAATCTCCTTCTCGGTGAGTTCGCGGTCAACGTTCATCGTCACGCGGCGGCGGATCCGTGCCGCGGCACTCGCAGCGAAGTCGGGATCGTCGATCCGATCCGTGCCTGCAGATCCGCCCTTCCGTCCCGACTCGTCCTCATCGTCGTCTGAGAAGTTCTCCCACGAACCGATGGTGTTGCCCTTCTTGCGGGCGTCGAAATCGGTTCCGACCCCGAGCCACTCGCGCACCCCGTGGCGCTCGGAGGTCTGCTCTTTACGACCCCCGAAAAGCCCACGCTTGCGCGATGCTTCTTCGCCGCCGGGCGAGGTGGCCTCCGGGACCGGAGAGAACGGGGCCGTGTCCTGCGCCGATGGTGCTTGATCCGAGCGCGATGGGCCCTCGCCGAAGGTGACATCGAACTCATCATCGATCGACGGAGGCCGACGGACCGGTGCGGGTCCGGTGCCGAACAGGCGCTCCGCCTGCTGCTCATCCGGATCGGGACGCGAAGACTCCACCTCTGCGGTCGCTCGCAGCGCCTTGGCGTATGAATCAAGACCCATCGAGGTCTGCCCCGCGATGACCCCGGTGTCCCATGAGATATCGTCGTCGTCCGCCCATGAATCGGCCCGCGGTGCGGGAGCCGCCACCGGCGAGTACGAAAGAAGCGAGTCCTCCGGAACGACCTCCACGATCCGCACATCCTCCTCGGTCCGCATCCGCACGTTCTCGCGCGCCACGAGCGCAGCGGCATCGGGCTCGGGAACGAGGCGCTCCATAAGGCCGAGCATCGCCGCGACACCCGATGCATTGTCGTTGGCGCCCGGCGTGTGCTTCATGAACAGTTCTCGGTGGACGTTGATCAAAGCCGGAACGAGAAGATAGGCCGCCGGCGCCAGGGTCACGTACCAGGCCCAGGGCTCCGTGCGAGACGCGTAGGGCAGGAGCCGGGCTGCTATGAGCACGGGAACGGCGAACGTGCACGCCTTCATCAGGCCGAAGGTCAGGCCGAAACTCTTCACCATGCCGGGGGCGAACGCGAGGGAGGCGCGCGCCGAATCGTAGTGCGCGACGACAACGACCTTGGTGACCCGTTCGCCACGCCCCACGCGAGGCACGTGCCGTGCAATGACGTTCTGACTGGGGCCCTTCGGCATCAACCAGGTGAGACCCCTGCGGGTGTCCAGATCGAACCAGAAGACGATCGCGACGGCCACCGAGACGACAAGTGCTGGCCACACCGACCAGTGCGAACCCAGTGCGGCAGCGATCGTCAGCAGGTGATAGATGGAGTACGCCCACGCGTAGGTCCGCGGGCTTTCGAACTCCTGCATCTCGACGTCGAGTCCGCGCGCCTCGAAGACGTCACGGATGTAGCCGGCAGCCCGCTCCTCCGCATCGGTCGTTGCGGGCCGTGGCCCGATCGTTTCGGAGAGATGCTCGACGTGCGAGATCAGCGCACCCATGAAGGCCTCTTCCGACTGCGTGGCCGAATCCGGCCGAAGGGTCGTGGTGTCATCTCGAAGGATATACCACCACGCGTCCACCGGAACGCCCTTTGCCCGGCCGGACCGACGCGATCGGAACAACGAAGGAGCCGGCGCCCGTCTTCCCGGCACCGACTCCTTCGTGACCTGCTTCATCCGCGGCTGTGACAGCCGCCGCACTCACTCATCCGCCGCACCCAGTGCTGCACCTGCAGCACTGGGTCGTCGGTGTGGCATACGCACCCCGGTATCGGGATCGTGAATCTCGCTTCGACAGCGGGTTGCCGTCCGGCCGCCACCTCGACGGCGTAGACCGTACGCGCCGCCGCCGACGGCGGCTGCATCCCTCCGAAGAGATACAGCACACCGGCGAACAACAAAAGAGCCAGCACCGGGACGCCTATCCGAACCAGAACCTTCTTCAGCATCTGCACAGCCCTTATGCCACGCTGAGGATCGCGTCCAAGTCGGCCTGGGCGCTCTCGCCGATGGGCTTGATCGCGAAGTTGTCGACCAGCACTTGGAGCACGTTGGGCGTGATGAACGCAGGCAGGGTGGGCCCGAGGCGGATGTCGGTGATGCCCAGGTGCAGCAGGGTCAGCAGGATCGCGACGGCCTTCTGCTCGTACCAGGACAGGATCATCGACAGCGGCAGGTCGTTCACGCCTACGCCGAAGGCGTCCGCGAGCGCGAGCACGATGCGGATCGCCGAGTAGGCATCGTTGCACTGGCCGACGTCGAGCAAGCGCGGGATCCCGCCGATCTCACCGATCTTGTGGTCGAAGAACCGGTACTTGCCGCACGCGAGCGTGAGGATGACCGTGTCGGACGGCGACTGGTCGACGAAGTCGGTGTAGTAGGAACGGCCGGGCTTGGCCCCGTCGCAACCACCGACCAGGAAGAAGTGACGGATCGCGCCGCTCTTCACGGCATCGATGATCGCGGGAGCCACGGACAGGACGGCGTCACGCGCGAATCCGACCATGACGGAACCAGCATCGAGGGTATCGGTGAAGCCGGGCAACGCGAGTGCGCGCTCGATCACCGCGGAGAAATCTCCGTTGGGGACGTGCACGGCTCCGGGATAGGCCACGGTTCCCGTGGCGAAGATGTTCTCGAGGTACTCGGCCTTGGGGGCCTGGATGCAGTTCGTGGTCATGAGGATCGCGCCCGGGAAGGCGGCGAACTCACGGCGCTGGTTCTGCCACGCGGTCCCGTAGTTCCCGTAGAAGTTCGGGTACTTCTTGAGCTCCGGATAGCCGTGTGCCGCGAGCATCTCACCATGCGTGTAAACGTCGATGCCGAGCCCCTGAGTGGCTTCGAGCAGGTCACCGAGGTCCTTGAGGTCGTGTCCCGAGACCACGATCGCCTTGTTGGGACGGTGGCCGAGGGGCACCTCGGTGGGGACGGGGCTACCGTACGCACCCGTGTTGGCGGCGTCGAGCAGCTCCATCACGCGGAGATTGGTCTTGCCGGCCTCGAGGGCGAGCCCGACCCATTCANCGNCGCCGAGGGCCGGGTCTGCGAGCGATGCGAACGCCTTGTACTCGAAGGCCGATACCTCAGGGTCGCTGTGACCGAGGATGCGGGCGTGGTCGGCATAGGACGCGATGCCCTTGACGCCGTAGACGGTGACTTCCTGCAGCGAGCGCACGTCCGCGTCTGTCGCCCGATCGGCGAAGTGGCCGACCGCGATGGCCTGATCGATCAGACCTTCGATCGTCTGGGCGGGCTCGAAAGCGAGCGAGGGATCGGAGTGCGACGGAGAGCATCCGGCCTTCGTCACCTGGGCGGCAAGCCCGAGTCGCGCCTCATGCAGACCGCGCACCACACTCGCGAGCGACTCCTCGTCGAAGTCGACGTTGGTGACCGTGTGGAAGATCGCCTTGTCGGCGAGTTCGTCCACCGCGGAATCGACGATCCCGAGCTTCCGTCCCGCCGCCGCCCACAGAGACAACGCGACCATCTCGTGCAGGATCAGCTCCTGCAGGGCCGAAATCGCCGGCTTCTTGCCGCAGACTCCGACCGTGGTACAGGCGACCCCATTGAGAACCTGCTCACATTGATTGCAGAACATAGGGCGCTCCTCTCTCGTTCCAGTGGCAGTACGGGTCATCCGTGGATGAGCGCCGGAAGGCAGCGGGTGCATACCCAGGTCGACGTGCCTTGGGTCCGCACCGGCAACAGCGGCGCATGGTCCTCATCGGTGCCGCAGTTGAAGCAGGCCTGCGGTATATACGTGCGCGGAGTCTCCGCGATGTGCTCTTCGACGGCGACGTGATCGAACGGCACCGCGTCGCGCTCCTCGATTCTCAGCGCGCCGGTGGGGCACACCCCGAGGCAGAAGCCCGCCCCGTCGCACAACTCCTCGCGCACGACCTTGGCCTTACCGTCCACGATCACGATGGCGCCTTCGGCGCACGGGCTGACGCAGACGCCGCACCCCGTACAGAGCTCTTCGTCGATACGGACGATCTGGCGCTTCACTACTGTTGTCATCACACTTCCTTCTTCGTTTCGGAGACGACTGCGCGCCGTGCCCGGTTGAGGGCATTGCGACCCTCGATCACGTGCCGAACGCCGGCGAACGCATACCGGGTGAACATCGAACGAGGCCCGGCGTAACGCATCAGTTCGCGTACTCGCTCGCGCATCTCCGGCTTATAGCAGTGCGTGTCACAGTTGCTGCAAAACGGCTTCGGGTCCTTGGGGCACGACGCCCTGCGCTGCTCCGCGTATCGCAGAAGCTCGGCACATTCCTCACACACGACGGGAACCCTGTTGCCGTAGATTCCCAGCGTCACCCCGTCCGATATGAGAGGACCGCGATACGCAGCCCGGTGCCTGCCGCGACAGTGGATCCCCGCAAAGTCCCCGAGGAGTCGTGTGTCGGAGCGCACCACCGGGTCTGACATGCGTCGGGTGAATCGTTCCTGCATTCGAGGCGTCCTTTCCGGCCTGCATCACGCGAGGCCGTACTCGTTGTACCCGCTGGCTCACGGAGCGCGCATTGACATGTGTCAAACTCGTGCCCGCGAGTACGGGACCACCCGCCTGACGGAGGTATCCATGAGTGAGCCATCACCTGATGTACTCGCCGCGCTGCGCGCATGCAGGCTGTGGCGAGCGGCGGATGACGAGGCCGTCGCTGCGCTTGCGCGTCAGGCACGCGTCGAACACGCCACGCGCGGGCGCGTTCTGGCCCACGAAGGCGACAAGCCCGAACGCTTCGGCGTCGTCGTCAGCGGCAGGGTCCGGGTCTACCANCTCGGTGCCGACGGACGCGCGCTGACGTTCGAGACCGTGGGCAAGGGCGAGGCCNTCGCGGCCGTCGCGGCATTGGCGGGCACCCGTTACCCGGCGACGATCGAAGCCAGCACCGATGCGACGATCGCGTGGCTACCGCGCGAGGCCCTCTTCGAATTGATCGAATCCCGCCCCGTCCTGGCGCGGACCATCGTCGCCGACCTTGCGAACCGCGTCGTCAATCTGACCGCCGTCGCGACTTCACTCTCACTCGATGTGCCCGCTCGCCTCGCGAGCTACCTGTTCCAGCGCGCACTGGCCGTCGGAGACCCGACGCCGGCCGGACTCGTGGTCGATCTCGGGATGACGAAGACCGAGCTCGCTTCCGCCCTCGGGACAGTGCCCGAGACGCTATCGCGCGCCTTGGGCAGGCTGCGCGACGAGGGCGTGCTCGCGGTACGGGCACACGACGTGATCGTCAATGACGTCGGGGCGTTGGCCCGGCTCGGGAGTGGCTACTCCGAACGGTGAGCCGCGCGTGCGGCCTTCGCGCCCTTGTCGAGCGTCCCGGCGACCAGGAAGCCCCACAACAGTACCGCCGACGCGACCATCTCACCCGGGTAGAGGCCGACCGTGGTCCCTGCGCGTGCCATCGAACCCGCCCCCGCGATCAGTAGCGTCCCGATGAAGATGAGGACGTTGCCCCACGCACGGTACCGGTACGCCTTCTTCCCCCAGAACTTCGCGACCGACCAGGCACTGCCCCCGAGCAGCAACAGTGAACCCGGGATGTTGAACGCGAACGACATCACGCGCGGGAACGACATCGACGCGCCGAGCGCCTTGCCGCCAACGGTGATGCCCGCGACGAGTTCACCGGTGAGTTGCGCATTGAACGTGCCGTAGAGGAACACCGCGATGGCGAGCACGTTGAAGGCCAGGTAGGCGTCACCCCAGATGCGCTTCTTGGTGATCAGGTAGAGCGTCCCGTTGCCAAGGAAGCCAACGAGGGAGGCCGCGAGGACGATATAGATGCGGTAGACGGTCGGGTTCCAGGCGAGGGTGTACTCGGACCAGAACTCCATGACCGCGGCTACGGCGTAGAAGAGGAAGCCGATCGCCCACATGAGCTGGTGCATCTTGCGGCGGTCCACGTACTGCTTCACGAGCAAGCCGACGTATACGAATCCGAGCAGCGCCGTAGCGAGCGGCCAACCCCAATGCGACCAGATATCCACGGAGACCCTCTCCTCGCGCGGCCGCACGCCCCCGGTGCGCCTCCCTTCCTTGTAGACGAGTAAGGGAAGACTCGCAAGTATCGGCATAGTCACAGCAATTGGCATAACCCTTGCTGAACGATGCGCAGAGCGTGGCGGCCTGTTCCTCCTCCCCCCTCAGGGCAGGGATCGCCGCTCTCTATGAGACGGGACCCGTTCCCCCCAACGGGCCTCGTTCGACAAAAAGGCTCCGGCCCGGCAGCGGCGACGCTCCCGGGCCGGACCTATTCTGCCCCCGAAGCACTCACGCATTGGCTACAATCCGTCGCAATGACGGCGGCCCCTGTGTCGTCCGGTCCGGGAGGGCTCAGATGAGTGTGAGCGCCAGTGAGCGCATCGTTAATCTCGCTTTGTACCTCGCGTCGGCACGACGTCCCGTCTCGGCACGGGAGATCGCAGCAGAGGTCGCGGGCTATCCGAACGGGCAGAGCACTGCCGCCTTCGGCCGCATGTTCGAGCGAGACAAGGACGACCTGCGCCGCGCGGGATTCGTGATCGAAGTCGACCGTACGGACGAGACCGAGCGGTATCGCTTCGATCCCGACGCGACGTTCGCCGGCACGGTGCAGCTCGGGCCCGTGGAGACGGTGGAACTGAGGGCCGCGGCGGCGGCCATGCTCGCCGACCCATCGTTCCCGTACACCGACGACCTGCGCCTGGCACTCGCGAAGATCACCGCGGCTGCCGCCGGACCGATCGGATCGGCTT
>JGI24146J20443_1001367_pt1 | contig 15227 bp, 17 predicted proteins | sample BarGraIncub1131A_FD_20443 | JGI IMG/M metagenome (IMG submission 20443) | reverse complement strand
CCCTAAAAATTATTTTACTTCTTCTTTCTTAGTTTCTTCTACTTTAACTTCTGCTTTGGTTTCTTGTGCTTTAACATCTGTCTCTGCAACTTTAACCTCTGATTTAGCTTCTGTTTTATTATCATTCATTAACTCTGATGAAGCCTTTTTAAATTCCTTTATCGTTTCACCAACTGACTTACCTAGTGATGGTAACTTTCCTGGTCCGAAAACTATAAGTGCAATAACTAGTATTATTGCAAGCTCTGGAAAACCTATTCTTGGCATAATAAAATTCCTCCTCTTATTGAATCTTTTTTTTATTCTTTGTTCTTTATTTTTTAATGCTTATTTTTTTATTTTTTATTTTACTCATTAACCATGAACATATTTCATCTATGCCCTGATTTTTAACACAAGATGTTTCAAAAGTATCCGCATTCGCATTTAAAGATTTTATATCTTTGTAAAACTCTTTTTTGTCAAAATCAGTAAATTCAATTAAATCTAGTTTATTCAAAATAATAACACCACTTTTTTCAAACATTAGTGGATACTTAAGTGGTTTATCATTTCCCTCTGTGGTGGACAAAACAGAAATTTTTATATCTTCACCAATTTCAAATTCTGCAGGACATACTAAATTACCTACATTTTCGATTACTAGTAAATCAACCTTATCTAGAGTTAATGAATTTAATGCACCTTTTATCATTTCTGCATCGAGGTGACAGGCTCCTCCAGTGTTTATTTGAATGACTGGGACTCCTTGCGCCTCTATCCTCTGTGCGTCTTTTGTAGTATAAATATCTCCTTCAATTACAGCAATATTTATATCATTTTTAAGCTTAGCTATTATTCTCTCAAGTAGTGAAGTCTTGCCTGAACCAGGTGAACTCATTAGATTTATTACATAAATGCCCTTTTCATCAAGTATTTTTTTATTTTTAGCGGTTATCTCATCATTTGTTTGAAGAATGTTCGTAACTACCTTTATTTCGCTCATATTTTAATCTCCTTCTATGGTATTTATATAAAGCTCATATCCACTAATAATACTGGAACTGAATTTATTACAACATGGACAAAGTTTATTAAAATGGTCAATTGGGAATTCTTGTTTACAATCAAAACATTCAGCTACTGCCTTGACTTTTTCTATTTCTAAAGTTGAGCCTTCAAGCATTGTATCCATTATGCAGCTTTTAAATGCAAAGTTTAAGGATTCGGACATAACACCAGATAACTCACCTATTTTTAACGATACTTTGTTGACTTTAGTGAATTTGTTTTCAGTTGCTTTATCTATTACTATTTTAATAACATTTTGAATTATAGAAACTTCATGCATACTTATCTCCTAATTAATTCCCAGTTCTTTTTTTATATTAGAAACTATCTCTGGAATCTTAGATACCATTATTTCTGTCATTTCTAGATCTAAAGATATCTTTTCTGGTTCTATTCCGAATATAACTACTTTAGGGTATTTATCCATCATATTTGCCATTCGTACAACATCAAGTATTTGAACATCATGGATAGAAAGATTTTCCTTTTGATAATCTTTAATATCTTCTGGTTTTATTTTGTATATTGTGCCAGGTTTTAAACCTGCCCTTAGACAATCCACAACTATAACTTTTTTATAATCAAGAAAGAAACCCAGCATATCAAGTGTGGAAGTACCTCCATCTACTAATTCAATAGTAGATGGAAGTTTTACATTTTCAAGTTCTTTTATTACATGCACTCCCACGCCATCATCTTGAAGCAAGATATTACCTATCCCTATAATGACGGTGTCTTTATTAATTAAATTCATATAGGTTGCACAATGAAGTTTGACATTTCAATTCCTTCTGGGGACATTACATGAACAGAACATCCTGTACATGGGTCAAATGAATGTACTATCCTTAAAAGTTCAACTGGTTGCGTTGTGTTCCCAACATGAGTTCCAATTAAAGCCTTTTCAATAGGACCCACATTTCCCGCATCATCCATTGGAGATGCATTCCAACAAGTTGGAGTTACTATTTGATATTTAGATATTTTTGAACTTGCAACAGAAACCCAATGTCCGAGAGCTCCTCTTGGCGCTTCAGTTAAACCAATTCCTGTTCCTGTAGCTGGCGCTGCAATCTTAGTATATCCAGATACGGAAGCCTTAACTTGACTAAGCCAAGTTGACATATTAGTAGCTATCTTACTAGTCTCTGTATATCTTGCTAAATGTCTATCCATTACAGAAACTCCTTTTCTATAATCGCCACTTATCCAAGTTCTTGCAAGACTTCCTGCTTCATAAGGAGTACCATTGTACCTTGGTGCTTTAAGCCATGTATAAGCTCCTGATTTTCCGTAGCTTGGAGTTGTTGTCTCACTTGCTGGATTGGCCCCTGATGGTGATGAATACCAGGAATGTCCTACGTATTCTTTTATATTGGCAGCAGCAAAGCTGGAAGCTACAGCGCCGGTTACTGTTCCAGCCGGAAATAACTTAGTTCCAGTAGCATTTGTATCAAATACTCCATAAGATATTAAGTTGCCATAACCTTTACCAATTGTATAATAATCGCTATAAGCAGTTGCTAATTTATTTACATCTGTCTTATACGCACCTTGTATAAATGTAGTAATGGTGTTTAAGTAATTTTTAAAGCTAGTTATGTTAGCCGCTGAAGGAGAAGTCGTAACTCCACCTGGCACTATATTACCAACATGAGGAAGCTTACCACCAAAAATTGCTCCCATTTCTTGAGCTTGTCTTCTTATAGATAAGGCTGTCACATAATTCGCCATTAATGTAGTGCTATCAGCAGCATTAAATCTGAAATCCTGTGAATATCCAGGAGTCCATGGATGCATTTGTGGTCCTTGTACATAATCAAGCAATGCCAGTTGATAAAAATGCAAAATATTACTTGATATAAAATTAGCTCCTTGTATAAGATTTCTTAATAATAATGCCTGAAGTGTTGGAGTAAATTTTGCCACTTGTTCCGTAGCCTTTGAGGAAGCTATTGCATGAGAAACTGGACACACTCCACAAATTCTCTGTGTTAAAAAAGCTGCATCACTTGGTACTCTTCCAACTAACATATTTTCAAAACCCCTATAAAGGTTACCAGTTGCTTTAGCAGCTGTTACATTATTTGTTGCATCTAGAGTTACTGAAATTTTTAAATGGCCTTCTAATCTTGTTATCGGATCTAATACTATTGTACTCATATGTTATCCTCCCTTTTTCAAATAAATTAATCGCGTCTGCTTAATAATGGATTAGTTGGAAATGTAGGATTTGCACATCCTATACAAGGATAATTAACACCAATGCACCAAGCCTGTCCGTTATTCCATTTCATTGATGGACATATATTTTGGCAACCTGGTCCCATGCATCCATATTCTTCGAAGCATCCAGTTGTTGCCCCTATTCCATTTGCATCCCCATGATCTCTTCTTGGACAGACACTATGTACAGATTTAGCATAATATTTAGTAGGTCTGTTATTTGTATCTATTGCTGGCTTACCAATTAAAATTAGATCTAAAAGAGATTGAACCAAAACAGTAGGATGAACAGGACAACCTGGCAAATTTACAACAGGGTTAGTTGTTTTACCAGTCAATACAGTTTTAGCACTTAAACAATCTGTTCCACTTCCACCGGTAGCTGAAACTCCTCCAAAAGAAGCACAAGTTCCTGCAGCTACTACATATTTTGCCATTGGACCATATTTCAAAACAGCTTGTTGCATTGTTAATGCAGTTCCATTAACCTCTCCAATTATGCAATAGTTTCCGCTTGCACCAGTAGGTATTGCCCCCTCTATAACAAGAATAAATTGGCCTTTATACTGAGTTGCACTTTGATCTAGTGTTTGCATTGCAAGTTCACCTGAAGCTGTCATTAATGTATTGTTAAATTTCATACTTATTTTGTTTAATAGAACACTATCAATAGTAGTTGGGTTAGTTACATTTAAAGTGGAGATAGTACATCCAGAACAACCTGCACCCTGAATCCAAATTATTGGTGGATCAGTTTCTGCTGCAAGAACAGAATTTACATTTGCAAGATCAAATTCTATATTTAAAGCAACGCCTGCCGCAACAGACCACTTTAAAAAATCTCTTCTACTTATTTTCATAAATTTGCCTCCTATAATTTCAAAAAATATTTAACGTTTTCCTATATTGTTAATATATCTGTGAAATGTTCGTTAAATATTTTTCAGTTAAAGTTTTGTAAGTTTTCAAGAACTTATAATAAGGTACTTGAAATTTTTTTACTATAGCACAATTAAATATCTTTGTCTAAATTAATCATTTTTTATCTAATCAGATCGCACTTTAACCAATTACTGTTACCTTCACCCCCCTTGTTCCTCACATTATATTATATTACGCAATATTTTTGATTTTTAAGGGGGGTAATATAAAAATAATAAAATCAAATATTAGGTACCATCCATTTTATACAAAATGTTGCTCGCGTCTAGAGTTACTAAAACCTTTAACTGTTACCATTTTAAAAAATCTCTTCTACTCATTTTCATAAACATCCCCCTTAAATTCAAATAATCTGTCGACACTTTTTCTTTAACACTAATATACACGCAAAACATGTCGCAAGTGTTGATTCCTTGTTAAGTATTGTTAAGTTTTATTAAATTAGTTATTAAATACTTATATTTAAGTATTTAATAACTGATTTTTTTCCCATATAATAAAAAGACAGCAGTTTTTATTTATTCTGCTATCTTTTTATTATAAATAGTATTTTGGAATTACATAACATATTTAAAATTTGTAAATTATTTCAGTTGTTTTATAATCCATTTCTAATTATTTCATTAGCTACAACTATCTGCCCAATTGCCACCCCTCCATCGTTAGAAGGTAATTCCTTATGGGTATAAACTTCAAAATTATTCTGTTTGAGATTACAGCATATTTTTTTAAGTAAAAAAGAATTTTGAAAAACCCCTCCACTCAGTGCAACTCCGTTTATATCTGAGTCCTCTCTTATGCGCGTGCATATACTTACAGTTAAATTAACAATAGTATTTTGAAATTTCGATGCAATAATTGTAGCTGATACTCCTTTTATTTTGTCTTTTATTACCTGGATAATTACTTCATAGGGCTCTATAATATACATATCTCGCTTTATTACTTTATAAGTATATGATTCTTCAATATCCATTTCTGATATTGCTTCAAGCTCAATGGATGCCTGTCCTTCATAGGTAACTAAATCCACAATTCCAATTATATTTGACATAGCATCAAAAAGTCTGCCCATGCTTGAAGTCTCAATGCAATTAATGTTTGAATCTAAAATATTAATAAGCGTTATAGCCTTATTACCATATAACTTATAAATCATATCATTAACTTCCTCTTTACTTTTTTTTGTACTTAAAGACCTATAAATATAAGAAACTGCCATTCTCCAGGGTTCTTTAATAGCTTTTTCTCCTCCAGGCATTTTTATATAATCAAGATGAGCTACTCTTGTAAATTCGTGGCGGTCACAAATCAAGAATTCCCCACCCCATATTTTTCCATCGCTACCATACCCAGTTCCATCAAAACAAACACCAATAGTTTTTTGCTCTAAATTATTTTCAAACATGTTACTAACTACATGGGCATGATGATGCTGCACCGCAATTTTGGGCAAATCATACTCTAGTGCATATTTAGTTGACATATATCCTGGATGCATATCATATGCTATAAATTTTGGAGAAAAAGAAAATATTTTTTTAAAATGATCCACATTTTTTTTATAATGTTCATAGGTCTCTAGATTTTCTAAGTCACCATTAAATTGACTTAGAAACAGTGATCCTTCTTTACTAATACAAAAAGTATTCTTCATATTGGGACCACAAGCTAGTATATCTTTCATATTACTTGCTTTAAAAGGTTCAGGTACATAACCCCTGGCCCTCCTTATGATTGTCCGCTGTTTATCTACAACCTTTAATACAGAATCATCAACTGGGACATGTATTTCACGGTTATGCATGAGAAAATAATCAACGATACCTGAAAGGCCCTTCCTTGCAGAACCATCTTTATACTCTATAGGTAGACCATTAACATTTGCACTAGTCATAATAAGCACCTTAAGACTTTGAGAAAACAATAAAATATGAATCGGTGTATATGGGAGCATTACTCCGATTGTTTTTTGATTAGGTGCAATATTTTGAGATAAATCATAACTATCCTTTTGATTCAAAATAACAATAGGTTTTTTTATTCCAGTTAGTATTTCTTCTTCTAGCAGGTTTATTCTGCAATATTTTTTTACCATTTCTATATCCTTTATCATAACTGCAAGTGGCTTAAATGGTCTTTTTTTTCTCTCTCTTAAGTTAATCACTGCAGCTTCATTGAGTCCATCACATGCTAAGTGAAATCCTCCTAGTCCTTTTATAGCAAATATTTTCCCTTCGCGAAGCTTGTTTTGAGCAAATCTTATTGGATCTTCTATATCCAATCTATTACCTTTATAATCCTCTATCCAAAGCTCAGGACCACACTCATAGCAGGCATTGGGTTGTGCATGAAATCTCCTATTTATAGGATCTAAATATTCACTATTACATTCCCTGCACATTTTAAATTCACTCATTGTAGTTTTTTCTCTATCATAAGGTAATTCTTTAATTATAGAAAATCTAGGACCACAATTTGTACAATTAGTAAAAGAGTAACGGTATCTCCTATTATTTGAATTTAATATATCTTCCTCGCAATCACTACAAGTAGCAATGTCTGGCGATATAAAAGTGATTTTACCTAAACTTTTTTCACTTTCTTTAATTTCGAAATTTGAATAATTTAATATCTTATCATCTTTTACAGTTATTTTCTCTATTAGAGCAAGAGGCGGAGGATTGTTTTTAAGACATTGCAAAAATTTATCTATATCTTCCGGAGTTCCCTCAACATCTATATAAACTCCTTCAGAGTTATTATTAACCCAGCCTTTTAATTTAAATTTTTTTGCTAACTTATATATAAAGGGACGGAAGCCTACACCTTGAACTATTCCCTTAACCACAATAAAACTTCTTTTTTTATTCATAATACACACCCTTCATATTTCTTTCAATTTTTAAAATTCACTCTCATCACATTTCTATAAACAACACCTTTTACAGTTTACCCCTTCTATGCAGATAATAATTATTAATTATTGCCCATAATTTTCATTTCGCTTCTATATACGAAATATGTTAAGGTTTATTAGAGGGTATTCGTATTTTCTTAAATTATATTATTTTTGTATTAAAAATAATTATGTTTCTTTTCCCTCTTAAAATTGGCATCATTTACGTATACAGAATATAAGGGGTGTACAAATGAACTTGAAACTTTTTTTTCATAAAAATAAAAAAATAGTCCCAAGTATAGATGAAGAACAAAGTTTTAATGTAGAATCTTTATTTCCCCATAATCGCAGTAATTTTATTGAATCTAACAAAGGTTTTATTTATTCAACTACAAGTAAAATTTGCAAAAGACGTTTAATTTGGGAAAATGATGAAGAACTTAGTATCTCACTGATTGCTTTTAACATAGCCTGTGACAAATATGATGAAACCAAAGGAAATTTTTATGGTTTTAGTAAAGTTATTATTAAAAATGCTTTAATAGATTTTTTCAGAAAAAATAAAACTTCTCCGAATTTAATGTTTGATAACAATGAGGGCAATATAAATTATATAGACGAAAAGAATTCTATTAACAACTATAAACTTCAAATAGAAAACAAATTTAGAGTTGATGAAATAAATATATTTTCTGAAGAGTTATTAAAATACAAGATTAATTTTAATTCCCTAATTAATTTATCACCCTCTCACAAAGATACAAGAAATAATTTATTAAACGTTGCCTTTTTATGCACTATGGAAGAATCAATATTAATTCATTTAAAAACTAAAAGAAAACTACCAGCTAAAGAAATAATAATGTTGACTGGCTCTAATAAAAAATTTATAGAAAAATGGCGTGTATATATAATTTCTTTAATAATAATACTTTCCAATCCAGAATATGTATATTTAAAATCCTATCTTAATATAAAAGAGGGCGAACTAAATGATTAAAACAGGTATTGTAATAAACATTATGAATAAAAAAGCTGGTATTATGACATCAAATGGAGAGTTTGTGTATGTGAAATTCAGCAAAATATTACCTAAGATAGGTGAAATATACACAGCAAGATTATGCAAGAAAAATTCATCTTTTTACAAATATGCAATAACTGCTGCAACACTAATTTTTATTTCTTGTGTTGGTGCTTATTCCTACTATACCTCTGTTACAACTATAGTTCTTAGTATTAATCCATCTTTTTCTATTAAGGCCAATAGGTGGAATAAAGTTATTAGTTCTAAAGCTCTAGATTCAGATGGTAACTTAGTACTTAGCAACATTAAGTTAGTAAATAAATCTATAGATGATGGTCTTCAGCTTTTGGTTAAAGAGTCTAAAACTAAAAATTATATAAATAACGAATATGTAAAGGATAAGAAAGTTATTACTGTTAATATTAAATCTAATATAGATAATTCTATAGATATTTCTAATTTTAAAAATATTATAGACAGTAATAATTTAAACATTAAACTTATTGTCTCATCAGACAATAACAAAAATATAGTTATTACGGCTAATAACAAAACTATACATACTTTTGATTTTAATCCTAATAGTCCTAAAGATAATCATAATAATAAAAAACTAAATAATAGAAGTAATCCCCTTAAAAAATCTTCACTAGATACTAATTCAATTGAGGATAAATCGTCTAATAGTAAACGCGAATCTAAAAAGGATACCAAACCTACTACCAATGAAGAAGATAAACTTAACAACGATAGCGAATCAGAAAACAAAAATCCTAAAAATAGTACTTCGTCAATTATTGAAAGAACTGATACTTCAAATGCAATTAAAAATAAATTGCAGGAAGAAGAAAACAAAAGTTCAGAAAATCTAGAAACACCTAATGATGTTGAATCGGAAAATCAATCTTATGAAATAAAGGAAAAGGACAGTGACCTTCACGATTCTGATAGTTCTGAAAGTATAAAATGAGCTGTATCAAAATATCCAATGTGAAATTACCTCCATCTACTAATTCAATAGTAGATGGAGGCTTTTCATTTTCCAATTATTTTATCATCTGTACTCCCACACCATCATCCTTAAGTGAAATATTACCTATAAAAGATTAATGGTGTCCTTAATAATTAAACTATAGAGGTTGTACAACAAAATTAGACATTTCAATTCCTTCTGGTGACATTACATGTACAGAGCATCCTGTACATGGGTCAAAGGAATGTACTATTCTTAAAAGTTCCACAGGTTGGGTAGTATCTACAACATGAGTTCCAATTAAAGCCTTTTCAATAGGTCCCACATTTCCTGCATCGTCCATTGGTGATGCATTCCAACAAGTTGGAGTTACTATTTGGTATTTAGATATTTTCGAAGTTGCAACAGAAACCCAATGTCCGAGGGCTCCTCTTGGTGCCTCTGTTAAGCCTATTCCACTTCCTGAAGCTTGCGCAGAAAGATTTGTGAATGCACTTGCACCAGCTACTATTTGATTGAGCCATGTCTGCATGCTAGCTGCTATCTTAGCTGTTTCTGTATATCTAGCCATATGTCTATCCATGACTGATACTCCATTTTTATAATCTCCACTAATCCAAGTTCTTGCAAGGCTTCCTGCTTCATAAGGAGTACCATTGTATCTTGGGGCTTTAAGCCAGGTATAAGCTCCTGTTTTACCAAAGCTTGGAGTTGTTGTTTCGCTTGCTGGGTTAACGCCAGATGGTGATGTATACCAAGAATGTCCTACGTATTCTTTTATATTGGTAGCAGCAAAGCTTGAAGCTACGCCATTAGTTACTGTTCCAGCAGGGAAGAGCTTACTACCAGTTGCGTTTGTATCAAATACTCCGTAGGATATTAAATTACCGTATCCTTTACCAATGGTGTAGTAGGCACTATATGTTGAAGCCAATTTATTAACATCTGCATTATATGTATTTGTAATAAACGTTGTTATAGTATTTAAATAATTCCTAAAATTTGTTATATCCGTTGAGGTTGGAATGGCAGTTACACCACCAGGAACTACGTTACCCACATGTGGTAACTTACCACCAAAAATTGCTCCCATTTCATGTGCTTTTCGCCTAATAGATAACGCTGTAACATAATTATTTATTAAAGTTTGGCTATCAGTTGCATTAAATTTAAAATCTTGCGAATAACCAGGAGTCCATGGATTCATTTGTGGTCCCTGAACATAATCCATTAATGCCAGTTGATAAAAATGTAATATGTTACTAGATATAAAGTTAGCTCCTTGTATAAGGTTTCTTAAAAGAAGGGCTTGTAAATTTGGAGTAAATCCTGAAGCAGCTTCAACAGCCTTTGAGGATGCAATGGCATGGGATACCGGGCACACTCCACAAATTCTTTGTGTTAAAAATGCTGCATCCTTTGGCACTCTGCCTATAAGCATGTTTTCAAAATCTCTAAATAAGTTACCCGTAGCCTCCGCAGCTGTTACAATATTGCTGGCATCAAGCGTTACTGAAACCTTTAAATGTCCCTCTAATCTAGTTATTGGATCTAATACTATAGTACTCATATATTATCATTCCTTTCTTAAACAAATTAATGGTGAGATATGCCTATATTAATGGACTTGTTGGGAATGTAGGATTTGAGCATCCTATGCAAGGATAATTAACTCCTATACACCAAGCCTGTCCATTATTCCATTTCATTGATGGACACACATTTTGAGTAGATGGTCCTTTACATCCAACTGATCTGAAGCATCCTGTTGCCGAACCGATTGGGACACCAGTTTGGGCTCCTCTTCGTGGACAAGAGCTGTGAATAGTTGAATAATATTTAGTAGGTCTGCTATTACTATCTAATGCTGGCATACCGGTTAATATTAAATCTAGAAGTGTTTGAATCAAAACAGTAGGATGAACAGGACATCCTGATAAATTTACTACAGGGTTAGTTGTTATCCCAGTTAATATAGTTTTAGCACTTTGGCATCCAGTACTGTTTGCGCCTGATGCAGGAACTCCACCAAAGGAAGCACAAGTTCCTGCGGATACTACATATTTCGCCATAGGACCATATTTTAAAACAGCTTGTTGCATTGTCAATGGAACTCCATTAAACTCTCCAATTATACAATAATTTCCACTTGCACCAGTAGGTATTGCGCCCTCTATAACAAGTATAAATTGACCCTTATACTGAGTGGCACTTTGGTCAAGGGTTTGCATGGCAAGATCACCTGCAGCGGTCATAATTGTGCTGTTATATTTCATACTTATTTTATTTAAGAGCACATCATCAATAGTTGTTGGATTAGTTACATTTAAAGTGGAGATTGTACATCCTGAGCAGCCCGCACCTTGAATCCAAATTATTGGCGGATCTGTTTCTGCCGCAAGAACAGTGTTTACGTTTGCAAGATCAAATTCTATATTTAAAGCAACTCCTGCCGCAACAGACCACTTCAAAAAATCTCTTCTACTTATTTTCATAAATATCCTCCTTAAATTTTCAAAAAAACTGTCGACGGTTTTCCTTTAACATCAATATACACGCAAAATATGTCGATAGCATTGATTTCTTGTTAAGTTATGTTAAGTTTAATTAAATTACCCATTAATCACTTACATTAAAGTCTCAAAAAAATTTTTAGCTCAAGACTATGAAGTATGTCTTGAGCTATATGTATATATGTACTTTATTTCACTCTTCTAGCTGTTACAAAATCTTTTCTTCCCAAAGCTGTAATTTTAATCACATCTCCTGGCTGAAGATTATCCCTTGATACTTGTATACCATTATTTATCTGTTCAAATGTTGTTCTTCCTATAGATATTCTAAAATGCGCATATACGTATTGTGTAAATCCTGAACAATCAAATCCTGGAGGTGAAGTTCCACCCCATAAATATGGTGTGCCAAGAAAGTTAGAAGCGTAAGATACAATAGCACCTTCTGATACACCTGATACAAAGTCCCCAAAACTTTCTGAATCCAGTACAATACTCATAACCCATCGAATCCATTTATGTACATGGCTCTCATTCTACTATTATATAATTCTTGTTCCTTCTGTGTGTCCTTTTCAACCTTCTTAACCTGCGCTGCGGCACTTTCCATTTCCTTTTTAGCTGCAGATATTTTTCCTTTATTCTCTTCTGTTTTAGTCATAATTTTTTCGATTTCATTATCGAACTCTTCTATTTTCGATTCAACTTCGTCCCTCTGGTTTTGAATTTTCGTTAGTGAATCTTTCTGCTGTTGTAACTTCTCATTTACTGGTGCCGCTAATGCAGATATATTTGAAGTTAAAATTCAATGCCATCTAATTGTTAAGACATAGGATTAAATAATTTAGAGTTTTTTATTATTTAATAGCAACTCTTTTTTATGGTTATATTCATCCTCATTGATTTCTCCACGAGCAAATCTTTCATTTAAAATTTCTAAAGAATTATCTCTTTCTCCTATATCATTAATATTATTTTTTTGCAATAGCTTATAGACTATAAATACAACAATTACGATTATAATTACAGGAATAATCATCATTCCAAACCATCCTGCCATCATGCTATTACCATACCTCATAATACTATATCCCATCATATCGAATCATCCTTTCTTTAATTCTTGTGTAATTTACCCATTTATTCGTCTTAACTCCTTTAACTTTGTTAATATTATCTTCCCATCATGTTTTGATGGATTTTTGTCATATCTTCTCTGTTTACAGATTGCATCATTTTAGCCATAGGTGAATATCCAGTCTTTTGAATTATTTCAATCATCTTTTTATAATCCCTATCACTTATATTAGTCATTAACTTATTCATAGCATCAGAATCCCTATCTTTCATGGCAGTTGCTTCATCAGTGAACCCATTGTCTTTCATTATTTTAATCATATTATTAAAGCTATCATTTGATTTAATTCCACTAGTTTGTGTACCCATCATTGGTGTATTAAGCCCGTTAAAAGTTATATCACTTCTACTTGCTGCATATGCAACCGAAATACCCCCCACTGTGAGTATTCCTGCTATTATTAAAGTCATAACTTTGTTTTTCATTTAACATCACTCCTCTTAATTGTTTTTCTTTATATATTTATTTTACTACTGAATTGTGTAGCAATTATGAAGCTAATATATTAATATCTTAAATGTAATTATTGATAAAAAGATAAATTTGAAAAGATTCTCTCCATATCATCCACACAAAAATTTAGTATGATATAGTTAATTAAATAAAAAATAGTAGGAAACATACTATTAAACTCATATATTGAATATTTAATACCTTTATTATCAAGCCAGATTAGACCATATAGCTGGTTTACTAAATGAGAATACATTAATTTTATAATAAGTTAGGAGACGATATATATGTTAAAGATTAATAATAATGCTTTAAATTATGCTAAGGGTAAAAATTTATGTTTTGTTGTAAGCATAGAAAACATACCCATAGATTGTGATTGTTGTCATACAAATATTAAAGCTCTTAAAACTAAGGTTTTATTAGAAACTGAAGTGCTAGATAAAGAATGTTATGATATTTATGAATATCATAGTGTCAAAGTATTTGTTTTAAAAGATTTAAATATTGTTGGAAATATAACGGTTTATCAAAAGGCAAAAATACCTTTTATGGAACCTAGGTTTGGAATTAAAGGTATCACAGCTCAATAGGCTAATACCATATCTGCAGATTTATTAAAAAAAGGTCAATTAATATAAAAAAGTGATGTATCAATGACAGGTGACTTCTTGTCATTGATACATCATTTTTAACTTGTTTTTTAATATGATTTTAATCTAACACGTATATAATATAACTATAGATTAAATTGAAGGGGGTAAAAATTAACAACATTAAACAAATTTTTATACGAAAGTGAGTGAAATTTATGATATTAATATTACAATCAATAATCATGGGTATAGTTGAAGGCATAACAGAATTTCTTCCAATTTCATCAACTGGCCATATGATCATAGTGGGTCATTTTATTAACTTTACAGGTGACTTTGCTACTTTATTTGAAATTGTTATTCAGCTAGGAGCGATTCTTGCAATCATAGTTCTTTATCGAAAAAAGTTGTGGGATTCCCTAAAAAATCTAACTCCTGGCAATTCGGGATTTAAGCTTTGGTCTAATATTATTGTAGCATTTCTACCATCGGCGATATTGGGATTTGCATTACATAAGAAGATAGAGGCAACTTTGTTTGGACCAGTTCCCGTACTTGCCGCATTGATAGTTGGTGGTATTTTAATGATCTTAGTTGAAAATAAATTTAGAAAAAAAGATGTAATTGGAAGTGTTGATAGTATCATACTTCCCCAAGCTCTTCTAATAGGATGTTTTCAGTGTCTTGCACTGTGGCCTGGTATGTCAAGATCAGCTTCAACAATAATGGGAGCATGGATCGTTGGTTTAAATAGCGTAGCAGCAGCGGAATTCTCCTTTTTTCTTGCAATACCTACAATGATTGGAGCAACAGCTCTAACATTATTTAAAGCTAAAATGGCACTTACTGCAATAGAGGTGCTGTCGTTAATAATAGGATTTGTTGTGTCATTTATAGTAGCTATTATAGTTGTAGATAAATTTATAAACTTCTTAAAGAAGAAACGTATGAAAGTATTTGCAGTGTATAGAATAGGTGTCGGTGTACTTTTACTAGTACTTGTATTTATGAACGTTTTAAAATAGTTGTTAGCATTGTACCATCACAGTATTGTATTTATATAATAGAAGGAACAAAAAAATCCTTAGCCTAGGCTAAGGATTTTTTTGTTCACAAACATATACAATTCATTTAACTTCAATTAAAACCTCTATCTTTATATAAAGTTTAAATTTATTTTTATTAGCTCATACCGTCTACATAATATCTTCATAACATTTTAATATGATATGTATTATACTTGCAAAATATTTTCAACAGCACGTACTTTAAACTAATGAATTACTTAATTTTGCAATATAGAAAGGTGNTGGGAAAATTGCAGTTTGAAGATATTTATTGCCCAATAAGTAAAAATCTAAATCTTGTAGAAAAAGAGTTGAAAAAAACATGTGAAAATTTAGGCAC
>JGI24146J20443_1001366_pt1 | contig 15228 bp, 6 predicted proteins | sample BarGraIncub1131A_FD_20443 | JGI IMG/M metagenome (IMG submission 20443) | reverse complement strand
GCTTTCCTTCTGGTTAACCAGAGCTTGTATGGCACTTTTAGCTCCTTTCAGGTAGCGCTCACCACCAAATTTCCGGTAAGCCGAATACAATACCCAGGCGTGTCCACCGGCAGCATCCTGTTGCATGGGAATTTGGTTATGCATACCTTTCATTTGGGAGTAATCAAAATAGGAATAATCATAGTTTCCATTCAGCACCGAGTCGGCTTTATAGAATTGTTCAGCTACCTTGCGCTGGATAAATTCCGTGTTCTCTACATTGGGAAAAAGCGCTGCAACGCCGTAATACAGCACATTGGGGTAAACATCATACCACCAGTCACGGCCGTAGCCACCTCCGGCCATAGCCACCCCTGGATTAGTGTTGTTCATTACAATATTCCACTTATTGTCGCTGTTAAAATAGTTCTGAGCCATCTTTACATAGTTTAACCCGTGCTGTTTGGTTTTATCTATTCCCATTAATCCTGCACTTACCAGTGAATTCAATGAGGTGAGCGCCTCATGAAACTCACCGTTGTTTTTCTCTGGTCCCTGGCGTACATCACCAATCACTGTATATAGCCCGAAAGTAACCTGATCGATGTTTCGTCTGGAACTATCAAGCCAGATAAGAGCGCCGTAGGAAGCCTGATTATTGAAGTTGAAAACAAGGCTGTCGAACTGAATTGCTTTTTTCTTCCAGTCAATAATTTTCAGCGGCTGCGGCAATTCAGGCATCTGATCAATGCGTGGCAACGAGGTTTGAGCCACTGGTTCACCTGTTTGCGGACTACAGGAATATAAGGCTGTGAGCAGCGTCAGAACTATTATAAAACTTCCTTTTTTCATTTCTCTTCAGAATAAGATTGTTTCATAATGTTTTTTGCCAGCAGAATCGAGAGCATCTGTACCAGTGCAACAATTATAAGAGAGTAGCGGAGAGCAAAAACTTCAGAAACATATAATGCGAGGAAGATAAATAAACCCAATCCCACAACCCTGCCGGCATAAAGACCAAATTCATGATTGAGGATATAGGCGTACTTATTCCGGTTTTCACGTTTCGAAACTACATCAATCACTTTCATCATAATGGGATAATATGCAAGGTCGTGCATAGGTTGGAAAAACACCTTACATAAAACAAATACCATTACCCCGATCATGGACAGTTCAATGCCGTTAACAATAGTTCCTATGAGGAAAATTGTAATACCAGCACCAAAAATTAGAATACGGTGTTTGGGCTTGGCAAAGCGGCCCAACAGGTATATAAGGATAGCCGTTAATCCGCCGCTTATTCCCTGAATCAATCCCAGAGAACCCTCTTTTCCCACATATTTCATAATGAGCATGGCCGGAGCCGTAACCAGGAAACCTTGTACAAGGCCCTTGAGGGCTGCCAGTAGAATCTGTTTGTTCCAGAGCTTGTCGAAGCGGAAATACAGAAAATCTTTCTGTTCCGGGTTTTTGAATTTGCCACGGGCCAGCGAGAAACAGGCCAGAATCGTAATCGCAAACACAATGAGTGTTACAATACGATAGCCTTTGTAAATATTAAAAGTGATCCCAAAAAGCTGTTTCCCGTCAATTGAGGTCAGTAAAGCACCTATGGCTAGAGGAATGGCAATATTTGAAATGGTAAAAAAGAAAGATTCCAGCCCGAAAAAGTAATTACGGTTTTCATCCGAGGTAGTGTTTAGCGCCATCAGGTAACGGTTAGTCCAGAAAAAACCGGATGATGCTCCAATCAGAGTGCCGGAAATAATTAGCCCAACCAGCGAAATATCTTTTACAAACATCATGCCTACCATTGACAAACCGCTCAGCAGAATACCAAAACTGTAAAGGGTTGCAACTTTAAAACTTTTCAGTAAAAATCCGTTCATCAGCGAGGTAATGATGATACCGGTGTACATAGCCACCTGGAAAATGGCGACATAGCTGGTATCGGCAAAATAGCGCATTATGTAAGCAGCCATAAAGATTTCTACCACAGGCAATACCAGGGAATACAGCATATTGGTAATAAGCAGCACCCGCATATTGTGCGGCATCGAGAGGAAAAAGCGATATTCTGCAGTTAGTTTTGCTATCATATCCTGTTATGTCTGTTAAATAAGGGTTGAAAGAATTTCCGAAATCGAGAGTTTGGTACCGCAGATCACTTCATCGCTTGCCCCGTAATACATGAAGATGTCATCACCTTTTACATAATGGCCGTTGGTAAAAACTACATTCCCGAAAAATCCGGTTTGTTCATAAGGTTGTATGGGTTCCATAACCGGTTTGGTGCTACGCGCAAGAACTTTTGAAGGATCATTAATGTCGAGCAGCAGGGCACCCAGGCAATAGCGATGGTCGCTGTTAGCACCATGATATATTTCAAGCCAGCCTTTTTCAGTCCTGATAGGTGCTGCACCTGCACCGACACGCACCGAATCCCACATACCGGGACGCGAAGTGGCAATGCAACAATGTTTACCCCAGTGAATCAGGTCGGGCGACTCGGCCACCCAAATATAATTACCGCCTAGTTCAGGGCTGCTGGGACGATGAAGGGCATAATAGTATCCGTTTATTTTTTCTTCGAAGATGGCACAATCCTTATTATGAGGCGGGAAAATCATGCCTATGCGATCGAAGTTCTTCCAGTCTTTGGTCCTGATAAGCCCTACGCCAACCCCGAATTCCGATACTTCGGTAAACGAAAGGCTAAAGCCATCGGCCATAGTTGCTACCCGGCAGTCTTCAATACCAAAAGTTTCAAGTTCCCCTTTGCCAAAAATGGGAGGGTATCCATCCGGTTCATGAAAATGAATCCCATCATAGCTGCAAACGAGTCGCAGGTAGGAGAGTGTAGTGAGATAATCTTTATTCTTGTAGTTGATTACCCGTGGATCAGAAGCATTCAGATTGGGATCATTTTTGTCGAAGCTCAGAATTTCTATTTCACCTTTATTATTATATACCGGAAAGCTGATTTTGCCTTCAATCTGTTTGGGCCTTTCAGCAACACGTAAAAGCAGCCATATTTTTCCGTCAAATTGAAAAACACCCGGGTTGAGCAGGCAAACTATTTCCATTCCTTCAATACCGGGTTTCAGATCGGCTGGACGAAGAAGCGGGTTCTGCATGAATCGTTTTGAAATATCTTTCATAAAAAATAAAGTTGTAGAGAATTAAAAAACTGTATTCATTTTTAAATTTCACTGCATATCGGTAATATTGATTTGTTTTTGTGAAGCTTTTACTGATCAACAAAAAATCCCTTGTAAGTCAGCTTTTAATTACTATATTAAAGGGAGCTAATTTAAAGTTTTATTCAAACCTCGAATTAGCTTCCTTTGCCGTTTATCATACATTTTTTAATAACCAGTGTTCTGTATTATGCTACCACCTGATTTATCAATTTCACCCTGTGGAATTGGATAGAGATAATTTTTATCCTGGAAATTTTTACCCAGACCTGTTAAAAAACTTTTAGCCAGGTTCCAACGTTTAAGGTCATTGAATCGTTGCGACTCGAAACCTAATTCTACTCTTCTTTCCTGTATCAGCCAGTCTTTTATCTGAGCTTTATCTGTAGAAGCGATGTTCCTGTCAGGTAGTGTACCTGCGGGTGGATAAGTACCGGTATCTGTAATAGTCAGTCTTGCACGCTGTCTTATACTATTGATAAGGGCAATGGCGGCAGGATAGTTGCCTGTCTCAATTAAAGCTTCAGATTTCCAAAGCATTACATCAGCCCAGCGAATATATATTTTGTTACTGGGTGCATCATCATTGCCTTTATTGTTGCTATTTAATTCGCCAAACAACTTGTAAACATTTTGATTGGCAACATCTACGGTATAACCTAATCTTGGATCGTTGGGTTCAAAGGCATTGATGAAACTAGTAGTGGGTGCAATAAAACCCCATCCTGCCAAAGCACAAAGACCATTGCCACTTCTTGGCGTTGTTAACGACTGGTGATCATAAGCAAAGACCACTTCATTGTCGGCAAATTCAGTTGCCACACTAAAGTTGTCGAAATAATTGGTATTTAAACTATAATAGTTCAATGCTTCTATTGCAGTTATAATACTAATAACTTCTGACCAATTTTGATTATATAATGCTACTTTTGCCTGCAAAGCCATCACTGCCCCCTTAGATACTCTCCATTTTTCTGTAGCATCTGAATATTTGCCATCTGGAAGCAACGTCTTAGCGTCGTCAAGGTCTTTGCTGATTTGTATATACACGTTGGCCTTAGTTTCCCTTTTTGCTTTACTATACGCATCAGCAAAATTCTTCAAAGGTTCTAATAACAATGGTACATCGCCATATAAATTCACCAGATCGAAATAGTAAAAAGCCCTTAAAAAATACACCTGCCCTAATAGAGTTTTACTTGTGGGCTCATCAATACCAAGATCAGCTGTTAGCGCAGCATCCGTTAAATAACTGATAGCTTTATTAACTCTTGCTATGCCTGCATAATCATAACTCCATTGGCCATTAATACCAGCATTGGAAGCAGTAAAACTAAAATCGGAAAACTGATCCATCCATGCCTGATCGCCATCCGGGTTCCACTTTTTTTGCATATCACCTGAAGCGATATCCTGCAAAATAAAATCGTTGCGAAGCACCGTACCATCATCCCAGCCCCACTCACCAATGATATTAAGTGTACTGGAAAGCAGCTGGTAAGAAGAGCGTACAGAATATATTACCGATCCATATGTAGGAGGCACACCCTCAGTTATTATACCTATCGGAGTTTCATGTAAGTCTTTATTACAACTGACATTGCAAATTAATAGTAATGCTGCCAGTATTTTATAAATTGATTTCATATTCTTTCTTTTTAAATAGGTTATTTAAAATTTAATGTTGACACCAAATAAAAATGCTTTTGATTGGGGATAAGTACCCTGGTCAATCATGTTAACTGATTCCGGATCTAACCCGGTGTACTTGGTTATTGTCATCAGGTTTTGTGCAGACACATAGAGTCTTACATCCTGAAACATGGTGTTTGATTCCCCAAATAAAGATTTTAGCGAATAACCGATTTCTATGTTTTTAAGCCTGAAATATGAAGCATCTTCAACAAAAATGCTGGACACCCTGCTGCTGCCATTATCATTAAAAGTAGAACGTGGAATTGTATTACTGGTACCCTCGCCATGCCATGCATTTAATGTTGCTACTGAGTGGTTAAATGGACGGGTATCATAATCAATGATCTTTTTAAGATCATTGTATTTTTCTACACCGCTTACACCCTGAAATAATGCCGCAATATCAAAGCCTTTATAACTGGCTGATAAATTTAAACCATAAGTAAGCCTTGGATTTGGATTACCCAGATAGGTACGGTCAATATCATTGATAATACCATCACCGTTCATATCTTTAAATTTAATATCTCCTGGTTTAATTTCGGGATGAGATGCACCAGTTAAATAATCATCTATCTCTTGTTGGGTTTGATAAATGCCAGTCATTTGAAATCCATAAAAAGCATTTAGTGGATGACCAGCTTCTGTTTTTGAAACCGACCCCATCATATTTGGTAAATTAGGGTGTAATTTTTCCACAATATTTGATACTGAGGCAATATTCCCATTTACATTATATTTGAATGCGTGGTCGTTGTTTTTATACCCCACCACAAATTCAAAACCCTTATTGCTTACAACCCCTGCATTTACCATGGTTGGTTGAACATCTCCAACCAATTTCGGTAACCTTAATGGCAATAGAATGTCAGATGTTGTTTTCTTAAAATAATCTGCAGAAAGATAAATTTTGTTTTTAAGTAAGCCCAGGTCTAATCCTATATTATCCTGTTGAGTAGTTTCCCATTTCAGATCGGGGTTACCATAACGTAGTAAAGTACCCAAAGGATCATAAATTGCTAGAGAATTGTAATTCGAAAGTCCCGATTGGTTGCCTAATTTTCCTGTACTGGCTCTCAATTTAAGGTCAGATATCCAACTAATATTCTGCATAAATTTTTCCTGCGATATTCTCCAACCGGCAGAAAAGGATGGAAAAAATGCCTGTTGGTTGTTTGATGCAAACTGACTTGAAGCATCCTCTCTAAGGCTTGCAGTTACAAAAAACCGATTATCGTAATTATAATTTACAGAACCAAACAAAGAGAATAGCGCCCACTGTGATGCACTTCCTCCGTTCCAAAGATCCAGCGGATAACTCCCAAAATCAATATACTGAAAAGCTGGAGTTGTATAACCGTACCTGGCCCTGGAAGCACTTATACCAGAAGCATGATTGGTAATGAATTCACTGCCTACCAATGCACTAAAAGAATGCTTATTAATTTTTTTGCTGTAGTTCAATGTGTTGGTCCAGGTAATGGTAGTTTCCTGTCCTCTGTCTTCAGCCAGATTAGTAGGGCGATTTTGACGGCCGGTACCCTGATCAATTGTAGCACCTCCGCCATCATCATCTCCAAAATTTTGATTGAATGCTTTATTATGCGTCAGATTCAAATCAACGCCCAAATTGGTCTTTAGCTTTAATTCTTTATCTTTTAAAAAAGCAAATTCAGCATATACGGTACCAAAGGTTTTAAGAATGTTACGCTTATCGTTGGTAAAATAAGCAAGGGCAATAGGATTGGAACCAAACTCATATTTGTTTGCACCTGCATTCCAGCTACCGCCGTTTTCCTGAAGATTCTGTGAGTAAAAAGGCAAATCGGTATATGGATCTGCTGCAGTATAAGATGGGTCACTTGGATCTTTATAAACAGCGATTACCGGCGGACGTATAAAAGCATGACGGATAACACCAGGTGCATCACCGCTTGAGGACATTTTATCCTGTACACTATTAGAAATTTGCAGGGTGGTTCCTACGATAAACCGATCAGTAATATTGGAATTGATATTTGTTCTAAAATTATAGCGTTGATATTTATCATGATTATAGACTACAATGCCATCCTGGCTATAGTATCCTCCGGAAATAAAGTATTCCACTTTATCGGAACCGCCACTGGCAGATAATTGCAGGTTTTGTGATTTGCCTAATGTGAATAGTTCCTTCAACCAATCGGTATTCGCAAGATCGGTTCTTGATTTATCCGCTGTATAAGGATTTGTACCGGTATAACCTGAATTATTCCAGCTTTCTTCCATTTTATTCATATACTGTGTAGCATTAAGCATTTCAGGAAGATTGGCTACTTTCTGAATNCCGGTATAATAACTGATGTCAATGTTGGCTTTCCCTTTTTGGCCACTCTTAGTTGTAATTACTATTACACCACCAGAAGCNCNNGCACCATAAATAGCTGCTGCTGAGGCGTCTTTCAACACCGTCATCGACTGTATATCGGTTGTATTTAAAAAAGTTATATCGGTGGTTGGTAAACCATCTACAATAAAAAGCGGGGCGCTGCTGCTACCAATTGTTCCCACACCACGGATAGTGATGTTGATGTCATCGCCCGGAGCTCCAGTACTTTGAGTTACTTGTACACCGGCAACTTGTCCTTGCAGAATCTGACCTAATTCGGCCACTTTTCGTTGCTCCAAATTAGAAATATTTACAGTGCTAACAGCGCCGGTTAATGCAGATTTTTTTTGACTGGTATAACCAACTACTACGACTTCATTAAGTTGTGCAACATCGGATGACAGGGCAACATTCAGTGTCGATTGTCCGCCCAGGGCGACTTCCTGTGTTACATAACCGATAAATGAGAATTGAAGCTTTACTGAAGCATTGGGAACTTCCATTGAATATTTACCCGATACATCAGTCATTGTTCCAGTGGTTGTCCCTGGAATAACTACGTTTACACCCGGCAAAGCTTCACCTGTAGAAGCATCTGTGACAGTACCGCTGACTGTAACTTGTTGAGGGTTATCCATGGGATTAGATTTATCCTCTCCGAATCCTGATGCAGCTAGATTAAAGGTCAATGACAGGAACAGAATCACTGTCAGATTCAAGTACAAGAAGATTTTGTACTTTCTCCATAAGGAAAAAACTGAAAAAAATTTTTCTTTCATAATTTTTCAAGTTGTTAGTTATAATTAGAGTTAAGCATTATTAGTCTGTTTTGGAATTTCCAGCCTATAACTGTTTTTTAATTAATGATTTCATTCCGGAAAAACTATCCGAATTTGTCTTCCTTTTCAACTCTGTATAAATTTATTCATTGGCAATAGTATTTAAGGTTGGTTAATTTTTGGTTAGATTGAATTCGTAATATTTCAGCTATTTGTCTTCTTTATAATCAGGATCCATATCAGGTGTTCTCAATCCTGCCAATTCATCTGCCATAAGTATAAAAACATTCCAGCACAATCCTTTTGTAGATGGCCACCAGCTATCTGTTGTGGCCCATTTTGTAGGTACAAATTCTTTACTGAAGGGCCATTGGGGATTGAGGTAAATCTCTGCCCATACCCTGTTTTCCATTAACATGATTGCTTTCTCCCATCCGTGTTTTAATCCTACAACATAAGCACAATACTCCGCCCTGAACCAACTGCCGCCATTGTAATAAAACCCATCACTTTTCCCGTTGCTATAATTCTCTTCACCAAATTTTTCAAAAGGCTGATAATCTCCACTGAGATAGGCAAATCCTTTTGCATCCTGTGTTAACCTTACACAAATGGGTGCAGTTGTACCATATTCCGGATGAGGTGAATTGGGTACTTTATTTAGAACAGGTATTTGATCCAAATGGTTTTTCACCATTTCATCTGTTAGCATTGGCCTGTTGAATAACCATAAGGAAAAGAATTCCGGTTCCAGATCAGTAAGGGAAATGATGTCGGGAAAATTACGGTCGAACAGTAAATGATTTCTTTTTGTATCATAAAAATTTCGATATTCTTCTTCCGCTTTTTGGATATACTCTTCGGAAATATCAAAACCCAATTCTTTTATTGTTCTTAAAGCGATGGCCAGCATGCCCTGGTTAACACCCAGCCGGTCTGTTTTTGGATTGAAATCAACAATATCAACCTGGCTCAAAGAAAAATGTGCTTTGCATTTTCCATCTCTGTCGGCATCAAATTCGTTCAGTACATACTCAACAGCTTTTCTTATTTTTTCCTGCGGGAGTGTAACGCCGAACCGACGTTTGTTCATCATTGCCCAGATCAGCCATTCGATGGTGGCTTCATTGTCTTTTGCCTCTACCGATCCCATTTGCGGCGTAATAATAGTACCAATAGCACCTTTTGATGTTTGTGTTTTACCCCATTGTTCCCATATGGCAAGGTTCAACTCTTTATTGTAAGTTGCTACAGTAGAAAAAAAAGAATCCCTGTTGTACATATCCGGCGCATAATTCATATTGGGCACATTAAAAGGCGTAAAATCCTTTACATCTGTGATCCAGGTAAGCATATTAAAGTTGGCATACAACATTTTCTCAATAAGCGATCCTTTAAAGCCTTTCCCTTCGGCTAACCGTGACTGTGAAGAGATCATAAATTGTTGATGCGATTTCCATGGTTCAACAAAAAGATAGGTAGTCTTCTCTACTTTTTCACCAAGCGGAAGTATGTTGTAAGGCTCTTGTTGTGGTTGGTGTTCTACAAATTGCAGATCTTTTATCTGTAGCTTAGATTCTTTACCCGATAGTGTGCCAATAAACATGGATACACTATCATGTTCAATATAAGGCACTAATATACTTCCAGTAAAAAGCGTCCATTCGTTTACCACAGCAGGAAAGTTATCAATGTACTTTACCCCATCTTCCAGTTCAATGGTTTTTTGACCGTTCTTAATCCTGAAAAGTTTTAATGCCAGGGGTGTATTTCCTTTACACAGAAAAGAAATAGTGTATACGCTCTGATCTTTAAATGGTGCAATAAATTCTATACCGGCTCTGCCTCCAGGATGACCGGTTATTGTAATGAGCCCTTTCTCTTTATCCACTTCCACATTGCCTTGTTTTTGATATGCAGTATCTGCTTTTAATACGGTTTCTGCGCCGGCATCAAGGTTGTACATTTCACCAAATGTTTGTTTGATGTAGTGATTATTTTCTGCTCTATCTGATAAACTGGCAACGGAAAATAAATTAAGATCGGGCAATCTGCGTATACCTACAAAACCACCTCCACGTCCGCTAAACCGGCGACGTGTATTTCTTGTATACTGATTTTTATAACCGGCGTCTGTTAAAAAACCAACTACATAATTATCTGGGGTAATAAAGCCTGCCGCAGGAAACATTTCATGTGCAAAGCCACCCGGAAAACTATCGTATTCAAATGTTACATAGCGCAGTGGTTTTTCTGCAGGCCTGGCTGTTTGTTGCAATATGTAGTACATGCCCGGCATTGATGGCTGAAACAACTCAATTGTCTTTTTTATAATATTAGTACTAACCACATGGTAGGTTACAGTAACAGACAGGTTGGCATCAAACTCTTTTACGTAAGAATCACTTTTTAAGGTGATGCTCTTTTCATTACCTGTCCATTTTTGGCCTTTCCATTGCTGCATGTTTGCAATAGTACTCAAATCAACATTAAACATTTGCAGGGAGAATTCTTCCGTATTGGTAACCACCAATTGATTGGCATTATATATATCAACATGATAACCTGCCTGATCATCGCCTGCAACTTTAAGTGAAAGTTGTTGACTGATGGCGAATGAATAGTTAAATAAAGTAAACAGGCAAAGAAAAAAAACCGGTAACTTGTTTTTACGATGTAATATATGCAGCAATTGAACTATTACCATTCCTTCAATATCAGGGATCAGATTGAGTGGCCGAAGCAGTGAGTTTTGCAGGAATCGTTTTGCAATATCCATCATAGTCTGTTTTGTTGGAAACAAATCTACAATTGTTTGTATAAAACCTGTGTCCTCCCTGTTCCCGATCTTGTCCGATATAGTACAAAATGATTCTCATCCGAAATGCAATCGATCACGGCCTGGGAAAAGTTCTCTTTAAAGAATTTCTAGTTTAACCCCGGTTTATTACGATAGTCTGAAGGCGAACANCCATAAGCCTTGTTAAACAGATCATAGAAATGAGTTCTGCTGGTAAAGCCNGTTTGGTCNATGATTTCGCTCACNGTCATTGTGGTCGATTTAAGAAGGGTAGTCGCTTTGCTCAAACGGCGCTGATATATCAGGCTGTGCGGAGTAGTTCCGAGTACCGATTTGGTTTTATTGTAAAGGGACGACTTGCTGATGGCAAATTTACCACAAAGTTTTTCAGATGAAAGTGTCTCATCATCGATGTTCTCGTCAATGTAGCTGAGCATCTTCTGAAAAAATGGGTCAGGGATCTCCTTCACCAGGGCGGGATTGTAATCATACTTGCCGAAATGACTCTTAATGCTGACTCTTAGTTGCAGGAGCTTTTCGATGCGAACTTTCAGATGTTCGGGGTGAAAGGGTTTGGGGATATAAGAATCGGCTCCGGCTTTCAAACCGGTAATCCTGTCTTCTATTTCAGCTTTGGCCGTCAGAAGGATTATCGGCAGGTGGCTGGTGTCAAAGTTTTCACGAAGTTTGAAGCAGAGTTCAATACCATCCATTTCAGGCATCATTACATCCAAAACAATCAGGTCTGGCTTATTTGATAATACTTTATTGTAAGCCTCAAGGCCGTTATCGGCAAGAATGATGTTATAATCCGCCTGCAGGAAATCTCTTAGTACTATCCGGGTTTCAGCATCATCATCAACCAGTAGGATAAGTGGTAATCCGACCGATATTTCAGAATTTTCATCCGTCTTATCATGTCCGGCTTCATCAATGAAACTGATTTCATTCAATTCATCTGTCGGCTCCCTCAGCAATTCTCCTGAACTTAACTCATGTACATCGGGAAAAATACAGATAAACTTAGTTCCTTCATCGAGCCTGCTTTCAAAACTAATGGTCCCCTTTAGTAACTCGACCAGACCTTTTGTAACAGCAAGACCCAGACCTGTGGAACGATAACCTGGGAAACTTCCTTTTTTCCTGGCTGAAGATATACCAAAAGGTTCAAATACCTTTTGACAGTACTCAGGCATTATTCCAACCCCATTGTCTTCGATTTCAAAGGTAAGTATTGAATTTTCTAATTTTATGAAGACTTTGGCAAATCCTCCGGAATTATTATATTTTATGGCATTCGAAATCAAATTGGTACCAATACGCTGAAACTTATCTGCATCCGTCTTGAAATAAAAGTCAGGATCGGGAGCAATAACCTCGCAAGTGATGTTTCTTTGCTGTGCAAGAAGTTCAAGATCAGAAACAACTTCGCGTATAAGCTCAACCGGTTTTATCAGTTGGATATTTAAAGGTTCTTTCCCCTTTTCCAGCTTCCTGAACTGCATGATTTCGAGCACCAGTTTCTGAAGCTTAATGCTGTTGTTGTAAACTTTTAATAGACGAGGATTTTCAACTATATTACGGGTATTTTCAAGCAAAGCATGAATATGTGCGGAGATGAGAGTAAGCGGCGTTCGAAATTCATGGGCCACATTAGTAAAGAACTCCATTTTATAACTCTGTAATTCCTCTTCTTTTTTCTTTTTGAATTCCTGTAGCATGATTTCTTTTTTCCTGGCTTCCCGCCTGCGGTAAGCCGCAAAGATGAACAACTGAATTCCAATGAACAGTAAAATGTAGCCCATAATTGCCCATGATGTCTTCCAGAATGGGGGATTAATGATGATCTCTATTTCCCTGAAATGTTTCGACCAGTTTCCGTTCTCATCACTCACACGTATCTGCAGAGAGTACTTACCTGGTGCCAGATTCGAGAAACTAATGGGCTGGTTCTGTGGATTGATTATCCACTCTTTGTCAAAATTAATTAGCCGATACGAAATTCTGTGACGGTCCTGGCCCCAGTATGCAAGAGGTGAAACATAAAATGTCAGAGGATTCTGATTGTATTTCAGCCTCAGGCTTTTCTGGTGGTTGATACGACTGGTTAGTACACTTTTGTTTCCTATTTCCACTGGAAGGTTCCTGATAAGAAACTGATTAATTGCTATAGGAGGAAAATATGAAGAGAATTTAATCACATCTGTTTGTATAATATCTACACCCAAGGTACCACCGACATAAAGCCTGCCTGTTTTTTTGTCGAAAAACGAAGCCCCATCACTGTATTCAAGATTAATCAGGCCATCGTTCATGTTGTAACTCCTGACGTTCCTTCTGTTAATGTCGATTAATGAGAGCCCCTGGTTGGTAGTGACCCACAAATTCCCCAGTTGATCAAGTTGTATTCCATGAATGCTTGTATTTGAAAGGTCGGACTGATTAATTAAGCCGGCCACTCTGACCGAATCGGCAGATATTGGCAACAAACTGAAAATACCATTGCTGCTGCCAACCCAGATATATCCGTTAATGTCGGCAAAAAGAGAAAGAATATCATCATTCCTGATAAGATCAGGATGTGACGATGTGGAATACTGAGCTATAACTCTCTTCGTTATTGTATTATAACGATATACGCCAACCCCCCTGGTGCCTATCCAAATGATCCCAGGTTTTTCTTCAGCCAGGGCATACACTATCTGTTTTTGTTGTCGCGGTGCAGCAATACTTTTATCGAGTATCAGTTGCTCGCAACCTATAGGCAATGAAGTTCCGGTCTTGTTAAACTCTATCATGATAACCCCATAACCACTGGTGCCGAGATATATTCGTTGATTGCTATCTTCAAGTATGCGGTACACCGAAGCAAAGTTCAACAGGTTGAAGTTTTTATAATCACGGGGAAAATTGCGGATGGTTTTATAATCCGGCGAAATAATATCAACACCTTTACCATCGGTACCAACCCATATAGATCCATCATTGCGCTCATGGAACGAAAGCACAGAATTGTTGTTCAAGCCGTTCTTGATGGAGAATTCCCTGATATGATTTCCGTTGGCATCAAAAACGTCAATTCCTCCACCTTTAGTACCTATCAGAACATCTCCTTTACGAGTCACCAGAATGCTTCTTACAATCGGATATGCCAGTTGATCTGATGTCAGGAGCTTATTCGGAAACTCTGTGAGCTTCAGGGTATATACCCCATTCCCATCGGTTCCTATCCATAAAATATCAGGATCTGTCTCATAAATGCATAATATGCGGGTAGCAATTGGATTGTTTACAAACAGGTCTGAAAGTCTNTTAAGNACCTCAAAATTGCGGGTCAGCAGATTGTAACTGTAAATTCTGCCCTTTTCGGTACCGGTCCANAGCCTGTTTTTTTCCTGGGAAAGNGAGAACGAAGTAATTATATCGTTNGGGATCCTGAGNTGCTGAACTTCCTTTGCTTCCAGNTCAACCANGAGGGCAGCCCCGGCACGTTGAGTAATCAGTATATATGGGCGCTGATTGATTAACATTGAAATTGATGATGATAATGTTCCTGTCAAAGGTAGTTGCAATATCTCTTCAAGCCGATTACCTGATATTATAATCACCTGGCCACTTCCGGTAATGCAGTATGCATGGTTATCCATCAAATGGATCCTTTTAATGCTGAGTGAAGCTGCTTGTGAAGCATGATCAAAAGCAATTTTATTGAATTGCCTTGTTGTACTGTCAAATCTGAAAATTCCACGCCCGAATACCGAAGCTAGTGTTCCATAGCTTTCTGAATGACTTATTGCAATATCATTTTCATAGTTTATCTCCTCCGATTCATTTGTAAAATAAGAGGTAAACTGATCGTGGATATTATCATACAACCCCAGGCCTTTGTTGGTTAGCATCCAAATTGGTCCCGATGAAGTGGGATACAGTTCCCTGATAACATGATTGTGAATGGAATTGGGATTATTTCCGGGCAGGTATGTAACAATTCTGCTGCCATCGTAACGGTTAAGGCCATTCCAGGTACCGAACCAGATGTACCCTTCCGCATCCTTCACAATTGTATTCACCGCACCGTTTGATAAACCTTCGCGGTGCGAAATGGAATGGACATTTGTTCTGTATTCCGCGCTTATTGGAAGAAATAACAAGAAGAAGAATACCAGATTAATAAGTTTCCCATGCATTTTGAATTCAAAGTCAGAAATCAGTCAATGATTTAGTAAAATTAGAATAAAATGGAGAATTATGCGAATCAAGGATTAAAAGATGAGGTAAATGAAAGCTGCATCGGTTTTTCCGAACATATTAACTCCGAAGCCACAAATGATTGTGCTTTACCAGTTCCTTCTGGCTGGTGAAGCCAGATCCGACCTGGTGAGGGAGGTATTATTTTTCGTTTTT
>JGI24146J20443_1001357_pt1 | contig 15284 bp, 18 predicted proteins | sample BarGraIncub1131A_FD_20443 | JGI IMG/M metagenome (IMG submission 20443) | reverse complement strand
GGTAGTGAACCGGTCCGGCAGCCCAAGCCGCAAGGCGACGTCCCGGACAATATCCAGCTCGTCGCGGACGCCCTCGGGCGGCTCCGCTGCCTTGTTCGTCTTTTGCAGCAAGTCATGGAAGTAACTCATGACGTAGTCGCCGCCGCGTTCCAGGAACACGGTCGTCGGCAGGACAAGCGTGCAGGCACGTGCGGTCACGCTCATGTGCCAGTCCAGGCAGACCGAGAAAGGACACTGTTCCAGGAAGCTCAGCACCTTGCCGGCGTCCGGGCACTGCGACGCAGGGTTGCCCCTCACGAATATCGCCGCCTCGATGGGTGGGTCGGCTTCCAGCAGAGACACTCCCAGGCTGGGACGCGGCACGAAACGGGTCTGAGTGCCAGGCACGGTCGCGAAGTCGTCCGGCAGCAAATTGTCATCGCCCTGGTCGAACCAGACGCCGCCGCCGGGGACGCCGTGGCTGCCCAGCAGGAAGCCAAGCGTGTCGATGGCGTGGACCAGGTCGGCGCCCCAGCGCGTCCTTTGCAGGCCGTAGCCGGTCCAGATGCTGAGGGGTGGCTGGTCCATCACGAAGCCGACGAGCACATGCAGGGCGGCGGCGGAGAGACCGGTGGCCAACTGTGCGTCCTCGGCGGACACAAGCAGACACGCCTGTTTGAACGGGTCGTATCCCTCATGTTCCGCCTGCGGTTCACCATGGAGGAGGATGGCTTCGTGGCACAGGTACAGGGCGAGCGTCAGGTCCGATCCTGGACGCACGACCCACGCGGAGTCACTGATGGCCGTCGTGGGCGTGGCGCGGACGTCGATGGTCCCCAGGCGGGCACCCGCTCGGCGGGCGTCATGCAGAATGGCGAGGAAGTGCACGCTGTTCTCGGCCGGGTTGCGACCCCACAGCAGGATGGACTTACTCTCCAGCGCTGCGAGCGGCTGGTCGCGGCCGACCGTGCCATAGCTGCGAGCCAGGCCGACCTTGCCCTCGGAGCCGCACAGCGACCCGGTAGCCATTGTGCCTCCGCCCAGCATCAGGGGAAGCAGGCGCTGGACCTTGTTGCCCATGAGCAGGTTACCGGAACCCTCGTAGAAGAGGAAGGACTGGTGACCGTGACGCAGAGTGGCTGACCGGATCGCCTGTGCCGTCATGTCCAGGGCCTCGTTCCAGCCGATAGCAACGAACTTGCCGTTCCGCCGTACCAGAGGCGACGTCAGACGGTCCTGGCCACGCAGATCACGGACCCAGCGGCGCCCTTTGTGACAGATGAAGCCACGTGTGTATGGGTTGTCCTTCCGTCCTTCCAGCTCGACGAGTCGCCCCTCACTGCAGGTTGCGGCCATGCCGCACGAGTCGGGACAATCATACGCACATACACTTAGATAGTTGCCATCGGCCAACATTGGTTCCTCCATCGTTCAGGGTACCAACAGTATATCTGAGAACAGGACAGATGAAGGTGATGACGCTGCGCGGTGCCAATTCGTCGAGAGTGTTACACTTCGGGACCGCCCGAGCCTTTCTGTTCAAGACGAGGGGAGCTTCTGTCCCAAGACTGTTACACCTTCTTCAAAACTGCGCACCCCCGGTCATCGCAGCCGGGGGTGCGTGATGCCTTTTCGGAAGGAGAACTATGTCAGTCTGACCTCGATATCGCCGCTGCCCGTGCGGACCGAGAGTTCGACGGTCGCCAGCCCCACCGGAATACGCTGCCGCTGGACCTCGACATCGACGCCTGGCCCTCTGACGCTTGCCTCGCCCGACCGTGTCTCGACGTCGACCATGACATCGTGCTGGTCAAGTTCTGCGCGCACGTCTCCGCTCGTCGTCTTCAGGCGGGCGCCGCTCTGGACGACCACACCTTCCAGGCTCACGTCTCCGCTGAAGCTGAGGACGTCGGCGTCGTTCAGGACGGTGTTGAGGACGGAGACATCACCTGAATACGACTTGACCATGCCACGGACCGTCGAGTTCCGGATGTCGACGTCGCCCGACTTGCTCACGATGTCGCCATCCACGAGGCACTCGTCCAGTGTGACGTCGCCCGACGTCGACTGTGCGGAAATGAGATGTGTCAGCGTGCCGGCGTCGATATCGCCGGACACGCAGCGCACGACGACTTCGCCCTTGAGGTTGCTGACGGTGATGTCACCCGAGACGGTCTTGAGCTCGCACGGCATGTCAGCAGGCACCTCGAGTTCCACCGGCTGCCCGTCGCTGCCAAACCCGAGACTGAACGAGAAGCCATGGAATTCGCCTGCCGTCAGCCTCGATTCGACCTCGACAACGTCACCGTTCTGACTGGTACGGATGCTGGACTGACCCCGGACGACCCGGACAGCTGGGAGCCCTTGGACGCCGCGTACATGCAGGTCCTCAGAGATCAGGCGTACGGTCAGACTGTGACCCACTGCCTGCGGCGCAGACATTGGAGTCACTGGCCGTATGGGAGCCGTCGGCACCTCAGGTTCAACTGGCAGACGAGGTGCTTGTGGGACCTGCAGCAGCTCGTTCTCGACAGTACCGAGAGCAGCCAGCAGTTCGTCGTACTGCTCTTGTGTGATGAGTCCCTTGTTGTTCAGCTCACTCAGTCGTTCCGTCGCCCGGCTCATCGCTTCCTCCCTTGATGGTTTTCAGGACCGCATCGACGCTCAGGTCGCCAGCTTCCAGCTTGTCCAGCAGTTCCATGATGTCTGGTTTGTGTGCGGCCTTCTCGGTGGACTTGTCATCGCCAGCCAGTCCCAGCGCCGCCAGCACCCTGTCCAGACGACCGCGCACGGTCGGGTAGGACAGATCCAAGCGGTCCTGGACTTCTTTCAGATTTCCACGGGCCGCCAGGAAGGTCAGCAGGAACTGCTCGTCCTCGGTGGACAGGGCTGCGAACCGGTCGAGCGGGTACGCTCCTCGCACAGTCGTGCCACAGGCGGGGCAGTGCAGCTCGGCAATCTCCAGCTGTGACCCGCAGGACGGGCACGTTGTCGGCAGACGTTTCATGGCAGCCTCACTCGACACTGAGGACAACATTGTTGCCGTCGCCCGTGTGAACGGTCATCAGTTCACCGACGAAGGCAGGGTCCGCGATCAGGCGCCTGATCTCCTCGATGTCGATGGGGACCTCCTTGCCATCGAGATCGATTGTCGCCTTGCCTCTGCGGGCAAGGATGTTCAGGCCAACGCCCACAAGCGCCATGGGAAACCCAAGGTCGACATGTTCTCCGTCGGCTTCGTCGACGTGGATCCGGAACGTCCGGCGGGTGCGAGGCTGTGACCCCTGGATCGGTGGGTGGGACGGCCCGGATTCCTGCGGCTCGAGGGTCGCGAGCAGTTCATCTGCCTCGGCACGTGAGAGTTTGCCTTGCTGGACCATGCGTTCGATCTTCTCTTGTTCCTGCGACATGTTGTCCTCCCGTTCTCGGATGTGTTCAATCCCTGACGATATACTCGCGCTTGCCGCTGACCGTCCAGACAACGTTGAACAGCAGCACCGCCGTAGTCGTATCCAGCCGGCCACGATATACCAGGTCCATCAGTCTCGTCGTCGTGTCGATCATCTCGTGCCTCCTGATAGAATGTTGTTCACTTGTACCTAAATAATATTAAGTCACAGATGAATGTCAAGAGGCACGTCATGAAATAGTGAAGAAAACATGAAAACGTCCAGTGTAAGGAAACGACTTGTGTCACCATGGATCGTTGGCATGCCGGCGTTCGCATTCCCGTTTCATATTATTAAGGAAGCATACACGGGGAGAGTGTTACACTTTCGGAACCCCCGAGCCCTTTTGTTCAAGGCAAGGGGGTCTCTGTCCCGAGAGTGTTACACCTCGGCATGTCGTTCCCGCGCAGGTGCGAATTCCATACTTACCACCCGGGGGTCTATTTACCAGCTGACCCCATATCAAAAGGATAGTGAGTTGGTGGATAGCCAAGAATCGGTAGATGCAGACTGCAAGTCCTTGACTCGTGTCCTGCAATCCAAGCGAACCGTTCGGACAAACCGAAACGGTTTCACGGGGTTTGCTTGCTTGAGAGAGTTCCCGAAAGGAACGATGAGGTTGTGATCGCTAAGGCAATGGGAGAAAAAGCGATCTCCTGGGGTTGCCGTCGGGCGACCGGGATTTGTGTCCCTTGCCGGCGACATCCTCCATCTGAACGATATCACCAGGTCCGAATGTCCTGGATTCTCCATCAGACACCTGGATTTCTACAGAACCCGCCAGCATAACGATGTATTGTCTTCGAGGTGCGACATGCCAATCATAGTCGTATCCTGGTTCGTTCTCACGAAGAATCATCGACGCCACGGGAAAAGGAGTGGACATCCATCCCAAAGGTCCGGATGGAACCAGGACGATCTCGATATCCTGATAATGAGACTCACCTGATTGGTCAGCCCAGATGCGCGTGATATGAATATGTACCTCCTTTGCCGACAAAAGGCGCCCAGCACTCTCTTGAGACACTAGGCCCACAGTATGCGGGGTTTGCCTTGATAGTGCAATGCGCATCGACTCGTCTAGTCTATTCCATCAGCAGGCTGACTAGTAGCCAGTCTTTCTTGACTTGTATACAACCATGTATATAATTCGATTATTCCCGCAAACGCTGTTTACATCGGAGGAGACAGGTACGATGGAGAATACCTAGATCTACAAATGCCTATGTTGATTTCGAGTTCCTGATACTGATGAGCAGAGATCTTGAGAGACGCGTTGATGTGGTGTCGGCCTTCGTGTCCCACGGGGAGGACGACCGCTATGAAGAACTCATCAAGAAAAAGGTGAGAGCTGAACGGACACGCTTTGGCCACATAGATGATTTTCGAAACCTTGGGTTAACGAGGAACCCCTTAAGAGGAGATGATCTCATGATGGACGTACGGCAGATCGTTTTGTGCGCGAAGACCCAGGATTCATGTGATGCGGTGGCTCAAGCAGCCGCGCAGAAGGAGGCAACTCATGGCTATTGATGAATTGGAGAAGAAACTCAGACCACCGGAGATTCCACTCAAGCCCTATCCGAGCAAAGTCATTACGCTTGCTTCTGGAGAGAAGATGGTCGTCCGTGAGGCAAGACGCGAGGAGACTGGTATCCTGCTTGGAACCATTTACCCTCTCATCGGTGTGTCAGCCGATTACTATGATATTGTTGCTGCCCGCATGTATTCCGAGGTGCTGGCATGGTATCGCTATCGGGTGGCCAACGAATTCGTGCTCGTCGGTTCCATCGATGGAGTCATCGCGGGGATCGTGAACAGCCGCCACGTCACGAACAAACTTGGCATGAGNCTGCATACGCTGGCCATCAAGCGTGGCCTCCGGGTCGGAGCTCAGCTCTTCGCAGCGAAAATGGAGCATCATATCGATGTCCTGGGCGAGGAAGAGGTCTATATTGTCGCAGAGAGTCCAATCGGATTCAAGCGCTGGATGATTGAGTTACAGCTTGAGGATCGTTCTTCGCAGTTCCCCGAGGTCCGCAGCGAGCTGGGTGGCGTTCCCACATTTGTACTCACGCGGAAACTCTGGGACGCAGTGAGAGATGTCAAATGCACCGGCACGCGTCCTGTTCCTGAAGAGGACCTCAAATCGGCCAACAAACTCATCATGCCGAGCGAGTACGTCCAGATTCCAGGTTTCAAGAGATAACATATGGCCATCAAGGTAGGCATTGTCGGGATCGGGCATACGCGGTTCGGCAACTCGTCCGAGTACGACTTGGCGGACGTCATGGCTTATGCGGCTACCGACGCCCTCGAGGATGCTGGATTCCTTGAGCGGAGGCGGGAGGTCGATCAGGTCATCGTTGGCAACATGGCCTCCGGGATGTTCTGCCATCAATCGGCTGTAGCGTCTTCCCTGGTCAGTCGTATGGATATGGAGCCGGTACCCGCCGAATTGGTCGAGAACGGACCGGCATCCGGGGCCAGCGCCATCAAAATCGGCTATATGGCTGTCGCTTCCGGAATGGCCGATATCGTCCTGGTGGTTGGTGGGGAAATCATGCGCAAGGTGAGCGGCTGGAACGCTACCGATATTGTGGCTACTATGCTCCACACCGAAGCGGAATACAACATGGGGTTGACCCTGCCTGCATTCGGAGGCATGTTTACACGGCTATACATGGAAAAATACGGCCTGACAGAACGGGACCTCGCCCTGGTGGCGGTGAAGAACCACAAGAATGGGGCCAAGAACAAGTACGCGCACATCCAGGCTCCCTGTACTATCGAGGCTATCGCCGATGGACCCGAGGCGGCTGTGGTGAACAACTACATAGCGGAACCCTTGCGCATGTATTCCACCTGTCCAGTCTCCGACGGGGCGGCCGCAGTACTGCTGGTGAACATGGATTCTCCCAAGGTGAAGGATTTCAGGAAAAAGCCTGTCCGTATCGCGGGAGTCGCCAGTGCCACGGACACCCATTGCGTGCATAACCGCAAGGATCCGCTGCGCCTCGATGCCGTCAGGTTGGCCGCGGAAAAGGCCTACAAGATGGCAGGCGTGGGGCCAAAGGATATCTCCTTTGCGGAACTCCATGATGCCTTCACCATCCTGGAATTGGCNATCAGTGAGGAAGTTGGATTCTTTGAGCGAGGAACGAGTTTCTTGGCTGTTCGCAAGGGGGAAACCGAAATTGATGGGCGACTTCCGATCAACACCTCCGGAGGCCTTAAATCCAAAGGTCATCCTGTAGGCGCGACCGGTGTCTCCCAGGCCGTGGAACTTGTCAGGCAGCTTCGTGGAGAGGCAGAGGAAGGGCGCCAGGTGAAGAATCCAAGATACGGCATGTCCGTCAATTTCGGAGGATTCGGCAATAACGTGGTCGCGCTTATCTGTGCAAAGGACTAGAGGTGAGAACATGATAGATTTCAGCATGTATGGAGCCAAGGCTCCAACAATCAAGGCTTACAAATGCCTCACCTGTGGTACCGTGTATTATCCAGCCCCCATGGTTTGTGGAAAATGCTCCGCACGACGAGATCCGGTGACTGGGAAGGGATGGGAGACCTTTGACTTGGAGGGATCCTGCGTACTCCTGACTTGGACTCGGGTGTGGAATCTGCCGGAAGGATACACCGAGAAATACCTGTTGTTCGGGATTGTCCAGTTCGAAAACGGACTGAGGGCATCTGGACAGCTGGAAGTAGAAGAACCGAAGACTGGCATGAAACTGAATGCCACGGTCAAGGAGTCGGACGAACGGCCTGGCAAGCCGGTGAATGTATTCGTATTCAAAGAATAGGTGTTGACGAAGGATTTGGTATGACCAGGCGGAACATGAGCGGCGAGATTTACAAAACCCTTTCCCACCGCATCAACACTTGGGTGTATCCACCTGGACAGCGCCTCACCGAACAAGAGATAAGTGACGAATTCAAGGTGAGTCGAAGCCCTGTGCGTGAAGCCCTGAATATGCTCGTCGAGGCTTCCTTGATGGACAAGATGGAACACAAGGGATACGCGGTCCGCCACGTCGATATCAGGGAGATCAATGAATTGTACGATACCCGGTTGGTGTTGGAACTGGCGGTGATCGACATCGTTTGTAAGAACGGCATGGACGAATCCCTTCGTTCCCATCTGACGCAACGTTGGCAACAGTTGTATGACGCACTTCCCAACATGGCTGAACAGGCAGCCCTTGAGGACGAGCGTTTTCACGAGATTCTCGCGGAGGCTGCGCAAAATCGGGTCATGCAGCGCATGTTGAAAGATATCGATCAGCAAATCCATTTTGTCCGGCTTTCCGACATAACCGATCCCGAACGTCTCAAAACAACGTGTTTGGATCATCTGGCAATTCTGGATGCCATAGGCAGGCGGGACCGTGAAGCAGCTGCCAGCAGTATCCAACGTAACATCGAATGGGGCAAGGAGAGAGTGGATACTGCCATCAGGGAGGCGCTGGTCCATGCGCACTGTATTACTTGAGGATCGCGTACGGATGGTTCTCCGTAGAGGGCGCTCTATGCCGGAAGAATATTGGAACAAGACAGCAAAGAGATATCTCGAGGATATGATTGACACGTCTTTGACGAGCGTCGTTCCCATGGACGCGTTGAAGACGGCAGGAACCTCTCGGGTTCCAGAGACAGTAGAAGTCTAGTCATGAGTGAGTTAGACACCCCCAGCAGTCGGCTGGGGGTGTCCTCGTTTCCAGAGGAAGGTAAAAACAGCGTGAACATAGCGGCAGTTTCGGTTGGTGATGACATTGACCTGCATGAAAGGCGGGGCGTAATTCATACCGCCTTCAGACATGTCATAAACTGCAAAGTTAATGGAAGTCTTGTTTCCATTGTCACGCCTGCCATAGGTTCAGGGCCGAACAATATCGTCGTGGACAGTGCTGACTTGACTTCCTTGACCGGTCGTGAAGGATGTATTTGTAATCTCAGTGTCATTGACTTTAGCAATGCCAGAGTCTTTGATTCAAGGCCTGTTCTGGACGAGCGCGATTCAAGCGAGTTTCTGACAAATTTTCATTTCCTGGAGCAAATCGTGATAGATGAAGCCTCACCGTTGAGCTGTGCGTTTATGCTTGATGAAAGGAGAGCAGGCTTCTTCAGTACGCCCTTTGAAACAGGCGTGAGAGACCACTTGCGTCATTCCTATGCAGGATTTTTGAACGGCTCTATTGAAGAGGTCGGTCTCTTGAAGGGAGCAGGTTTTGGACTGACTCCTCAGGGTGATGATCTTATTAGCGGAACTCTGATCGCCATCTATGTGTACGGATTGATGAAGCAACTTCCAACTGAAGGTCTGAGGCATGAAATATACAACAGGGCGAGGACTTCCAATGAAATCTCAAGCAGCTTCCTGCTGTACGCTTCCTTGGGAAGAGTCTACGAGAAGTTCAAGGATCTGCTCGACGCTCTTGCACATGACAGGACCAGAATTCATGATGCTGCTTCGAGATTTCTTGGCATTGGGGAGACTTCTGGAGCAGATGTATCGACTGGATTCATTGTTTCCATGAAAAAGTTCTACAAGGGAGGTTTACCATGGTTGCAAAAGGAGTAATCAAGAAGGGCGAGTACTTTGATTCCGTCACCCTCATGCTTGTCGCTCGTGATGCTTCAAAGATCGATGGAGTCATCGATGCCACAATTGTGATGGGTACTGCTCAGAATAAATCCATTCTCGAGATGTCTGAAATGCTTCTTGATGAATTCAGGAACGCGTCTGATAACGATTTAATCATTGCAGTAAAAGCAAAGAATGAGGCTGCAGCTGTCTCCGGGCTCAAAAGTACCCAAGATCTCTTGGAGAGGAGCAGGCAAAAGACAACGGATTCCTCTGAATATATGCCAAAGAGCATTGAAAGTGCTTTCAAGGTACTGCCAGGAGCGAACATGGTGATTATCTCTGTTGCTGGTAAGTATGCAGCAGAGGAGGCCATGAAGGCTCTTCAGCATGACTTGCATGTGATGATATTTTCTGATAACGTCCCAAAAGACAAAACGCTCGAAATCAAAAAGCTGGGACGAGAAAAGGGGCTTCTCGTCATGGGACCAGATTGCGGTACGGCCATTATTAACGGGGCGCCACTCGGCTTTGCGAATGTTGTCAATCGCGGCGACATCGGGATTGTTTCTGCTGCAGGCACTGGACTTCAGGAAGTCTCATCGATTATCTCAAACGAAGGCGGGGGTATCTCTCAAGGTATTGGCACGGGCGGGATTGACATGAAAAAGGATTTTGGGGGCCTTTCATTCCTGACGGGATTGGAAGCTCTCATTGCAGACCCTCAAACAAAAATAATAACGCTCATTTCCAAACCACCTCATCCAGAAGTGCTTGAGCGCATTGGCGAAGTGCTAAAAACAAACAAGAAGCCTGTTGTTGCAGCATTCCTTGGAGCAGACCCAGCACTTGTTAAGAGTATTGGTGCAATTCCTGCATCAAGCCTTGAAGAGGCTGCCCTACTCTCCGTGAGTTTGTCGAAAGACGTATCTATGGAACAGTTCAACAAGGAGATAAAGGAGAGCGAAAACAAGCTCAAGGAACTTGCCAAAGGCCTCGCAAAACAGCTTCAACCAGAGCAGAAATACTTGAGGGGACTTTTCCAGGGTGGCACTCTTGCATATGAGACACAGGTGATCCTAAAGGACATGATTGGTGAGATCAACTCCAATGTGCCGCTTGACCCAACGCTGAAACTTGCAGATTCATGGAGAAGCGTGGGGCACACAGTGGTTGACCTCGGCGAGGATGAGTTTACGGTAGGGCGCCCTCATCCCCAGATTGATTTTTCCCTGAGAAACAAGAGAATTCTGGAAGAGGCTCGCGACAAGAGCGTTGCAATAATCTACCTGGACGTTGTTATCGGGCATGGCACCAACCTCAACCCAGGCGAGGAACTTGCGCCGGTTATTTCCGAGGCCAGAAACGCGGGTAATGCGCTTATCATTGTCACTGTAACTGGCACTGACAGGGATCCTCAGAATAAGCACAAGATCGTCAAGATGTATAAGGATGCAGGTGCAATTGTGCTTGAAAGAAACGCTTCAGCATCAAGGCTGGCAGGATATATCCTTCAAAATCCAAGAGGCAACTGATGAAAACACTCGATCTATTTACCTCAGAACTGAAAGTGATAAATGTGGGGCTGACCTCTTTCAAGGAAAGCCTGGAGCAGGAAGGGTTCAAGGTTATTCAGGTTGATTGGAGACCGCCGGCAGGTGGGGATGAGGAGGTAATGGAAGCGCTTAGAAAATTGATGGGTAAATAACTTGTATCAATAAAGTCAAAAGGAGGTATATATGGTTGACATGGATAAAGCAAACAAAGAGGCACTCAGAAGACTTGTTTCGGCGACACCAAAGTTGGTAGGAATGGGTAAGGCTATTGATGTCGTGCCTGGAATGAAGAAGAATATGTTGCTCCATTCAGGGCCACCAGTTACATGGGACAGAATGTGCGGTCCAATGAAAGGTGGAGTCATAGCAGCTCTCATATATGAAGGCATGGCACACACGAAAGAAGAAGCAGAAACCCTTGCCGCATCAGGCCAGATTGAATTCTCTCCCTGCCACCATCATCAGGCTGTCGGGCCGATGGCAGGCATTGTATCTCCATCCATGCCTGTTTACATCATAGAGAACGCTGCGTTTGGGAATAAGTCATATGCGACGATGAACGAAGGGCTGGGCAAAGTCCTGCGAATGGGTGCGTACTCTCCTGATGTCATCGAGCGATTAAAATGGATGGAAGAGGTTCTCTATCCAACACTCGATAGAGCCATACGTTTTCTTGACGGAATGGACATGAAGAGCATCATTGCCCAGGCACTTCACATGGGAGACGAGTTGCACAACAGAAATAGAGGAGCAACGTCTCTTTTCTACCGAGCCATTGCCCCTGCTATTGTAAGAACGACGAGTGATCCACTTGTCATTGAAAAAGTACTTAGATTTATCGATGGCAATGACCATACGTTCCTCAATCTCTCAATGGCTACTGCAAAAGCAAGCCTTGATCCCGCAAGAAATATTGAGGGAAGCACAATGGTTGTTTGTATGGCAAGAAATGGCACTGACTTCGGGATTCAGGTTTCAGGGCTTGGGGATGAATGGTTCACAGCTCCTGCTGAAGTTCCGCCCAACGCACTCTATTTTGCGGGCTTCACCAAAGACGATGCCAACCCGGACATTGGTGACAGTTCTATCATGGAAACAGCAGGCCTTGGGGGTTTTGCCATCGGAGCCGCTCCTGCAATCGTCCAGTTTACGGGAGGAACGCCAAAAGATGCACTGAACAAAACACTATCGATGTACGAGATTACTATTGGAGAAAACACTGCTTATCAGGTGCCCTACCTCAATTTTAGAGGCACTCCTACTGGAATTGACGTGCGGCTTGTCGTTGAGAAAGGGCTTCTGCCATTTATAGATACGGGGATAGCTCATAAGAATCCTGGTGTGGGCCAAGTTGGTGCGGGACTTGTCGATGCACCAATGGAAGTCTTCAAGAAAGCTATCATAGCATTTTCAAAAAAGTACGCCTAAAAGGGGAGGTTTCTATGAACACAGAAGAATTCATCAAGTTCATGACCGGGGAAGTAAAGATGTACGACCTCACTCAGCCTTTGAGCATCCATACACCTCCGTGGCCGAGCTATATGCCGCTTGGGCTCCAGTATTTCAAGAGAATCGCGGGAGCAGACAGAGGACAGGGAGCAAATGGGCAGATCATCACTTCAAGTAACCATGTAGGCACTCATATGGATGGTGAGATCCATTTCTACAGCGCTGGAAGACCTATCGGGAAAGTGCCTCTCGAAGAGTGGGTTGGCCCCGGTGTTATTGTTGACATTTCGGAAGAGGTCGGGGATTACGACCTTTACACTCCAGAAATGCTCATGAAGAAAGCTGAAATTCATCCTGGGGACATTCTCATCATCAATACGGGCTATCACAGATACGCCTGGTACGAGAAGGAATGTGATGAAGTACGATATATGGTGAAACATCCAGGACCAAGCCCGGCATTTGCGCAATGGGCACTTGATATGAAGTTCAAGTGGATTGGCGTCGATTGCGGCAGTGCAGATCACCCAATGAATACCATCCTCAGAAATTGGCATCCGAACCTTTTCATTGAAGCTGACAAGAAGCTCCAGGCAAAATACGGCAAGAGCTGGGATGAGATGTTCCCAACGGAAGAATTCTACCAGATTATGCACCTTAAACTCTTCCCCAAAGGGCTTGTTCATGCTGAAAACCTGGGTGGAGATATTGACAAACTGAACAACCAGAGAGTGTACATGGGGGCATTTAACGTAAAGGGTATCGAGATGGAGTCTGCCTGGTCGAGAATTGTTGCGTGGGCTCCGTAAGGGGGCTCCATGAAGACATTCGACTACTTCAAGCCGTCAACGCTTGTTGAAGCTCTTGACTTGTACGAGAAATATGGCAGTCTCGCACAGTTTCTGATGGGCGGAACGGATCTTGTCGTGAATATTGACAACAATCTGGTGGCGCCCGACTATCTTGTTGATCTCAAGGGCGTGCCGGAATTCCAGAGACTTGAGCTTGCTGGCAGCTACCTTGAAATGGGTGCAAATGTTACGTTTAGCGAGCTCATTGAGTCACCTGCAGTGCGCGATCACTTTCCGGTTCTGTGGGAGGCATCCCGCACTGTCGCATCAAATGGCGTAAGGAACAGGGCAACTCTCGTTGGCAACATTTGCTCTGCTGTTCCATCGGCTGATTCTGCTCCTGCGCTCCTTGTGCTTCAGGCTTTGGTTGTGGTGCAGAATAGGGCAGGAGCCAGAGAACTGCCTATAGCAGACTTCTTTGTAGGGCCAAGAAGAACCGTCCTTGTTCCAGGAGACATTGTCACAGGAATCAGATTACCCCTTCCCTCGGGTTCCTTCGGCTCGAACTATATCAAAATGGGTCGTTATGATGGAGAAGACCTTGCTCAGACTGGAGTTGCTACTTTTCTGGATGAGGAGGGAGCTGTCAGAATAGCTTTTGGTGCAGTTGCTCCAAAGCCTGTGAGGGCTTATGAGGCCGAAGAGTTCTTGAAAGACAAGGTTCTTACGGAAAGTGTTCTTGAGCAGGCGGTTCCTCTTGCAATGAAATCAATTTCACCAATTTCAGATGTCCGTGCAAGCAAGGAATACAGGTTATATATCAGTGGCGTACTTCTCAAGAGATCTTTGAGAGCATCATCCTCAAGACTTCAAGGCAAGGGCCCTGAGTACGGCACGAGCCTTGTGTAGGAGGGGCAGATGAAAAAAGAGATAACGCTTAAACTGAATGGATATGAGACAACGGTTGCCGTTGAACCGCATGAGAAGCTTCTTGACGTCCTGAGAGACAAGCTTGGCGTCAAGAGTCCTAAATATGGTTGTGGAAGAGGAGAGTGTGGAGCTTGCTCTGTTCTCCTGAATGGGAAAAGCGTAAGAACTTGCATTATGTATGCAGTTGAAGCAGATGGACAGGAAATTGTCACAGTGGAGGGGCTTGAAAAGGACGGACTTACGCCTTTGCAGCAGTCTTTTCTGGCTCATAACTCCTTCCAGTGCGGTTTTTGTGCCCCGGGGATGATAATCTCTGCAACGGAGCTTCTGACAAATAATCCTCACCCAGGCGAAGAAGAGATAAGAGAAGCAATTGCAGGCAACCTTTGCAGATGTACGGGCTACGGGAGCGTCGTTGATGCAATTGTTGACGTAACAAAAAAGGAATAGGCAGGAGATATGAAAGAATTAGACCTTAAGGTAGTTGGCCACGATGCTGTAAGGCTTGATGGTCTTGAGAAGATCACAGCAACCGCGAAATATGCTGATGATATCGACCTCGGTCCAGGCATGCTGTACGCAGCAATTCTCGGAAGCCCGTATGCTCATGCAACAATTAAGAGCATCGATAGAAGCGAAGCAGAAAAAGTGCCGGGGGTACATGCAGTGCTGTCCGGGGAGGATTGTCCGGGCAGGTGCGGACTCTATCTCAAAGACAGCCAGCTCTTTGCAAGGGACAGGGTTCGTTATGTAGGTCAGCAGGTTGCAGCAGTAGTGGCATCCTCTCAGGAAATAGCAGACAAGGCAATAGACCTTATCAAGATAGAGTACGAGCCACTTCCAGTCCTTCAAGACCCCATTGAAGCTCTCAAGCCAGATGCGGTACTCATTCATCCAGATCTTGGAGATTATGAAGTTGTTCCATGGCTTTATCCACAACCTGGCACAAATGTTGCCCATCTCAGAAAAATAAGGAAGGGCAACGTTGAGAAAGCGTTCGAAGAGGCCGATTACATTCTCGAAGATTGGTATCACGTGCCTCATGTTGTGCATGCACCTATCGAAACGCACGTTTCGGCAGCACTCTATACGTTTGACGGCAGATTGACGATGTGGAACTCAACTCAGTCCCCACACACGCAAAGGAACATTCTTGCAAACGTCTTGAACCTGAAACATAAAGATGTAAGGATAATTACTCCTTATGTCGGTGGTGGTTTTGGCGGCAAGGCAGGAGTCAATATGGAAGTTATCGCAGCTGCGTGCGCAATGAAAGTGCCAGGCCATCCAGTTAAGATTAGATACTCGCGGAAAGATGAGTTCCAGAACACTTCTCAGAGGCAGGAACTAAAAGCCTACGTCAAGATGGGCGTAAAGAAAGACGGCACAATAGTTGCCCTCAAGCATCAGCTTTTCTGGGATGTCGGGGCTTCGGCTGAGTATGGCTCAAATGTTGTCAATGCAACTGGCTTCTCTGCAACAGGCGCTTACAGGATTCCAAACGTCTGGATTGACTCATATGCGATCTATACAAACAGGCCTC
>JGI24146J20443_1001344_pt1 | contig 15410 bp, 16 predicted proteins | sample BarGraIncub1131A_FD_20443 | JGI IMG/M metagenome (IMG submission 20443) | reverse complement strand
GCGATAACGATCTCAGACAACGGATGACGGTACTTTGAGAAACGATAAGGATACTTTGAGTGGTAAATCGTCACTCCGACAAACGATGGCGGTACTTTGAGTAACGATAACGATACTTTGAGTGGTAAATCGTCACTCCGACAAACGATGGCGGTACTCTGAGAAACGATATCGATACTTTGAGAGGTAAATCGTCACTCAGACAAAGGATGAAGATACTTAGAGAAAAGAAAACGGTACTATGGGAAACGATAACGAAATTCTGCGTGCTGATTTCTTTTTTCAAACATACAATAGTTCAATACCGTACTTTCTGATAATGAATGGAAATGATATTTCTTTCAAGGAAAAGAAATAATAATGCTAAATTTGAACACTGACTTAAATTGATTATGACCGATAAAAAAAGTTTATCTGAAAGAGATATTTGCACCAAGTTTATTACTCCAGCCGTTGAAAAATCGGGTTGGAATAAACTGACACAATTACTGGAAGAAGTTTCTTTTACGGATGGTAAAATATATGTAAGAGGAAAATTCACTGCCCGGGGAATCAGAAAACGGGCTGATTACATTCTCTATTATAAACCAAATATTCCGGTCGCGATCATTGAGGCAAAAGACAATAAACATTCGGTAAGGGCAGGAATCCAACAGGCGTTCGACTATGCCAAAATACTTGATATTCCCTGCGTTTTCAGCAGCAATGGTGATGGATTTTTATTTCACGACCGAACGGCAAATGACGAAAACATCGAAACTGAACTAAGCATTGATAACTTTCCAACTCCTGAACAACTTTGGGAGAAATACAAAGTTTATAAAGGTATCATTACCCCAAATGCCGAACGAATTGCTTCGCAAGATTACTATTTCGACGGAACAAAACGCACCCCACGATACTACCAGCAAATTGCTGTAAACAGGACCGTCGAAGCCATCGCAAACGGACAAAACAGAATTCTGTTGGTAATGGCAACCGGCACTGGAAAAACCTACGCCGCATTTCAAATAGCATATCGGCTTTGGAAATCAGGAACCAAAAAACGAATACTTTTTTTAGCTGACAGAACCGCTCTGATTGACCAGACAAGGCGTGGCGATTTTAAGCATTTCAAAGGCAAAATGACAATTATTCGGAAAAAGGTCGTTCAGTCGAAAGATGGAACAGACGAATTAGTGTCATCGCGAAAAAGAGGCATCGATTCGTCCGATAAGGCATTTGAGATTTTTCTGGGTTTGTATCAAGGTTTAAGTAACAATGAACCTGGTATTGAAGATGCTTTCAAAGATTTTTCTCCCGGATTTTTTGATCTGATAATTATTGACGAGTGTCACCGCGGAAGTGCAAAAGAGGATAGCAGTTGGCGCGAAATCTTAACCTATTTTAAAGATGCGACGCATATTGGTTTAACCGCAACACCACGAGAGACGAATGAAGCCAGCAATTCGGAATATTTTGGTGATCCCCTATACACCTATTCGCTGAAACAAGGGATCGACGATGGTTTCTTGGCCCCTTACCGGGTTATAAGGATTGCTTTAAATGTGGATGCTGAAGGCTGGCGGCCCGATCAAGGAAAAACAGATAAAGATGGGAATCTGGTAGATGACCGGATTTATAACCGCCGGGATTTTGACCGTCATCTGGTGATTGAAGAACGTACGGAGAAGGTGGCAGAAAAGTTGACCGAGTTTTTGAAGGGTTACGATCGTTTTGCAAAGACCATTGTGTTTTGTGTTGATATCGACCACGCCGAACGTATGCGAACAGCTTTGGCAAAGCAAAATGCCGATTTGGTTGCCATCAATTACAAGTACATCATGCAGATTACCGGCGATAACGACGAAGGCAAACGTGAACTGGACAATTTTATCAATCCCGATGAAAGATATCCCGTGATTGCAACTACTTCCGAATTGATGACGACAGGCGTTGATGCACAAACGTGTAAAGTAATTGTACTGGATGCCAATATCAATTCGATGACGAAATTCAAGCAGATTATCGGGCGGGGTACACGGATAAACGAAGAGTATGGTAAGCTCTATTTCACCATTTTAGATTTCAGAAATGCCACCGATTTATTTGCCGACCCGGCATTCGACGGCGACCCGATCCGGATTAAACCGGCAACCGATGAAACTGATTTAGGCCATATCATTGATGAAGAAGAAACAAACGAAGACCCTGTCATTGACATTGAAACCGGGGCTGAAATTGAATTGGTAATTCCACCTGTTCGTTATCCCGAAACTGACTTACCTGAAACTGTAATAAGAGAGCCACGGAAAAAAGTCTATGTCAACGGGGTTGATGTTTCGGTATTGATAAGCCGTGAATTGTATTTCGACCAATTCGGCAGACCGATTACAATTAGTTTAAAAGACCACACAAAAGGTATTATTAAAAAGCAATTCGCTTCGTTAGACGATTTTCTGACCCGTTGGAAAGGCACCGAACGTAAAGAAGCAATCATTGCTGAATTAGTGGAACAAGGCGTAATGGTGGAAGCACTATATGAAGCTGTTGATAAGAAAATAGATTTGTTCGACCTGATTTGCCATGTGGCTTACGACCAACCACCGCTAACCAGAAAAGAGAGAGCCAACGACGTTAAGAAACGGAATTACTTTACCAAATATGGCGGCCAGACCCGTAATGTGCTGGAAGCCTTATTGGATAAATACACCGACGAAGGCATTGAAAACATGGAAAGCATGGAAGTACTGCAGGTAAAACCATTATCCGATTTTGGTTCCACAGTTGAAATTGTAAATGGTATCTTTGGCAGCCGTGACAAATATTTACAGGCAATTAAAGAGTTAGAAAACGAACTATATATTGTAGCATAACAAATGACCAATTCCCAATTCATTATTTATCAAACTGAAAACGGTCAAACTAAAATAGATGTACGTTTAGAGAACGAAACGGTTTGGTTAACTCAGAAAGCAATGGCTGAGCTTTTTCAAACCACCGTTCCAAATATAAACATGCACCTGAAAAATATTTTCAAAGAAGGTGAATTAGACCAAATGGCAACTATTAAGGATTTCTTAATAGTTCGTTTGGAAGGGAACCGGGAAGTGAGTCGAAACATTGAATATTATAATCTGGATGCAATTATTTCTGTGGGATATCGAATTAAATCTCAGGTAGCCACCAGTTTTAGAATATGGGCAACGAAACAGTTAAAGGAATTCATTATTAAAGGTTTCGTTTTGGATGATGAACGATTGAAAAACCCCGATACACCATTCGATTATTTCGATGAATTGCTTCGCCGGATTCAGGATATTCGAACTTCCGAAAAACGGTTTTATCAAAAAATAACCGACATCTATGCAACAAGTATCGATTATGACCCAACGCTTGAAACAAGTATTAATTTTTTCAAAACGGTTCAGAATAAAATGCACTGGGCGATAACAGGGCAAACGGCCGCTGAAATTATAAAACAAAGAGCCGACAGCTCCAACCCAAATATGGGATTGACTAATTGGAGAGGCGAGAAACCAAGAAAACAAGATGTTGGTATTGCAAAAAACTACCTCAATGTCGATGAGCTTGCCGCACTTAATAATCTGGTTGAACAATACCTTGTTTTCGCCGAAGGACAAGCCATGCGACGTATTCCTATGAGTATGACCGACTGGATTGAGAAATTACACGGTTTCCTTACACTTAACGATCGCGACATCTTAACCAATGCCGGAAAAATATCGCACGAGCTCGCCATCGGATACGCAGAAACTGAATATGAGAAATTCAGATTGAAAGCCATAGCCGAAAAAGATACTCAACCCGACGATTTTAATAAATTTTTGAATTCTGATGTCGGATTGTTGAAAACAAATAAAACCCGAACCCCAAAATCATAAATCCGAAATCATAAATCCGAAATCAAAATGAGCAACATAGGAGGCGTAATAAAATCAATAAGAGATATTTTCCGGAAAGACCCCGGTTTAAGTGGAGATGCACAGCGCATTGAGCAATTGGGCTGGATGATTTTTCTGAAATTGTTCGACGATAAAGACAAGGAGAAAGAACTGCTCGATCTGAAATACAAATCGGCCATTCCGATCCAATTGCAATGGCGAACATGGGCCGAAAACGATGAGGGAATTACAGGTGATGAACTGATTCTTTTTGTAAACAACACCCTCTTTCCGCAATTAAAAGAGCTTCCCGTTACAGCCGATAACCGTTTGGGCATCATCATCCGTAATATTTTCGATGGCACCAACAACTACATGAAAAGCGGAACCACATTTCGCCAGGCCATCAATAAACTGAACGAGATTGACTTCAACAGCAGCAAAGAGCACCATATTTTCAATGCCATTTACGAAGACATATTGCAGGGACTGGCGACCAAGAAAGACACGGGCGAATTTTACACGCCACGTGCTGTCACGCAGTTTATCATCGACATGGTAAACCCGCAACTGGGCGAAAAACTGAAAGACCCGGCCAACGGTACTGGTGGGTTTTTGGTGTGTGCGATTGAGCATTTGCGCAAGCAGGTAAACAATGTGGCCGACCTTAAAATCTTACAGGAAACCATTACAGGCACCGAGCTAAAACCGTTGCCGTTTATGCTGAGTGTGATCAACCTGATTATCCACGACATTGAAGTACCGCAAATTGAAAATGGCGATTCGCTAAGCCGCGAACTCACATCGATAAAACAAGCCGACCGTGTGGATGTGATCGTTACAAATCCCCCGTTTGGTGGTGTGGTAGGCGATGGGATGGAGACTAATTTCCCGTTGAACTTCCGGACGAAAGAGAGCGCCGACCTGTTTTTGATCCTCTTTATACAATTACTCAAAAATGGCGGACGGGCAGGTATTGTATTGCCCGACGGCAGTTTAACCGGTGAAGGGGTGAAAGCAAGGGTAAGGCAAAAATTATTGGAAGACTGTAATGTGCATACTATAATAAGATTGCCAAATTCTGTATTCAAACCATATGCAACTGTTGCAACTAATTTGATATTTTTTGAAAAAGGAAAGTCAACCAAAGAAATTTGGTTTTACCAACATAAATATTTGGAAGGTGTTAAAAGTTATTCCAAAACAAATCCAATAAGAATAGAAGAGTTTCAACCGATTAAAGACTGGTGGAGCAATAGAATAGAAACTGATTTTGCTTGGAAAGTAAGCATTGATACAATTATCAAACGTGGATATGATTTAGATATTAAAAATCCAAAATCAAAACAAGAAGAGAATTTGAAATCATCAATTCATGTAATTGATGAACTTAAAAATGATTTATTGGACATTCATTCAGAGATAGATGATATCTTATCTACACTCACTGTCGTTGAAGACTATGAAATAAAAACGATTGATCAAATATGTAATTTAACTAAGGGCAATACAGGAATCAAAAAGGCAATTGAAGGAGAATATCCACTTGTCGTTACGAGCGAAGTAAGAAGTTCACATAATTCTTATCAGTTTGATACTGAAGCTGTGTGTATACCGCTAGTTTCATCTAGCGGTCATGGACATGCTTCGTTAAAACGTTTACACTACCAATCTGGCAAATTTGCTTTAGGCACCATACTAGTCGCAGCAGTGCCTAAGGAAAACTCAAACATCTCAGCGCGGTACTTGTATTACTACTTGAACAATTTCAAAGATGAAATATTAGTGCCCTTAATGAAGGGAATGGCAAATGTATCTTTATCAATTGAAAAGATTAAAACCGTAAAGGTTTTTGTACCACCTGTAGAAAAGCAAAACGAATTAATTAATCTAATGGAAAAGTGCGAGAATGTACGCAAAATATTAAATAAGGCAAATGATGATTCTGAAAGCATGATAAAAATTGCTTTAGATGAGGCTTTTAATAATTAGCAATTTTATTAGTCACAAACAAACTCTTAGCGTAGCCGAAATCGAAAAGCAATTGGCCAAAACCAAACAAATCAGGCAGCACATCATCGTGAGCCAGCAAGCAACCGAGCAATTGCTCAAAGCATTGTTGCACGGGGCGTTTGAGGTGGAAGAGGCGGAGAATATTGAAAGTTAAATAACCACAAAAAGTGTAGTATGACTTTTGACCCTGAATTTAAAAAAGCATTACAATTACTGCCCGACATTGAAAAAGACAAGCTGATTTTAAGGCTGTTGAAACACAATTTGAACTTAGCCAATAAATTGCGATTTGAGCTGGTTGATACCGACTCGGTGCAAGATAAAAGAGAACTGCTCAAAACAAGAATGATCAGACGGATTGAATCGGCTACCGAACGTTATTATTCCCCCGGAATTTTATTAATGGATATTCGCGAAATAAGCGGTGAAATAAACGAACATGTTTCCATCACTAAAGACAAGTTCGGCGAAATAAGTCTGAATTGCCTAATGTTACGTCAACTGCTGGAACTAAATAACGAGCACATGAGGGTCGAAAAATACAATAAAGCATATACTTTATGTATTTACATTATAGCACGTACTTTTAAAATTTTAATGCTGATACAAAAACAGCACGAAGACCTGCACCTGGAATTTAGAGATGATATTGAAACAATTGGTGAATTGATAGGCCAAAATCATCACTTAATAAAAACAGCCATTACGAATGGCTTAGATGTTGACTGGCTCATTCGGTTCGAAATACCGAAAAATATTGCTGATATTTATAAAAAATTGCGTGAAAGGGGACTGTTGTAATAAAAAAGCAATGGGTCAAAACCAAACAAATCAGGCAGCACATAATCGCGAGCCAGCAAGCCACATGGCAATTGCTCAGAGCATTGCTGCACGGGGCGTTTGAGGTGGACAAAAATGAGAATTAGTTTATTATCTTCGTAGGTGCTTTTACTGTGATTACAATATTTGAATCAAGAAGAATAGAATCGTTAAAAAAAATCAGAATCTAATAATTTTGAATATGGCTTTTGAATCTATTACAGACACGAAGGTGGAAGAATTGATAAAACTTCCGAAGAGGGTTACAAACGCAAATACCCGCGCCAAATTAAAGGATTGCCACGAGCAGGTAAATTACGCATTAATCTGTACAACTGATGATAAGTACAGGTTTGAGCTATATTCCCGTCAGAATAAAATGGAAGGGATGGAAGATGATTTTTCATGCGGTTTAAGCTGGGTTGCACCCAATGGCGAAACACTTACCTTGTGCAGATATAACGGTTCAAGTCATAATCATCCAAATCATTTGGAAAACGAGAAACTTGGTTATAATTGTCACATTCATAGAACTACCGAACGGTATCTGAAAGCAAATAGGAAACCGGAAGGATTTGCAGTAAAAACTGAAAAATACTGCACGCTAAAAGGGGCGCTGTTTTGTTTAGTGAATGATTGTAATATTTCAGGATTGCAAACTGAGCAGGATTTACCAAAATTGTTTTAGTTATGAACTTAGATATTAAAAAAATACAAGACAACCTGTGCCTAATGTTGTGTGCAGAGATCAGGCTTCATAAAAAAAATGAAAACCTGATTCGGGTTGAGACACCCTTTTTCTTCCCCGACGGTGATCCATACCAAATTTATATTAAAGAATTACCGGGTGGTAACATCCGGCTTTCCGACATGGGGCATACTTTTATGCATTTAAGCTACGAAAACGAAACCTCAAAATTCAGAGAGGGCACACGCGGCAGTATTTTTAATCAGATACTTGCTGAAACATCCGTCAATGAACTAAATGGTGAGTTTTTTATTGAAACCAATGTTGACGGTTTAGTATTGAATATCTTCAGATTTGGGCAAGCAATTACTAAAATTAATGATCTGACTTTCCTAAACAGGGCAAGGGCCGAATCAACCTTTTATGAAGATCTTCAGGAAAACATGTTTAAGATAGTTCCTGAAAATAAGATCAGGAAAGATTATATTTTTCAGGAAATGGAAAATGCAGATGATTATCCAATTGACTATTGTATTGAAGGTAAATATCTTCCGCTTTTTGTTTTTGGAATACCAAATAAAGACAAGGCGCGTTTAACTACAATTGTATTGGAACATTTACTAAGAGCAAAAGCCAACTTCGATTCTTTATTAATCTTTGCCGATCAAACCACTATGCCCCGGTCCGATTTAGCAAGACTTTCAAACACTGGTGGTGAAATGATTTCATCATTAGACGCTGTCGACGATTTTAATCGCAAATTATTAAAAAGAGTAATGGTGAATTAGATTGATTTCCAAATAGCAACATATTTCCATTCAAATATAGGAGGCATAAAGGTGGGTTTAAGCTTTCATTACAGTGGCAGCATCGCCAATCCAGATTTATTACCTGAATTAATTGATGAGATTCAGGACATTGCCAAAATGACAAAGTGGAAATATTTTGTTTTTGACCGTCAGTTTCCCGAAAATACTATTGGAAAGCCAGACTACAACCAAAATATCTATGGTATTTGCTTTACACCGCCTGAATGCGAAACCATTCCTATCTGCTTCCTTTCAAATGGCAGGATGAGCAGTATTTCACATTTGAAATTCTTCGGGAAAGCCGATAATCAGGCAGAACAAGCGTATTTGTAAATGCTTTCGGTCAAAACACAATATGCTGGTGTTGAATTGCATCAATTTGTTATTCAACTTTTCAGGTACCTGAACAAGAAGTATTTTGCTGATTTTAAATTGACAGATGAGGGTAGTTATTGGGAAACCAATGATTTGGTTCTTCTACAAACTACTTTTAAAAAATATACCAATTTGATCAACGGTTTTGCCTCGGCGCTGGAATATATCCCTGTGCAAAAAGGCGAAACTATTGAATCTTATTTTGAAAGGCTATTGAAATTACTTCATGACAAAAGGGAACTTGAGGAATGATTAACTGTTCTGCAAATATCTTGTCTCTCACTATTTTGGCTAAAGCCAATTTAAAATTGAATTTTGGAGTCCTCCAGATAAATCTGCAGGCAATTCAACTAAGATTCTGAATGAATTACCTCTGATTTCAACATGAATTGCCACTGGCTTCAGCCAGTGGAGTCGAGGGAAAATGTGAAAAGGCTTTAGCCAAACTAGTGTAAATAAATTTAATGGCTATTTTACAAATACCAATTCATTCTTCAACTTTTCCATACAATCATTGCAAAGGCATTCATCAAAATATGTCGAAATGTAGTCAAGTATCTCTTCTGAAACTACTACATCAAAGCATGGACAATGAACGGTTCCCGTGCAAACATGCAGCTTCCCGCAATTCGCGCATTCTTTTGGTTCGTACTTTGAATACATGACTGATGAATTAGGCATACATTAAAAGAACACCTCTGTCCGGATATTTTCAGGGATGATGCCATTTTTTTCGAGTATTACAGTCACATCGTTCACCATTCCCGAATTGCCACAGATATAGTAGATTGAATCCTTATTGATCCCTTTTTCCTTTAAATAATGGGTAACACGGCCGAAATGATATACCCCATGTTCACGCGAGGTGCACAATTTGTAGTTTGCCTCAGGATAATCAGCGGAATTATAAGCTTCATAACCATGTCTTACACCGTGAATTAACTCGTAATTAAGACCTGGATTCGATAAGATAATACTGTGGAAAGGGGCTATTCCTGTTCCGGTAGCTACGAATGTAAAGTGACTTTGTTTAATCTGTTCATTATCTCTTAACAGGAAATACCCAAACGGACCGGTAATTTCCACTTTTGTCCCAATTTTCAGGTATTTCAATTCCTTTGAAATTTCGCCTGTATCGACCTCTTTGATTAACAAATCAATATATGGTGCGTTTTCCGGACTGTAAATTGAATATTCTCGCGCCTTGTTTTCACCTGGCACATTCAAAACAAGGTATTGTCCTGCCTTGAATTCAAAATCGCTTTTTTCAAGTCGCAATACGTAGGTAGATTCAGTCAGATTTCTGACTTCCAATATTTTGCTGTATGTTATTTTCTTCGTCTTCATTTTCAATTAATTAAGCGTGAATATGTCTTTCTGCACGATAAGAAGATCGTACCAACGGACTGCTTTCGACCATACTAAACCCTTTTTCGAGTGCAGCTTCACGGTATTTAATAAAGACTGCCGGTTTCACAAATTCTTCAATTTTAAGATGATGGGGCGATGGCTGAAGATATTGGCCAATCGTCAATACTTTACAACCCGCTTTAAGCAGATCGTCCATCGTTTCAAAAACTTCGCTTTCAGTTTCGCCCAATCCTACCATAATTCCCGATTTTGCCACAATTCCGGAATTGGCGATGATCTGAATTACTTTAAGACTCCGGTCGTAACGCGCCACATCCCTCACTTTTGGGGTGAGCCTGCGGACAGTTTCCATGTTATGCGAGATAACCTCCGGTCTTGCATCAATCACTTTTTGAATCAGTTCTGGCCTTGCATAGAAATCGGGAATTAAAGTCTCAATTGTTATACCTGGATTTACCTCTTTCAGTGTCTTTATCGTAAATGCCCAGAAAGCCGATCCTCCATCATCAAGATCGTCGCGCGTAACTGAAGTGATCACACAGTGTTTAATCTTAAGCGCCTGAATTGTTTCTGCCAGCCTATACGGTTCCTCCATATCAACCTGATCGGGGATCATATTCTTTACATCGCAAAAACGGCAGTTTCGGGTACACTTTTCACCCAAGATCATAAAACTGGCTGTGGCGGCCCCCCAACATTCGGCTTTGTTCGGACAATTACCGCTTACACATATTGTATTTAGTTGCTGTCTGGCTGCCAGGTGCTTCACGGTAATATAATCATTTCCCGATGGGAGAGGAGTCTTCATCCAATCAGGTAATCTTCGTGTATGTGTAGTCATAAAATTTCTGAAGAAGATGCTTAACGTTTGTTTTCCAGTTTCAACTGATTTTAAACTTTTAAAATGGATCTGAAATTTACAAAGTCAGAAATATTGAAACTGCAAGCAAGGCATCTGTTAGTAAAACTGTTACAATATTAGCTCCAAGTGCAGGAACGAGCTTCTCCATATTGTTATTAAACTGAAGTGCCGTCGCTGTTGCTTTGATCACAAAAGGCAAAGGAAGCAAACCCAAATAAAGCCAGAAGGAAGAAACCCCCGTCAGCGGAAGCATTAGGATGATAACAAAAGTTGCAACTACTCCAGCCGTATATACATAAGCTGCTTTCTGTGCCCCTAGTTTGATAACGAGGTGTTTTCGTCCCCCTTTTTTGTCAGCTTCTGCATCCGGAAATTGATTTAGCAACAGAAGCAGTGAAGTTAATATGCCGGGAGGAATGGAGATCATGATCACTTCAAATGGGAGCAATGATCCAAATGATTGTCCTGGTTTAGCTGTTAAAGCAATAAAAGTGCCTAGAACGACCAATGTACCAAGGGTTAATCCTGAAAAAAGCTCACCAAGCATAAATTTCGTCAGCAAGGGTGTATAAGCCACTATTGAAAATGCGCCGACCATCATAATGAGAAATACAGACCAGTGCGCAGTAATGCCGAAATAGATTCCGATCGCACCGGAAATCAGAAGGGTCGTAATGGCAGCAGCAAGTACCGATGATGGTTTCGTGAACCCTGATTTGATCATTCCGCTACCGCCACTGAAAGGAGTTCGCTGCGTGTTTTTGTCAATCCCTGTCAAATGGTCAGAGTATTCGTTGAAAAGGTTCACCGAGGCATGGGCAAGTACTGAACCAATCAAAACCAGTGAGATATTTAACCAGCTGATAATGACGCCATCAGGTAAATATTTAAAGGCTAATGCAATGCCGATCGCTACTAAAAGTGCTGCAAGGATCAGGAAGTTGGCTCTTATTTGATTGAGCCAGATTACTATTTTATTGGGATTTTGCATGAAAGTTAATTTATTAAAGTTATATGAAGAATCTGAAAATGCTATTTTACAGTTCTGAATGATTAACAACCATGTATTCAAGATGGTTTAAATTAAAATAAGACTCCGCTTTTAAATGGTTGGGTGCAAGGCCGAGCATATATCCACCACCACCTGAGCCACAAAGTTTTAGATAAAAGTCACCACTTTCGATTCCATGTTCAAAATATTTTCTCATCCTAACTGGCACCATCGCCCCGAAATGTGACAGTTGAAATTCAGAATAACGCGCAATTAATTTGTCAAACGCGTCAAAGTCAGAATTAATAATGGATCCGATAACCTCATTGATAAGCGGAATGTATACATTATCAATACTATTTTTAAAATCATGGTTTTTGTAATTTTCCATAAAATTGCTGACCAGCGCACCAGTATTCCCCTTCGAAAGTGTGTTGACCAGAAAAAATGTGTAGTTATTAAAAAATGGGGTGAGGTCGAAACCGGTAATAACAGATGAATGGTTATCAATCATGACTGGTCTTTTCAAAAATGATATCAGCGGATCGAAACCTGAACTTTTACCGTGAAAAAAAGACTCGATTGCACCCAGTTCTGTTTTAATTAACTGATAATCATTTAGTGAGCGGAGTATTACGTATCGATCGTAAATTGCTGCCGAAAGTGCCCCAGAGCTTCCCAGACCGGAACCAATGGGTACCGACGAATCGAAGTACAATCCATTATTTACTTCATTTTCAAATAGGTTAAGATTAAGAAACCGGAATTTGCCTGCTTTGTTTTTCAAAAAGGCAAACAGGCTTTTTAACTCCTTGTTTGATTCAATCGTTGTAACCAAAGGGTTTTCAGCTGATGAGTTTGGCCATCTGAATTGCCCCGAAAATCGTTGGTATGGTATTGCCAATGCCATAGAATTCAGGATAATGCCATATTCTCCGAACAAAAGTATTTTGGCAGGATGGCTCATGCTAAAATTTAGTTTCAGAAGTAAGAAGCTGTGGTCCGCTTCCCATTCTGTCATCTATCCACCGGCCATCTTCGCAAAATTTAGCGAGCGTATTCTGAACAAAAGGAAGCACAAGTTCTCGCTGATCTTCAAAATAGATCAGGTGAACGTTCGGTCCTGCATCAATCGTAAAGAATAAATCAAGGTCGGTTTCCTTTCTGAATTGTTTCACCGCGTCAATAATATTCAACGTATCCGGCTTTAATAATAATCCGTCGGGTGCGGAGGTAATCAACAAAGCATGGAGAGAAAGTGCTTCATTTTCAGCTAATGTGCCTATAAGTTTAAAATTATCACTGCGAATTGCATCAATCAGGTTGCGTATGTTATTGTTCGCCTGCGAAATTCTCCCTTGCCGGTAAGGATGATCATTCATGAGTGCATGACCTGAAGTGCTTGAAACGGCTTTTTCTTTGGAACTAACAATCAGAATAATATCCATCAGCTTATGAAGCCTGCTTTCCTTTGGTAATGGAAATGGGGTGGCATAATCATCAGATGATGGGTCAATGAATGGAATATTGCCCCAGGTCACAATACCTCCGAAAACCGATCGGGAAGCGCTGCCGGAGCCCATTCTGGCAATAAAGGAAGCCCTTTGAAAAAAATCGTCTTTACTCAGCTTTTTGCATTTGACAACTTCTTCCATACTTACCAGGCATAGCGCCAATGCACTCATTGATGAAGCTGATGAGGCGATACCGACAGAATGTGGAAAGTTATTCTCACTTTGAAAAACAAGTTCATAATCAGTTAGAAATGGCATTTTAGGGATCAAATAATTAAGTACCGTCTCCGTTTTTTTTTCAAATTGAAGATGACGATTTCCATGAAAATAGTATTCAAAACTGATATTTTTCTCGGCCCTTTGTTTCTTTTTGAATGACAAGGAGGTGGTTGATGATGTCTTTTCCAGCGTAATGCTTAGTGAGCCATTATCCGGAAGCTGATGTGCCCTTTTCCCCCAGTACTTAATAAGTGCTATATTCGAAGGGGCTCTCCATCTGATATTTATAACGTCTTCGCTCATTGGTTTGTCTTTTTATTTTTCTGGAAATACGATTTCTTTATAACGAAATATTGTATTTAAATTCTTATCCTTGAAATACTTAAATATATAATCCTCAGATTCTGATGAGGCTGCCAGAACAAAATCGCCGCCCCAGGCTCCAAGCGATTTCATCGATCCCGTGAAATCGTTGAAAAGACGGGTTTTGACTGGTTTTTGCTGAATCAAATGGCCGATTAATTCTTCATGATTATCAATTTGGAATTGAAAAGCTTTAAAATCGGTTGCGTTTTCCATCTCAATTGCCAGATTGGAAATATCGTTAATATCTTTTGAATGAATATTGGACATGTCCAATTTTTGGATACTCGTTTTTGTGTTTTGCTTTTGGTTCAGGTAAACGAAATAGAGCTGTTTATGAAACACAGGTTGAAAATGGGCTCTGCGGTAAAAGGGTTGACCAGCTTTAAGTTCATAAATAACAGGGGCAGAAGATCTTGCGCAGGCAATATCATAACCTGATCCATTAAATATCTGATAATTAAGTTTGAAAGGATCACAATCGGCCCAATATGCGATGTTAGAAATTAAAGAACTGCTTGAACCGAGTCCCCATTGAGGATTGAAATCCATTACCGAGGACGCCTGGTATTCATATTTCACTTCCAAAAACTTGGAATTCAATGATTTGGCGGCAACCAAAATTCTTAGGATCGTTCTGACAGTTCCGGATGATTTGTTTCCGAAATCCGGAAGTCGGGAAGGAGCAGTGTCGTGTTAAACCAAAAATCAGTGTTAATCATTGATTTCCATTTTACTGAATGAGTTCCGTCATTTTCTTTAACTGTCAGTTTCTGTCCAAATCGCAGTGGTATTGAGAGCGAGAGCGCACCTTTAAGAACCAGGTACTCGCCCGATATCATTAATTTTGCGTGTGATTCAAAGGATTTGATCTCAGGTGAATTCATTTTTCTTCCTCATTTTCTGAATAAATTCTTCCACTGCATTGTATGAAATTGCCTTATCTGAAAAATACTTGCGGACAATTTCAGATTCCAAAGAATTAACATTTAATTGGTTAAGTATATTTGGCAGGTGCATCTTCATGTGTCCTGCCTGAATTCCAGTTGTTATCAGCGATGCGATTGCTGAAAAATTGCTTGCGAGCCCCGAAGCAGCAGCAATCATCATCAGTTTTCTTGCATCGGGATATTTCAAAATGGCAAGCGAGTTTTTCACCATGGGATGAATTCCGGTTATTCCACCAACGGTTCCAAGTGCCAGTGGAAGTTCCAACTCATAAATGAATGATTTTTCAGTGAGCCTGACGGTCGTTAACCCGGTATATTTTCCGCTTCTCGAGGCATATGCATGGGCGGATGCTGAAGTCGCCCTCCAGTCGTTGCCCGTGGCTAAAAGCACCGCATCTATTCCATTGAAAATGCCTTTATTATGCGTCACAGCCCTCGATACATCGATGTTGGCAATATCAACCGATTGTTTAAACTTCCTGGCGAAAGCTTTGTATGATAACTCTTTGTTCCACCCTTCAAGTTTTTCGACCGGACATTCCACCCAACAGC
>JGI24146J20443_1001341_pt1 | contig 15443 bp, 20 predicted proteins | sample BarGraIncub1131A_FD_20443 | JGI IMG/M metagenome (IMG submission 20443) | reverse complement strand
TGTTTGAATAAAAATAATCTGCTGTATAAATGCAAACTTCCTTATTATTTGATATTAAATAATCAGCAAATAGCCTTACATTAGAGCTTATTTTAGCTATGTTTTGCCCTAATGTCTCTTCTACATCTATAACGTATTTACAATCTGCTGAAAGTCCTGCTATAACACTTAGAAAATATTTTGCTTCTAACATTGGATCATTCGCTCTTAGATAATGATAAAATCCAATTTTGAGCCCTGCTAACATTGCTCTAGTATATTGTGATTTTAAAAGAGGATTTTTATAAATGATTCCCTCCGTGGCTTTAATATAAACTATTTGTATTCCACTATTCTTCACTTTTTTTAAATCTATTGTTTGTTGGTAACTAGATATATCTATTCCTTTCACTAAACTTCATCTCCAATTTAAATTGTTTTCTCGTGATAAAATATGATTTAGCCCTATAGCTGCTACTAATTAGTTGTTTATCCTTTTGAAGAATTAGTAGTGATCAGTGGAATTGTCTGACCTTGTACTTTCTTTAATTGAGCTACAGCATCTTCTATTAAAACTTCCAATTCACCTTCAGTTAAGAAGTTTACTCCAAACTTAGCTCCTAGTAATGAAACCGATTTAGCAAACTTTTGCTCATTTTCTAAAGTACCATATTTCTGCGCAATTGCTGCAACGACTTTAGCTACATAATCTTTTATTATTAAAGTATTTTTTTCTCCAAATTCCTGTGTTAACTTGTTTTTTATTAGTATTAATGCTTGTACCACAAAAGGGGTTACTGCTATTACACCAATACCAAACAAAATTTCAATTACCTTTAAAATATGTTGTTCCATAATAATTCCTCCTCGCATTTATTATTTATTTATAGTTAGAATATATAACTTATTAAATTTCTCATTTAATAATATGTTTTAAACTATGAATTTGTTACTTTATGGATTTACGCTTAATTTTAATAACAATGGAGTAGTAAAACAAATATTTTAAAAGATAATTTTGGAGATAAAGGCTATCCGTATATTTCCGCAAAGTTTTTACAGAAACACTCTTCTGATTGGAGGCATATAGATATTATATAGATTTCTCTTATGAATATAAGGAAGGTGTTTTATGAAAGCATTAATGCTAAAACTCAATGACGAAATTGCAGTAACGATTATTATTAGTTTCTAAGGGGGTGAAAGTATGCAAAAGGGTGACATTGTATTAGTTTACGGAAGGAGTCTTGTAGATGATGTTATAGACGACGTAGAGCATAGCAAATACTCACATACAGCAGGGTTTGTTACAGATGATAAATTAATAGAAGTAAATGCTATTAAGACGGAATATGTAGATATGAGTATGTATAAAGGTAAAGCAGATATTTTTACATGTGATATTTTAACAGATGAACAGAGAGATTTAATAGCTCTATATATTATAAGTCAAGTAGGAACTCATTATGATTGGATTCTGTTATTTTTAGAGGGAATAAGGTATATTTTCCATGTTATGTTACCACATAGAGAATTTCATAATCATATTTGTTCTACGCTTTGGAATGATGCTTATAAATCAGTAGGGATATTTTTATGTCCGGATATTAAATACCCTAGTCCTGCTGACTTAAGCGAGAGTAAATTATTAAGAAATATTCATTTACTTTAGGTACTTATATCGAAGAAAAATAGAACGTATATACAAATGAAAAACTTCATTAAAATATAAAATGTCATCTATGGTTTGAAGTTTATATTTTATCGTTAGAAATAGCTGGGGGAATAACTTTGGAGATAAAGGCTATATGTATATTCCCGCAGAGTTTTTACAGAAGTATTCTTCTGATTGGTGGCATATAGATATTAAATAATTAATAAAAATAGATTTATCTGAGTTGTTAAACATTCAGTTAAATTTAGTTAAATAATTAACCTTTTGAATGTATTGTTTTATATAATATTATGAAATAACGCTTTAACCATAAAACTCAATGTACGATTTTAAGTTAAATCGTACATTCAGAGATTCTATTTGGGTCTTCATTCAAACGCCTTGAAAGTTTGCCGAAAATGTCGATAACAATTATTACTTTTATTACTACAAATATACTACAGATTTAAAGATATTGAAATATTTACAATATTTTTACAAATTGTTGTAAACGCTAAATAAGTAAGATATACTGCTAGTTACACTGGGTTTACATTAAATGGATTTTTACGGCGATATGTTGCTGGAGAATAGTAGGGGTACTGAGTTCATTTTAAATAAATATATAAGCAATTATATTAAATAATCGGCACATTATAATTTAATTAATTGATGATTTGTTTTAAGTTAGTTAGCCTTTCGCTGAAAAAGAAATATAAAAAATGAACTAATGGGAAAATATAAAGGAAAAAGGCATATGGCACAAAACTGTACATATTGACATTAAGGATAGTGGTACAAAGCAGTGCGGCTATATTCCACGGTATTAGTGCTGATGTAAGTATACAAGAATCCTCAATATTAAGTGCAAATTGATAATTATCTTCCCTTTTGTAGCAACTCTTCATAATTTCATCTGTCAAAACAACAGCAATTGACTGTGTACATCCCAAGGCTGCTGTAATAGTGCTTATTAAGGTAGTCAGTCCATAAAGTAGTGAGCCTGTCAGCTTCATATTAGCAAGCGTTTTCTTAATACCATCAAAGGTTTTTATTCCTTCAAGTATCCCTGCAAGAGCACAAGCAATGTAGACTACAAGGCAAGTTTTAAGCATAGATGCTATGCCACCACCTTTTATGATATTATGAAGGAAGTTATGATCGTCAAGTTTGTATCCTAAGATGATATAATTTAGCACCTGAAATGGTTTGTGACCTTGGATAAGTATGCTTACTATAGCAGCCACAAGCATACTTAAGATCATTGCATACTGGATTTTTACTTTGAGAAAGCAGAGTACAAGTATTATGAGGACAGGAACAAGTACCAGGTATTCTATCTTAAAGGTACTGAGAAGCTCATTTGTCAAATTTTTGTTTACTACCGTCAATGGATTAAGTTTGGAAAACTTATAGTAAAAACCTATAGAAAGAATGAACGGAATAACTGAAGACTTAAGCATGTTCTTTATATTAGTAAAAAGATTGGTGCCTGTCAGTTTTGATACCAAAACGGCACTTGAAGACATTGGTGAGCATCTGTCACCAAAATACACACCTGCAATAATTGCACCTGCAGTTATATTGAGATTAACATTTCCGCTTCTTGCTATTATTATGAGGGGTAGTCCTACAATACTTGCTGTCCCCGTTGCTGAACCAATCAGAAAGGATGATGCACAACAGATTAGGAATGTAAAAAGGATAAATGTATCTGGGTGTATGAGCCTAAGGCAATAATATACGATTCCAGGGATAGTACCCGAAGCCATCCATGCGCCCGTAACAGCTCCAATAAGTAAAAGTGTCTTAACAACCACCAGTGATTTTTTTCCACCTGAATATGACATCATTAGAATGCTTTTTATATTATAGCCCCTTTTTATGCTTATTGACGCAAAAATAATCCAACATGCTATAAGTAGAAAGCCTACGAAGACATTCCTTAAGACACCGAAAATTATAATCACGAAAGATATAAATAGTCCTAAATAAATATCCATATATACCATCCTTATAATAATATTTTAGTGACAATTTTTAATGTTTCTAATAGTATTATAGCAAAATATAATCTATAATCGAAGCCCTCAAAATTTAATATTAAGGAATTTATGATAATGATAATATGTCTAATATTGAATAAATGTACATTTGAAAAAGATTCGTAAGGGGAGAAAATATACTGTAAGACGCCCATTTAATTAACCCAAATTTTGCAATTTGCTCTTCGTCCCACAATACCAATAATACGACAATACTCTGTCTATAATTTTTTGATACAAATATTATGAGAATTTCGTTGAAGTAATAGTTCCGGCATCATTCCGATTACTAGTCCATTTGCATCCATCGCAATAATTGTCTCATTACCTTTCACCTTATATGAGGATTTATAGATGGATGCTAATGTTAATATTTTAATTATCATTCTAATCATAATATCCTCCCTCATTTCGATATATATTTGAGTATTACTTAGTAATACTTTTATTACTTGTAAGGTCATAACAATTATTACTTTTATTACCTTGCAAGTACACTACAGATTTAAAGATATTGCAATATTTGCAATAAATATTTTTACATATTATTGTAAACGCCAAATAAGTAAGATATACTGTTAGTTATATTGGGTTTACATTAAATGGATTTTTCCATCAATATGTAGGAGGAGAATATGAGGGGTAGAAAAAAAGGGGAGAATAGTAAAACAAAGGTCTTATCTATTAGGATTACAGAGGATCAGCATGAATTATTGCGTAAAAATGATTGGATAAGAAAAGAGATTTCTAAACACATTAATGAATATTTATCAGCGTTTGTTAGTTAGACGTATATTGTTAATTGGTAGAGTATAGATTAAGAGCAAAATGATTATATAAACCTAATTTTATTAACAAATCCATAACTATTTTCAAATCTTAGACTATCTGAATGTACGATTTAATTTAAAATCGTACATTCAGTTTTTTTGGCTAAAGCGTTGATTTATATGCATTGTTAAGCAATCGGTTAAATTTAATAAATAAATGATGAGCCTATAAAAGGCAGTTGGTACCTTTTATAAGCTCAAAATTTTATTCAGTTTCGATTTTTAGAGGGCCTGAAATTTTAACCTTATATTCCTCTCGCTTTAAAGTAGCTTCAATGTTTTTTATTTCTTCAATTTTTTGTTTATATATAGAAACATCCTCTAAACAAACATTGTGCTTTATAAATTCAATAGATTCTTCGGACAGTGGGATACGAATAATCTCCGTTGATAAATCTTCCTCAGATGGTATAGCTGATGAAGATGTTATATGTTCTATAACAAGATCTACATGAGCGATAGGAACAGTAAAACTTTTATCTACAGTGAAAGACTCCCTATAAACTTTAACATTCCCTGTTTGCATCCATTTTTTTGTTATATCAAGTTTTTCTTCTTTTATTTTAAGATTTACATTTTTATTAGGGTCATATATTACTTGTTCTAAAGATGTCTTTGGTATATATTCAGTTGTACGTTTTGTCATGTCTATTCCCTCCACCTATTTTGAAAAACACCTCACAAATCACAAGTGATTTGGAGGTGTTTCCTAATTTATTCTTTGTGATCAATACCATTGTCAATTATATTGGCATCGCCGGTTTTATTTATGCGAGCTTCTTCTCTTTTAAGGGTTTCATCTATGTGGGCAGTATTTTCTAGTTCATGTTTGCGAGCTAGTATTTCTCCAGTCACTACTGTATGCTTATCCACATCAACCTTCTCTTCACTTACAGGAATTTTAATGGTCTCCTCACTTGTAATAGGACAGTCACTTGCTTCATTATTTATTGATCTTCTCTCAATTACTACTTCCTCGCGTGATACAGGAACATCTACTTCCTTTCGTTCTTCTAAAATTTCTTTGCCAATTTCTACGTCACCCTTTTGTACTCGGCTTTTGGAAATATCAAGTTCCTCTTTACGTAGACTAAGCTTTGCAGCATCATCAGTTTTCTCTTTAATAGCATGGTCACCCTTTTTGAAAACACCTTCAAGTATACTCATATATAAATACCTCCATCAATTAATAATTTTAAGATATTAATATATTGTCCTTTAAAGAAGCATAATATCCTATTTTAAAGTTGGCAATAAAATCAAAAAATACGTTGTTTATAGCATCAAGAATCATGAAATTAAAACCCTAAATTACTTCTATTGAAATACACATAATATTGCAGTATACTGAATGTGAAAGCGGTAACATATTTCAAAAAATATTTTGCGATTTAATTTGGGTTAAAAAATAAATAATTATTTATTTGGAATACGATAAGCGTTTCTGGGTTATGAGGAGGACTAAAATGAGCGTGACAATAAAAGATATTGCTCAAAAGGCTAGAGTGTCTCATGCGACGATATCAAGAGTTTTAAATAATTCAGGTTATGTAAAAGATGAAACAAGGGAAAAAGTTAATAAAGTAATAAAAGATATGAATTATACACCTAGTGCTATAGCCAGAAGTCTATCAAGAAGTAAAACTAATACTATTGGCGTTATTGTTCCAGATATAAATAATTTATTTTTTGGAGAGATTATTAAAGGCATTACTGAAATTGCTGATGCTCATAACTTAAACATAATTCTCTGCGACACTGATGAGAATAAGGATAAAGAACTAAAAGCTATTAGCGTCCTTAAAGAGCAAAGAATTCAGGGACTTATTATAACTCCAACATGGTTCAAGGAGGAAGGTAACAAAGAAAACCTAAATGCTCTTAAAAAATTGGGAATTCCAATAATTTTAATTGATGGTCATGTTGAATATCTTGACTTTAGTGGAGTTTTTATAAATCATATAAAAGGTGCCTATGATGGAACAGCTACTTTAATTAAATCAGGTCACACTAAAATTGCGATAATAACAGGTGATATGAATTCTAGACCTGCAAAAGAGAGATTGCTTGGATATAGAAAAGCCTTAGAAGCAAATAATATTCCTATTAATAATGATTATATATTTTATGGTGATTATAAACATGAGACTGCTTATGTAATCACAAAGAAGATATTAAAAATGGACAATAGACCTACTGCTATTTTTGTAACTAGCAATACAATGATTTTAGGATGTATTAAAGCTTTTTATGAAGATAAACTAGATATACCAAAAGATATGGCGATTATTGGGTTTGATAAAGTTGATATGTTAAATATAATAGGTATGAATATTAGTTTTATTAATGGTCCATCTATCGAACTTGGTAGAATTGGAATGAAGATGTTATTAGAAAATTTAAATAGTGATCAAAACACAGAAATTAAAAGACAAATTATTTTGCCAGAGATTGTGTTAAAAGGTTCAGAGATGTATATGGGAAACAAATGATCAGTAAAAATTGAAGTATAATAAAAATTATTAATTATGGGGGATTAAAACATGAGAATGTATGATTTAATAATGAAAAAAAGAAATGGCAGCGAGCTTACTACTGAAGAGATTAATTTTTTTATTGGTGGATATACAGATGGAACTATCCCAGATTATCAAGTTTCAGCACTGCTTATGGCCATATACTTCCAAAAAATGAATAAGAGAGAAACTAAAGATTTAACAATGGCAATGGTTAATAGTGGTGAAACTATTGATTTATCTGCAATTAGAGGCGTAAAGGTTGATAAACACAGTACTGGAGGTGTAGGAGACACAACTACTTTAATACTTGGACCTATTGTTGCAGCGGCAGGAGTACCAGTTGCTAAAATGTCAGGAAGAGGGCTTGGACATACTGGCGGAACTATTGATAAACTAGAATCCTTTGAAGGTTTCAACATTTCTATGTCAATTGAAAAGTTTATTAAAAATGTAAATNAGGTTAAAATTGCTATAGGTGGTCAAACTGCTGATTTAGCACNAGCTGACAAAATGTTATATGCATTACGTGACGTTACTGCAACTGTTGATAATATGTCTCTAATTGCATCAAGCATAATGAGTAAAAAAATAGCATCTGGAGCGGATGCCATAGTTCTTGATATAAAAACAGGTAGTGGAGCATTTATGAAAAATGAAGATGATGCCTTTGAACTTGCGAGAGAAATGGTTGATATAGGAACTAATGTTTCTAAAAATACCATTGGGGTGATAACTGATATGGACCAACCATTAGGATATGCAGTTGGTAATGCTTTAGAAGTAAAAGAAGCTATAGATACATTAAAAGGTGAAGGACCTAAGGATCTTACAGAACTTTGTTTAACCCTTGGAGCACATATGCTCGTACTAGGAGAAAAAGCAAAGAATGCTCAGCAGGCAAGAGAAATACTTAAGAATATAATAAAATCAGGTAAAGGCCTCGCAAAACTAAGAGAACTAGTAGTTGCGCAAGGTGGTAATCCTGCTTATGTTGATGATACATCTATATTTCCTTTGTCAAATATTGTTGAGCCAATTAGATCAAATTATGTAGGGTATGTAAAGGCAATAAAAGCTGACGATATAGGAAGAGCGGCATTAGCATTAGGAGCAGGTCGTGAAACTAAAGATAGTATAATTGATTTATCTGTAGGTATCGTTCTTCATAAGAAAATAGGGGATTTTGTAGTGAAGGGTGAGTCTATAGCTACTATTTATGCCAGTAGTTGTGAAAAACAAAAGGTATCTGAAAAAATGGTACTAGATGCGTATGAAATAGTGAAATGGAAAACTATAGAAAAACCATTAATAAAAGGTGTTGTAACAAAAGACGGTATTACAAGATACTAATTAAAATATTTAAATTTATAAAGGATAGAGGGCAACATACCTTCTATTTTTTTATTGAAGTAATATATACTTTAGGGTTACAATGTAAAGATGGGAGGTATAACCATGAATATTCTAATTGTAGAAGATGAACAAGATATAAGGGAATTACTAGAAATTCATTTGTCAAAAGAAGGATATAAAATTTTTACAGCAGCAGATGGCGTGCAGGCTTTAAATATATTTGAGGAAAAGGATATAGACATTGCTTTACTGGATGTTATGATTCCCAAAATTAATGGATTTAATGTTCTTAAAAAGATTAGAGAAACTAGCGAAATACCAGTGATTTTTATAACTGCAAGAGAGGAGGAGTCAGATAAGATTCTTGGTCTTGGACTTGGCGCGGATGATTATGTAATAAAACCTTTTAGTCCAATTGAGATAATAGCACGAGTTAAAGCTCAGCTAAGGCGTTATTATAAATATTCTAATAAGACTCATAAAACTGGAATTGTAATTGGAGAATTAATGCTAGATAAGGATAGTTGTGGTATTTATAAAAATAATATAGAGGTAGCATTAAACCCAAAAGAATATAGGTTACTAGAGTTTATTTTAGAGAACCCAGGAAAGGTATATACTAAAAAGCAACTTTATGAAATAGTTTGGAAAAATTCATATTATGGAGATTCAAATACTATTATGGTACATATAAGTCATATTAGAGAAAAGATCGAAGCCGATCCTAAAAATCCTAAATATTTAAAAACAATAAGAGGAATAGGGTATAAGATGGAGAAAAATCATGATTAATAAAAGTAGATTAAAGATAATAGGCACATATTTTAAAAGCAAGAAGGTGGCTACTCAATTATTTAAAAATTATATTTTGTTTTTAGTCATTTTAGTTGCAATATTCATGCTAACTATGGTTGCTTTATTTTTCTATTTTTCTTTTAATTATGTGGATACACCAATAGATTATACTGCGGCAGAGTCTATTATAAAGCAAAATTATAAGGATATAAATGTAACAAATTTTATAAAGCATAAGGGATATGTTGAAGTGCTTGATAAAAACCTAGTTATTGTTATGGAAAATGGAAGTAAACATGATGTAGGATTTATTTACCCACAAAAATATTATAATGATATGGTTGCCAACAATTTAAAGGATGGTTATTTTTATTCTAGTAAATATGGAGCTAACAAGAATTTAATTTTAATTACAGCTATGCCTAACAGTATTTTCGATGCATATACCTGGGGCCTCAAATATAAAGACCAATTTGCTGATGCCAGTAATCCAATAAAGAGGGGACTTACATTTTTAAAAATACTCCCATTTATAATATTTATATTTTTACTATCTACAATGATACTTTATTCTAAACTTACATCAATGATTTTTGTTAAACCCTTAAAGAAACTTTTGCAAGGGGTTAATACTTTTAAAGATGGGGAATATTCAGCGAGGGTTGAAATTAATTCTTTAAATGAAATAGGTCAACTAAAGGATGCATTTAATCTAATGGCAGAAAAAATACAACTGGAAAGACTACTTAAGAAAAAAGCTGAAGATAATAGGAAAAGAATGATTCTTGATATATCTCATGATTTAAAAAATCCATTGACAAGTATATTGGGGTATTCGGAGTTCTTATTAGAAAATGACGATATTGTAGTTGAAGAAAAAAATAAACTATTAAAGGTTATTAATAATAATAGTAGACGAGCAAATGACTTAATTCAAGACCTTTTCGAATTTTCTCGTATTGAAAGTACGGAGTATAAATTAGATATAGATAATTATGATATAGGTGAGTTTTTAAGAGAACTTATTGCAGGGTATGTTCCAATGATGGAGCAGGAAGGTGTTCAATATGAATTCGATATTACTGAAGATGAGGTAGAGATATTATTTGATAGAAAAAACTTGGATAGAGCCTTGAGTAACATTATACTAAATGCTATAAAATATAATAGTTCAGGAATTACTATTAGTATCAACCTTTTAGTAGATAATGGCACGGCTGTAATCATTATCGGGGACAATGGAGTAGGAATACCAGAAGATTTTAAGGGAGATATTTTCGAACCTTTCGTTCGCGTAGATGATACAAGAAACTCCAAAACTGGTGGTACGGGACTTGGTCTTGCAATATCAAAGGCAATAATCGAAAAACAAGGAGGAAATATATATTTAGAGAGGGGCAAAGATAAAGGGTGCAAATTTATAATTAAACTAAAGGGAAATTAAAATGAACTATATAAGGAAATTTTTTAGTTTTTTCTACATTAGTTGATACACGAAATGCAACTATAATTATTTAACCTAAACCAGCATTATTTTTATCAATAATGAAACCATGTTTATTTTTAATACCATTAATGCTGGTTATTTCATTATTTTTTAGAAAAGGACAAATTTTCAATGGTATTTCTTGATTGGTCTTCCATAACTATTTTATTCTTATCTATTCCTTTGTCTAAAAGAAAATTTTTCATAGCCACGGCTTCTGTTATATCCTCTCCAGCCCCTTTTCCGCCAGAAACTATAATATATTTTCCATAACCTTCTTTATAAAGCCTTATGTCATCATTAAGTCTTGCTTGTAAAAAAGGACTAGGGTATGTGCCTTTTCACCTGACATCCTAACACTATTATACAATCAGACTCGCTAGGTTTTGATTTAACACCAAATATAATAACATCTATCTCAATAAAAATTATTATAAGAAATCCTATCAATACTAAATATTTAACTATTCGTAATACGTTTTTCATAATCCCAATTCTCCCCTAATTTTTCATCTACATCGTTTGCGGCCCACATACGAACTTTTGTAATTCCAATATATATACCAATAACAATTAATACAGAAAAAGCAAACCTACTATAATTCATAATTCCCCTTTATCAGCAATAAAATAATAACTGTTTGCTGTACATAATTCTACTATTGTGACGTTGCATAAGAATAGTAATTATTTTTTTTAATAAAAATAAAATTTATCCATTTACTAAAAAAATGTTGTAATTACAGAAACAAAGATTACGAATATTCCACTTAGAGTTAACAAAATTGCTTCCTCTTTTTTGTTCTTAATATATGAGTAATACCCATTTGATATATTTAAGATACCTAATAATAGTAATGCAATTGGCATTGTAATTTTTCCATTCAGATATTAGGTGTTTTTCATTTATAACTATAGATATTGCAATTTCAGGTTTGTCAGCAGGTGCGTAACCTACATACCACGCATAATCTTCTCTACCTATTTTACCCATTAAATCAACTGTATTAAACAGTGCTGTACCTGTTTTACCACCTGTAGCTATTGGAAATTTACCAAGTGCTGTAGCCGCAGTACCATCAGTTTTAACAAGTGATCATGATAAAGATAATATAGTATTAAAAAAGGCCGAAGATTTAATCCTTATAATTTGAAAGTGTAGTGGTGACATTTTGCAAAGCTACCTCTACGCCTTTAAAAATATTCTGAATTTGTTGTTTATTTTCAGGTTTTTCTGCTGAATTGAGTGCATCGTTCAAACAACTTTTCGCGTTTTGAAGATAGTATGCTACTTCTTGAATATATTGATTAGTATTTTTTTTCTCCATTAAATCTCACCCCCTACGCGGTTTAAAAAATATTTGGTATAATTTAGCATTGGTGCAATGGCGTTCACTAATTTTGGCATTCTTCAACAATGTGGAAAAAGTTCATATATAGTTCAGTTCCGAAAACGAGGTTTTTGGTACTTAACTCATTAACGTGGGGTTTGTCAGAAATGTTTCATTTTTGAATATACAATAGTTGTATCTCCTTTACGCTTTTGTTCTCGATTTTACTAAACATTATATATAATTCGACAAAATATCGGAAAATCATTTAAATTTAATAAAATATTTAGAATATTGTGAAAATAAAGATTTCGTTAATACATATTTTTATGATATATTATATATACAAATAATTATTTAAGGAGGCGTTGTATATGAAAAAAATAAAAATATTAGTACCATTAGACGGTACGGAAAGAAGCATGCACTCTCTTAATTGGTTAAAAAAATTCTTTAGTAAGGATGATACTTCCATTACACTAATTAATGTAGTGGAAACAATTTTAACTAACGTGATGATGGATCCACTGGTAGTAGATTCAATTCCAACATTAGACTATTTAACAGAACATAGTAACTCGGTTTTAGATAAAGCACTAAATGAACTAGAAGGCTATGAAGTTGAAAAGGTTTCAATTTTGGGATACGCTGCAGATGAAATATTAAGAAAAGCTGAAAAAGATAGCTTTGACATAATAATAATGACAAAGTGTAGCAAAAAGGGTTTGCATAGACTAATTGGTTCTGTAACAAGTAAGGTTGTTAGAAATGCTAAAGTATCAGTAATAGTTATTCCTGATTAATGATAATAATAGTATAATTAAATAAATGTTTTATATGTAAATTGTATGTATTGATGAAGCAAATTTGGTAACTTCAGGTTACTAACCGGTGAACTAAGATGCTTGTATTGTTGCATAAAATGAGTGTATATTCTCAATTAGACACCAATATATACAGTTAAATAGTTATTTATTGCATATATCAAAGTAACTATGAGTCTATAGGCTACATAGGAGAATACAACAAATGTTGTGAAAGGAATAATATACGAACTTTAATATATTAAAAACCATATAATCTTTATTTATTCACAAAAAATATTTTGACGTACGTAAAAATGTACGGTAGAATATATATATAAAGAGGTGAATAAACATGAAAACTATTCCTATTACTAATGCTAGGCAAGATATATTTAATATAATAGAACAAACTATTGCAAATTCAGAGCCTATACAGATAACCAGTAAAAAAGGTGATGTTGTAATGGTAAGCCTTGAGGATTGGTCAGCAATGCAAGAAACTTTATATCTTTTAGGAATACCTGGCATGAGGGAAAGCATTTTAGATGGAGCTAAAGAGCCTATTGAAGAGTGCAAATCGTTGGAGGATATAGGATGGGATATATAATAGTTATAACTAAGCAAGCTCAAAAGGATGCCAAAAGATTAGAGTCCTGTAGTTTAGATAAAAAGGCAAAAGAGCTGCTAAAGATAATAAAAGAAAATCCCTATCAAACTCCACCGCCATATGAAAAACTTATAGGAGATTTAAAAGGCTTTTATTCTCGAAGAATTAATATAAAGCATAGAATAATTTATGAAGTGTATGAGAAAGAAAATACAATTAAGGTTTTAAGAATGTGGACACATTATCAGTAAAAAGGTGCTATAAGTAGCCCCTTTTTTTATACCCCTTCATATTAAGGAAGTAACTTAAGCACCGCCTTTTCCATTTTGATTATTCTGTTTTTAACTGCTTGTCCCGTTAAATGAACCTCTTCACCAATTTCTTGCCACTGCATTCGTAAATTTTTATTAAGCAGATTTTAAATTTGTATGTCTGTTTGGTCAAGCATAATTATACAAATCCTTTCATGACGGAATTATTTTCACTCTTATGATTTCTCTAATCAAGTAATATCTAATATATAATAACTATATCATAAAAAATTGGAGGGATATACATTGAAGATTCAATTAATTCGTCATGCAACCATAATAGTATCAGTAAATAATAAAAGGAATACGCATTTGGAACCTCCTTGTTTTGTATAGGATAATGGGATGGATTTACTCAATCGCGTGTATCTTACATCAATAGTCGAAACGAAAACAAGTGTTAAGGTAGTTATTAATTTTATCAAAACATGTAGTGAAGGACCCGCTGTATCCTTGAAAGGATCTCCAACAACTGCGCCTTTGTGTGGTTCGGATTTCTTTCCACCAAAGTTACCAAGTTCAATATACTTCTTAGCGTTATCCCATGCTCCACCACCATTGTTTAAGAATAGTGCCATGATAACACCTACAATTGTAGTTACTAGTAGGAAGCCGGCAGCAGCTTCTTTTCCAAGAAGTACTCCAACGAGTACTGGTACAGTAATAGGAATAAGACCGGGAAGTAACATTTCTTTAAGAGCACCTTTTGTAACTATATCAGCACATCTTGCGTAATCTGGTTTTTGTTTGTAAGTCATTATGCCAGGGAATTCTTTAAACTGAGCCCTAACTTCTAAGATTACGTATTGAGCTGCGTTGCCAACTGCTCTTATTGCGGTAGATGAGAAAAGGAAAACTATCATTGCACCGATAAACGCACCGATGAAAACCTCTGGTTTTCCAATGTCTACTGGGAAAACGTTATCAAGAGAAATTCCTGATATTATTTTTACCTCACTTATATATGCAAAGAATAAGAGGAAGGTTGCAAGAGCTGCAGAACCAACTGCGTAGCCTTTAGTTAAAGCTTTTGTAGTATTTCCACATGCATCTAATTTGTCCGTTATTAATCTGATTTCCTCGGGAGCTCCGGACATTTCAACAATACCGCCAGCGTTGTCGGTAATTGGTCCAAAAGTATCCATAGTAAGTATATAAGCACAAGTTGAAAGCATCCCTATAGTTGCAACAGCTATTCCATAAAGTCCACCGTTTGCAACACCTGGAAGTGCTAATTTGCCAAGGTTATAGGAAGTAAATATTGCAAGCGATACTGAAAGCACAGGTAGCGCTGTCGATTCCATACCAACTGAAATACCTGAAATTATGTTAGTTGCGGCTCCAGTTTGTGAAGCTTTTGCAATTGATTTAACAGGTCTGAATCTATATGAAGTATAGTAATCTGTGATTACTACAAATAAATAACTCAGCGCTATGCCTGCAACTGCACAAAGGTAGAGATACATGTAATGTATACTTTCTCCACTTGCTAGAGTGCCCGAGAACATAGATTTAATTATGAAAAACAAGAATATAAGATTGAGTATACTTGTTACAAAATAACCCTTATAAAGAGCATACATAGGATTATCAGTATCATCATCTGCTTTTACAAACATTAAACCTACGATTGAAGAAATAATTCCAATTGCACCTGTAACTAAAGGAAATATAATACCCTTCCAACCAAATACAGGATAAAGTGCAACCCCAAGTATCATTGCTCC
>JGI24146J20443_1001327_pt1 | contig 15548 bp, 15 predicted proteins | sample BarGraIncub1131A_FD_20443 | JGI IMG/M metagenome (IMG submission 20443) | reverse complement strand
GCAATGAATATGAAGGTACACCTCATTACCTTAAAGTATTAGATGAGGAATCAAAAGCAATTATCAAAAGGCTTAAGCCCCATCCATCTGTTGTTTTATGGTGCGGAGGAAATGAACTTTTTAATTCCTGGTCTAGAATGACAGATCAATCTTTGGCACTTAGGCTTTTAAACAAAAACTGTTATGACCTTGATCCGAATAGACCTTTTTTAATGACTTCCCCACTTATGGGAATGGCTCATGGAAATTATGTATTCCGTTCTGAAGCTGGAGAAGATGTGTTTCAAGCTATGGCTAAGGCCTCAAACACAGCTTATACTGAATTTGGATGTCCAAGTCCAGCATCTCTTGAAATACTCCAAAGTATAATACCAAAGGAAGAACTATTTCCACCTAGACCTGGAACTACTTGGGAAACGCATCATGGTTTTAATACTTTTTTAGAAGATACTTGGTTGATGCCGGACTTAATCAAATATTATTTTGGGGAAAGTAATAGTCTGGAAGAACTTATTCAAAGAGGTCAGATATTACAAAGTGAAGGGTATAAGTGTATTTTTGAGGAAGCAAGAAGGCAAAAACCAAAATGTTCCATGGCTTTAAACTGGTGCTATAATGAACCTTGGCCAACAGCTGCAAATAACAGTATTATTAGCTGGAGAGCCAAGCCAAAACCTGCATATTATGCTGTAAAAGCATCCTGCAGGCCTGTATTATGTAGCGCAAGAATTTCTAAATTCTGCTGGAAACCTGGAGAGCTATTTAATCCAGAAATCTATATACTTAATGATTCACCCTTAAAAGTAAAAGGTGGACAAATGGACATATTTTTGTATTTCGGAGAAGAAGAAATTAAGATATTAAAGTGGGAATTTCCGGACATAGAACCTAATAAAAATTTTACAGGACCGATTGTAAGATATAATTTGCCGGATAGGTCAGATATGGAAATGAAGCTAGTATTGAGAATCTCAGAACAACCTGGGCTGGGTTCAGAGTATTATCTAGTTTATAGACCAACAAGTAAAGATAGAGCTATTATTAACCATAATATTCTTAATCTATAATAGTTCTTTAATAAAATAATTAGATGTAGTGTTCATAAATAATTAACATATTAGTCACATGAAAGTCATATATGGGAGTTATGATGAATATATAAGATTCCCCTATAAATATATTTACTTTTACACCAGTTTTGTACTGGTGTTTTTTTTATCTGAAAATGTGATATAATTAATAAATGTTTTCACATCTTAAAGGGGTGGAGTATAATGGCTGATTATAAAATGACTAGAAAAGGTAAGATCCAATATATCTGGGATTACTATAAAATACAAATAATAGTGACTATAATGGTTTTAATAGGGTTGGTTTCATTTATTCATGGACAAATTACAAAAATCAACTATGAATTTAATTTGACTATAATTGGAAGTAGCGTGGATGGAGATAGCATTGAGAAGCTAAAAAAAACCCTTACCCCAATAGTTATAAAAAATCCAACGAAGAAGCAAAGTGCCTTGGTGGATATTATGTCATCTGGAAGCTTAACAGGTGGAAATGACGATGCATCTGCTCAATATTTGCAAAAATTCATAGCAGAATTAAGTGCAAATGTAATAGATCTATTGATTTTAAACAAAAGTGATTATGATGTTTTTCAGAAGCAAGGCGCATTTTTAAGGCTTGATAAACTAAAAGGTATAGATTTATCTGGTATAAAAATAGAAGAACTTCAAGGAACAACAGCTAAAGGTTTTTATGGTATCAACCTGCAAGACAACAAATTACTCGAAAAATTTAGAGTAAACACAGAGAATATGATTTTATGTATTCCAGCTAGTACAAAGCAAGGAACTAAAGCTGTTTTGGCTATAAAATGGATTTTAGAAAACAAATAAATATGAACTATAACAATCAAGGTTTTATTAGCTTTTTATTATTATTAAAAATAAGAGATTTGCGAGGATGAAAAGATAATGAAGATTAGTAAAACAAAAGTAGTACTAATAATAGTATTTAGCATTATTCTATTATTTATAATGGTATCTTATATAAAGTTTACAAAGCTTGATATATATGTACAACAAACAAATGGTGATGTAGTAGAACAAAATGGAGTAGTATATGAGTTTAACTCGCAATTAACAAGTAAGTTTGATGAGGGTGAATTGAAAATTGATAAAGTCAATGGTAGATTTAAAGGAAAAGATTTTTTTAACACATGGATTTTGGGAACGAAGATTATTAAACTACAGGATTTTAATGTAAAAGAAACATTCCTTCTCAGTAATTTAATGCTCCAAGAAGTTTACACAAAGAAAAACAATCAATAAAATAACTTTAATGGCATTTAATAACCATCACTTAAGTGATTTCGACAAATTTGTTATATTATTTTACGTTTTTGTTATATAAAAAAAATGTATAAAGAGGTATTTTTAAATAGGAGTCATTATTTCATTTAAAAGGGGGAGGGTTTTCCAAATAGTGAAAAGGTTTACTTGCTATTTACATAACAAGTGGGTATTAATAACATAATAGGAGGGAATAAAATGAAACTAGCAATATCATATTTTTTTGGAGCAAATGAAAGCAAAATGATACAATCTAAGCAGTTAGGGGTAGATTATGCAGTTGTTGGTTGTGGTGGGGATGTAACCTCAGAGGATGAGAAACCATGGGATTATCTACCACTGCTAAGAATGCAAAATAGATACTTAAATATGGGTATTACTCCACTTGTCGTGGAAGGTTCCTGGTTTGATAAAATTAAACTTGGTCTTCCAGGAAGAGAAGAAGAATTAAAAGATGTTATTACCCTTATAGAAAATATGGGTAAGTTAGGTATTGGGGTTTATTGCTATAATTGGATGCCGGTTATCTCATGGTTTAGAACCTCTGATTATGCGAGAACCAGAGGAGGAGCTTTGTCTACTGAATTTAACAATGATCAAATGAAATTTGCTCCCCATACTTGGGCTGGAGAAGTCAGTGAAGAAAGACTATGGGAAAACCTGCAATGGTTTTTAGATAGAGTTGTGCCTGTAGCTGAGAAGGCAGGAGTAAAGCTTGCACTACATCCAGATGATCCACCTGTTACTCCAATTAGAGGAATCTCTAGAATCCTAATAACCCCAGAAGCTTTCCAAAGAGCAATTGATATGTATCCTTCTCCTAACAATGGAATAACTCTTTGTCAAGGTTCCTTTAGAGCTCAAGGATCGGACGTAATTGATGTGATTAATAAATTTGTTCCTCAAAAGAAGGTCTTTTTCGTTCACTTTAGAGATGTAGTGGGTACCAAAGATCATTTTCATGAAGTGTTTCATGATGATGGACCTACTGATATGTATGAATGCATGAAAGTATATATGAAATTAGGCTATGATGGACCAATTAGACCTGATCATGTACCAACTATTGAAGGGGATAAACATGATCATCCAGGATATACTACGTTTGGCAATCTATATGCAGTGGGCTATATGAAGGGCATTTTAGAAGCTGCTGAAAAGGAAACAAAAATAAAATAGTAAATTATATTGAATTTGTGCAAAATATTTTGCACAAATTCTTTGTTATAAGGAGATGTTCATTTGTATAAAGTTGTAATTGTTGATGACGAGCCCTGGGTACTTTTGGGAATCAGAAATACCTTTGCCTGGAGTACTCTAGGATTCGAAATTATTGCTGAGCTTACTAATCCTTATGAAGCATTAGAAACTATATTGAAGGAAAAACCTGAAGTGGTTTTTTGTGATGTAAGAATGCCTGGAATGACAGGTATCGAGCTACTTGAAAAGCTGAGAGCTGAGAAAAGGGAGACTGAATTTATTATAGTTACAGGATTTGCCGAGTTTCAGTATGCACAAAAGGCACTTAAAAATGGAGCTTTTGATTATCTATTAAAACCTATAAATGAATCCATAGGAGAAGATATCTTAAAACGCTTAAAATTCTATTTAGATGAAAAATATGGAATTAAGAAAGAAATCAATCAAGATGAAACAGATAATCGGAAATTTAACAATATGCTGACATATATTAACGAGCACTACACCGAAAAACATCAATTGAAAGAATTAGCTATTAAGTTCAATTTAAGTCCCAACTATTGCAGCAGTATCTTTAAAAAATATAAAAATATAAATTTTACAGATTACATAACTGAAATAAGAATGAAAGCTGCCGCTGAACTATTAAAAGATAAGAATTTATCAGTAGAAGATGTTGCTAACACTGTTGGAATTTCTGATTACTACTATTTTAGCAAGGTTTTTAAAAAGTATTGGAATACTACCCCTGGTAATTTTAGAAAAACAAATTAATTTTAGGAGTGAAGAAATGAAAAAAATTAGTTTTGACAGGTTGAAATTAAGATACCAGGTTACTATATTAATTAGCATGTCAATTTTATTATTATTTATAATTCAATTTATTTTTTATATAAAATTCGTGGATACTATGAAACTGCAAGCAAAAGATTATACTACAAGTACCATGAGCCAAATAAAAGGAAATATTGACGTGTCTACAAAAAGTTTGGAGGATATAAGCTATATATTGGCATATTCAAATTGGGTTCAAAAATATTTGGTGGAAGATTCTGTATCTGATAAGGTTGAATTAAATATTTTTGTTTCAGGTGTTATTAATTATATTACTAGTACAAATACTGATGTAGTGGATATTTGCTTAGTGAAAAATGATGAAAGTTATTCTAGTTTTATGTCTAACTTATCTTTTAATGAATATAACAGTTTAGTTAAAAATAAAAATTTTCCTTCGAAGGCCGCTGCTTTACCTGCTTTTCTAACATTTTCTTCCCCAGAGGATAATAATCTGTTTTATTATCTAATAAGACCTATATACCAATCAGAATATGGCTCACCATTAAATAACAGAATTGGTTATATAATATTAAAGTGTAAAACTAATAATGTGATGAGTATAATTGATCATGCAAACACCACAAGCGGCTCTCAGTTTTTCATAGTGGATGAAAGCAATAAGATAATACTATCAAGGGATATTAAAAGCGTAGGTAGCTACTATAGCAAAATCAATTTAAAGGATAGTGGGGGACATATTTACCAAAATGTTTTTATGGAAAATACTAAATGGAGGATTATTGGTTCTGTATCTGTTGCCCATATTTATAATAAACAAAATATATATATAAGTTCATTTTTATCAATGGTTCTTATTATGTCTTTTTTACTTATAGCCATAGGTTTAATCTTAAATAAGAATCTTACAATACCAGTTTCTAGAGTTGTTAGTTTTACTAATGGACTTAATGAAGAAAATATACATAAAAGGTTGAAAATAAAGGGTAATAGTGAAATTGATTTTATAGGCAGCGATATAAATAAGATGCTAGATAAAATTGAAGATTTTACACAAGCAAATATGCAAACGCAGCAAGAACTTTATGAGTCAAAACTAATTCAGAAACAATCAGAGCTTTCTACACTTCAAAGCCAAATAAATCCACATTTTTTGTACAATACTTTAGAATGTATCAGAAGTATAAGCATTGCAAATAATATAAAAGAAATAGTTGAAATATCTGTAGCTATGGCTGAAATCTTTAGATATAGCATAAGAGGTGGAAATTACGTAACTCTAAAAGAAGAACTAAACATAATAAAACAATATTTTAATATTATTGGTATTCGTTTCAATGGAAGATTCAAATTAGAACTTGATATTGAAGAAGCCATGCTAAATAAAAAAATTATAAAAATGATACTTCAGCCAATAGTAGAAAATGCGGTATATCATGGACTGGAGCCAAAAATTGGTGAAGGAAAAGTAAATATTACTGGAAGATTAAAGGATAATATCATGATATTTTTTATATCTGATAACGGAAAAGGTATTAAATTTGAGGCTCTTGAAAAGCTTAGAGCTAAGCTTGAATTACCAGATACTTCAGAGTTATTAGATAAAAAGTCTAGGAATGGGATAGGACTTTATAATATTCATAAAAGAATTAAACTAAACTTAGGAGCCCAATATGGTTTACAAATTGATAGTGTTGAAGAAGAAGGTACAAGAATAACTCTGAAACTTACTTGTGAAGAATAAATTTTCTCAATCGTAGATTATTACAAACTAATCATATTTCTTTGCATTTTATGTTCAAACTAAATATAGTATATTAAATTTATAAACATTGAAACTTTTATAGTCTTAGGAGTGAATAAATGTTGAATAAAAGAAACGTAATAGTTTATGTGCTTTTGACGGTGCTTGTCCTCTCTATTCCAACTATTTACTTTATATCAAAAGCTATGGATAAGGGAAGCAATAAAGCAAAAGAAATTTATAAGAAAAAATATATATATACTATAAATGTCTTTGATCCGGCATCTTACTCCCTGGACCCTAGAGTAAAGTATTTGGAAGATAAATTTAACATAGAATTTAAACTAATACCTGTTAACTTTAATGATTGGGACGATAAAGTAAGAATACTTATAAGCTCTGGTCAAACTCCTGATATTGTTTGGAGTAGGTTTCAGAACCAAACAGTATATGAGGTAGAGAGATGGGTAAAAGAAGGAGTTTTTAGGGAACTTCCTGATATTAATATATATCCTAATTTATTTAAACTTAAGGTGAAAATGGCCTCGGATGAAGCACTTAAAATTAATGGAAAAGATTATATTTGGACGTCAAGTATTGGGAATAAAAGCATTAAGGATATTAATTTATGTATGTACTTTTACAGAAAAGACTGGGCTGAAAAGTTAGGACTTTCTAAAGAAGAATATACTTGGGAAGAATTTAAAAATCTAATAAAAGAGATTGTAGCTAAAGATCCAGGAGAAAATGGGAAAGGTAATACTATAGGGCTAACTACAATTGGATGGGGTTACCCAGGCTTTGTAACTACATATTTTCCAACTCCAGGTTATACAACTGGTGGTTATAGATTATCAAATGGTAAATATATATGGGCAGCTAGTGCTCCTGAAACTTTAAAAGGCATTAAGGAATTAAAAATAATGTATGATCAAAACATAATTTGGAAAGAACAGCCTTATGCCAAAAATGATGATGGACCAAATAAATTTTACTCTGGCCAAGCAGCAGCTTTATATAATAATTGGATTCCCTTAAACATAAATGCAGCCAGAGAAAATTTAAAAAAGACAGATCCAAATATAGATGTAAATAAAGCAGTAGCTCCACTTTATGTGAGAAACCCAGATGGAGATTTAATTGTAAATGAGAACGGTGATTATTGGTCGGCTGTACTTCTTAAAGCAAATATGGAGGATGAAAAGGCTGATAGATTATTTAAAATGTGGGATTGGATTGCTAGTGCTGAAGGTTATAAATTTAGTACCCTTGGTATAGAAGGCAAGGACTGGAACGAAAATGGCGGCATAATCAAACTTTTATGGAAAAAGGATGTATATGGAAATTACATTTCACCATATAAGGGTGAAGGCTATAGAATAATGCAAATGGTAAGCTACTGGCACTATTTCGATTTGACTGATAATCAGATGTTCCCAGTAGAGGTAAGAAATCAAGCAATGGCAGTAACCTCTAGGATGTTAAGTAATGATGTTAAAATGCTAAAAAGGGACTATGGTGCAGATTTCTTTAGTGGTCCTAATATAGAAAAGATAGGAACTCTTACAATAGGTCAAAATACTGAAATAAACAATCTTCTCGTAAACTCTAACAATATAGAGAAAGATTGGAAAGCCTGGGTAAATTCTAAACTACCTACAATTCAACCAGTACTCGACGAGTTGAATAAAGGTTTACTAAACAAATAAATGTAAATTATCTTAAGGGGGGGAATATTTTATGGAGATAAAATTGTCAAAAAAGCAAGAGCAGAACAAAGACAAGAAGATAGCAAAGCTTAGTACGGATTCTAAGCAGACAATAATAGGCTATTTATTTATATCACCTTGGCTAATAGGCTTTTTACTACTTACATTATGGCCAATGGTACAATCCTTGTATCTATCATTTACAAGATATTCATTACTTGATACACCAAAATGGATTGGTCTTACTAATTATAGTAATATATTTTTCAATGATCCTCTTTTTACTAAATCCTTATCGGTAACCTTTGCATTTGTTTTGATAGCAGTTCCACTTAAATTGATGTTTTCACTTTTCGTGGCAACTTTATTAAACAAAGATGTTAGAGGGATGAGCTTTTATAGAACAGCAATTTATTTTCCATCTCTTATAGGAGGGAGTATCGCTGTATCAATATTATGGAGGAATATATTCGGAATAGATGGGTATGCAAACTTAATTTTAGGAATCTTTGGTGTAGCTAAAATTGCATGGATAGCTGATCCTAGTACTGCATTAGGAACTTTAATTCTTTTAAATGTTTGGCAGTTTGGAGCTACTATGATTATATTTTTAGCAGGCTTAAAGTCGGTGCCAAAAGATTTATATGAGGCTGCAAGCATTGATGGAGCAGGAAAAGTTAGAACATTCTTTAATGTTACTATTCCAATGTTATCATCAGTAATATTTTTCAATCTTATTTTAGGCATAATAGGTGCCTTCCAAATGTTTAATTCTGCTTTTATTATAACCCAAGGTGGACCAGCTAATGCAACTTTACTCTATGCATTATTCCTATACAATAAAGCCTTTAAATCATTTAAAATGGGGTATGCTTCATCATTAGCATGGATATTGCTTGTAATAATTGCCGTATTCACAGCAATAAATTTCTTGGCTTCAAAGTATTGGGTTTTCTATGAGGATGATTCAACTGGAGGTAAACGCAAATGAGTAATAATAGTGGTAAATTAAAATATAAAACTCATATTATACTTATATTATTTTCTTTAGCCATGCTTTTTCCCGTAATTTGGTGGGTTGGAGCAACATTTAAAACTATAGGAGAGATGAGCTCAGCTAATTTGTTTCCTACAGCGCCTACGCTTCAGAACTATATAAAAGGTTGGAACTTATCAAAGGCTTATACCTTTACCCACTTCTTTAAAAATAATATGATTATGGAAGTTCTAAATGTGCTTGGGTCTGTAGTAACAAGTTCTTTGGTGGCCTTTGGTTTCGCAAGAATTAATTTTAAGTTTAAAGCCTTTTGGTTTTCAATACTAATGCTTACCTTGATGCTTCCATCTCAGGTAACAGTAGTTTCACAATATATAATGTACAGTAAATTACATTTTACTGATAGCTATTTTCCGTTGATATTTCCACATTTTTTAGGTGGAGGAGCATTTTTTATATTCCTTTTGGTTCAATTCATAAGGGCTATTCCAAAGGAATTAGATGAAGCAGCAACTATTGATGGAGCTTCAACTTTCGTTATATACTGGAGGGTTATATTGCCTCTAATTAAGCCAGCACTGGTAACTGTGGCTATATTTACATTCATATGGAGCTGGGATGATTTTTACTCTCAAGTATTGTACCTAAGTTCCGTGAGCAAATTCACTGTAGGTTTAGCCCTAAGAATGTTTATTGATCAATTTGAAGTCCAATGGGGTCAACTGTTGGCTATATCACTTCTTTCCATTGTACCTTCAGTAATACTGTTTTTCTCAGCACAAAAGCAGTTTGTAGAAGGTATAGCATCTACAGGAATAAAGGGATAGTAAACAGATTATGATACTAAAAAAACTACGAGGGGGAATTTATTAATGAAAGGACATTTAAGCAAAGGTGTTATAGCTACACTACTCGCTTCTGTTATGGTTTTGTCTGGATGTACTAAGACACCTACTAAAACAGAGCCTGCTGCAGATTCAAACAAGCCAGTAAATTTAAAAATAATGTGGTGGGGTGCTCAAGAAAGGCATGATGCAACTTTGAAAGCATTAGCTGAGTACACTAAACAGTTTCCAAACGTAACTTTCACACCAGAATATTTAAGCTGGGACGGATATTGGAGTAAGTTAACTGTTTTAGCTGCTTCAAATACAGTACCAGATGTACTTCAAATGGATGCATCGGTTCTTCCAGACTATGTTAAAAAAGGCCAATTAGCTGACATTTCTAGTATTAATTTAAGTGGAGTAGTAGACTCAAAACTTGTAAATAATCTTAAAATTGGCGGTAAGCTTTACACTATTCCACTAGGCATGAATGGACAAGGAAATGCTTACAATAAAGTTGATTTAACTGCAGCTGGTGTAACACTACCTAAAGCTGGATGGACTTGGACAGATTACTGGGCATTTGCTGAAGAAGGAAGAGCCAAACTTCCTAAAGATAAATATGCAATTGGTGATGGTACAAATATGTGGGATAATTACCAATACTATCAAACTGGTAATGGTAAAGGCCCAATTATGAAGGATGGCAAATTTAATCTTGATAAAACTCTTTGGTACGCTTTTAATAATAAATTTGTAGAGTACAGGAAGAACGGAACAGTTCCACCTGCAGCAGTTACATTGTCCTTTATAGAAAATGATGCAAAAGCTGATTCTATGGCTTCACTAAAAGTCATGACGCGTGGTGCTACAGTAGGTTCTGTATCAGCACTAAACGCTTTAATGCCTACCAAACAGGTTTCTGTAGTTAATATTCCTAATGGATCTTCTGGTGGCGGATGGGCACAAGCTACTATATTTTTAAGCATTGGTAAGAATTCAAAAAATATTGCTGATTCCAAAAAGTTTGTTAAATGGTTTATAGCAGATAAAACTGCTGGAACTATTCTTGGAACAGTTCGTGGTATTCCAGTTAATGACGCAATTTATACGCAATTACAACCTACACTTCCAGCTAGTTTTACTATCATTAAAGGATTGTTGGATGTAGCAAAGCCAAAAGCATTGCCATTCTATGCCGCTCCATCAGGATGGGTAGATTGGATTGCAACATATAAATCTGAGATGGAATCAGTAATGTTTGGGAAAGAAACTTTAGATACTGCTTATGCAAATATTAAAAAATCAGGAGATGCTACTGCAATAGAAGCAGCTCAATAGAAATAGTTAGAAATGAAATCAGTGTTAACACTGATTTCATTTCTATTTTAATAGAGCTTATGATATAATATATATATGTTAATTTAGTTATAGCAAAACTTGATTATTTTTAATTTATTATATATAATAATTATGTCACATTTGAAAGAAGTTAAATGAATATAAAGTAACTATATCTATTTAAGTTTTTTCACATGTAGTCAACTATAAAAAGCAGTTTAATATGTTAACTTAATCAAAATGGTTTTTTAATCGTTAAATTCATTTTGATTATTTAAATATATACTGTTGTTGGGAAAAAATGCTTTTAATTAATTCCGATATGAGATTGAAATTAAAAGGGATTTGTTATTAGTACAATAACATTAGATTAAACATATAAAAAATTAAGTAATCGTTGTTCCTGTCATTTAGGCAAGTGAACTTGATTTTTATGTTCTTTTATATGGAGACTACTAGAAAACTAAAAAATAATTTATGTTAAATAAACTTCGATTAAGGAAGTTTATTAACAGACTGGAGATTTAATGATAACAAAAACTAAAAATAAAGTAAGAGTTATTCCGCTAGGAGGTCTAGGGGAAATTGGTAAAAATATTACAGTTATAGAATATGGTGATGAAATAGTCGTTATTGATTGTGGGTTAGCTTTTCCTGGTGTAGAACTGTACGGTGTAGATTTAGTAATACCAGATATAACCTATTTACTAAATAATAAAGAAAAGGTAAAAGGTTTCTTTTTAACTCATGGCCATGAAGATCATATAGGGGCTTTACCTTATATATTAAAACAACTTAATGTACCAGTATATGGAACAAAATTGACTTTAGCATTAGTGAAAAGTAAGCTTGTTGAACATAATATGCTTGCGGACTGCACACTTAGTGAAGTCAAAGTAGGAGAGGAAATTAAAACTCAAAACTTCAAAGTTGAATTTATAAGGACCGGCCATAGTATACCGGATGCCTGCGCCTTAGCAATACACACACCAGAAGGCGTAATAATTCATACAGGAGATTTTAAAATAGATTATGCTCCTATAGATAAAGAAGTAATAGATCTGCACCGGTTTGCAAAACTTGGAAATCAGAAGGTACTTCTATTAATGGCAGATAGTACAAATGTTGAACGTACTGGCTATACAATGTCAGAGCAAATTATAGGCGAAAACTTAACGAGAATTTTTGCAAAGGCCAAGGGTAGGATAATAGTGGCTTCCTTTGCATCAAATATCAATAGAATTCAACAGATTATTAAATCATCTTTATTTTACGGAAGGAAAGTTGCCTTTAGTGGAAGAAGTATGGAAAAAATATCTAGTATAGCTATGGAACTAGGTTATATGGATTTACCTAAAGATCAACTTATTAGTGTTGATGATATTTATAAATACCCTCCAGAAAAAATAACCATTATAACTACTGGAAGTCAAGGGGAACCTATGGCTGCGCTTTCCAGAATAGCTTTTTCAAACCATAAAAAAATTACAATTGCTAGGGGAGATTTAATAATCATCTCTGCATCGCCAATTCCTGGAAATCAAAAGTTGATTTCAAAGTTGGTTGATGCCCTCTTTAAGCAGGGAGCTGAAGTGATTTATAATGCAATAGAAGAAGTCCATGTTTCAGGGCATGCTTGCCAAGAAGAACTTAAATTGATCCACACCTTAGTTAAACCTAAGTTCTTTATGCCAGTACACGGGGAATACAGACATCTTAGACTGCATGGATTGTTAGCTGAAGGTCTTGGTATGGATTCTAAAAATATATTTATTTTAGAAGCTGGTCAAGTACTTGAGCTTACTAGAAATGGAGCTAGAAAATCTGAAATAGTCCCATCTGGTGCAATTATGATAGATGGCCTTGGTATAGGCGATGTAGGTAATGTAGTGCTTCGAGATAGAAAACATCTGTCTCAGGATGGAATAATAACTGTGGTAGTAACCATAGGTAAAGAATCCATTAGTGTGCTATCTGGACCAGATATTGTTACAAGAGGCTTTGTTTATGAAAGAGAATCTAGAAATTTATTAAATGAGGCAACTGAAGTTGTAAAAGTAGAACTAGATAAATGTATGGATAAGAAAATTACAGATTGGTTTATAATAAAATCTAACATTAAATACTCTTTAGGAGAATTTATTTATAATAAAACTAGAAGAAAACCTATTATAATACCAATAATCATGGAAATCTAATTAAGTAAATTTTGAAAGACACTCATGTGAGTGTCTTTTTTTAGACTTCAATTACTACTATTTCAAGATAGATGTTGATATTGAAAAATATATAAACTAATATGAATATATAATTAATTACTAATATACAAAATCAGTAGATGTGAATAATTAAGGTAGGAGGAATTCTTGTGATAGATAATGTTAAAGATATAGCCGAGCTGTTAAAAGTATTGGCAAATGAAAATAGACTACTAATAGTGTGCCTTCTTTTGGAATCACCCTTGACGGTAAGTGAAATCCACCTAAAGATTAATAATCTTACACAATCTGCATTATCACAACATTTAGGCATGTTCAAAGCACATAGAATATTAGAATCTAATAAAAGTGGACTTTCAATTACCTATTCAATAAAGGATGATAGAATAAGAAATGTAATTAAAATCTTGAAAGAAAATTATTGTGATTCTTCTAGATGAAAAAAATTACAATAGTGTTGACAAAAATAATCGTATAATTTATTATAAGTATATAAGCAATTACTAATATAATAATATTATGCTATAGGAGGTAATAATATGTTTTCAATTTTCGGGAAAGCTAATTATGAATCAATAAGTGTTCATGATTTGGATGGTAAACTAGGAAAGATTAATTTAATAGATGTTAGAGAAATTTATGAATATAAAGGTGGTCATGTACCGACAGCTAAGAATATATCTATGGGTACGATTTTAGCCTCACCAGAAAAACATCTAAATAAGACAACGAAATACCATATTATATGCCAATCAGGTGGAAGAAGTGGAAAGACCTGCAAGGAACTATCAACACTGGGATATAAAGTGACTAATATTTCTGGTGGGACCGGATCATATATTTTACCCTTAGAAAAATAAAATGGAGGTAATATAATGGCAAAAGAAATTAATAGTAATGAATTCCAAAACCAGGTTTTAGACAGTGCTGATTTAGTTTTAATAGATTTTTCTGCTGTATGGTGTGGGCCGTGTAAAATGCTTGCTCCAATAATTGAAGAATTGAGTAATGAAATGGATGGAAAGGTCAAAGTATTTAAAGTGGATGTTGATAAAAGTGGAGATATTGCTCAGAAATATGAAATTACGGGTGTTCCAACAGTTATAATTTTTAAAGATGGAAAAGTTATGGATAAAATGGTAGGTTTTCAACCAAAGGTAGTCTTAAAAAGCAGATTAAATAAATACTTAAGTTAAAAGCTATGGAGAGCATCATAAACATTAGTTGATTTGTAATATTTGTTTAAAAAAAGTAGCAATAATATTATTGCTACTTTTTTTATCTGTTTAGTTTTATTGACAATACATAGATGGTGATCTATACTAAATATATAGATGAGCGTCTATGTAAGAGGTGACTTAATGAATAATGATTATGATAATAATGCTAAATTATTTAAGGTATTATCAGATCCTAATAGACTAAAGATTATTGATATTCTGTCCTGTGGTGAAAAATGTGCTTGTGAAATACTTGAGGACTTTAAATTTACTCAACCAACACTATCTCATCATATGAAGGTACTAATGGAATCTGGGCTTGTAAACAGTAGAAAAGATGGACTTTGGAGTTACTATTCTTTTGATTTTACAAAAGCTAATAATTTAGTTTTATCTTTAATGAATATCTTTACATCAACGGAAGATTGCATTTGTAGAGGTAAAGGAAAAATTAATTGTAACAGTAAATAATATAATTAATATTTAACATTTAAGGAGCATTTATAATGAAAAAAATGATAATCTATGACCCTGCAATGTGTTGTTCAACAGGAGTATGCGGACCTGCTGTAAATGCTGATTTACTAAGAGTATCAACAGCTATTAATAGACTGAAAAATAAAGGTATAGTTGTAGAAAGATATAATTTATCAACTAATCCTCAAGCTTTTGTTGATAATACTATAATTAATGGACTTCTTAATAGCGAGGGAGTAGATATTTTACCCGTAACTATTGTAGAGGATGAAGTTGTTAAAACTAAACATTATCCTACAAATGTAGAATTCTGCAAACTTCTTGAGATTTCTGAGGAGTATCTTAAAACTTCAATAAAAATTAAAACTAAAAGCTGCGATTGTAAAGGTGGCTGCTGTTAATTTAAGGAGAGAGGCGCAACAATGCTAAGGAGTTTTAATCCAAATGAAATAAAACTAACCAAGTATTTATTCTTCACAGGTAAAGGTGGGGTTGGTAAAACATCTGCAGCTTGTGCAACTGCTATTACTTTAGCAGATGAAGGAAGGAAGATTATGCTTATAAGTACAGATCCTGCTTCTAATTTACAGGATGTATTTAATACGCAGCTTAATAACAAGGGTATTGAAATAGATGGGGTACCAAATCTAGTTGTAGCT
>JGI24146J20443_1001311_pt1 | contig 15676 bp, 9 predicted proteins | sample BarGraIncub1131A_FD_20443 | JGI IMG/M metagenome (IMG submission 20443) | reverse complement strand
ATTATAATAAAACATAAAAACCGACTCTTCTTAAATATATAAGCCGGTTTTTACATGCCTATATCCTTAATATCAGGATACTTTGCTATTATATGGAGTGCACTATCTGCAATATACTTTAGATAATTGTACAAGTTTTCTCCGAAGTGACTTGCAAAACGAAGCGCAGAAACTATTGAAATCCCATTTTAAAATTATTCTTTTGCCAATATAAAATTCCCGTAAGCTTGACAGCCTAACGGCTAAAAGATTATGGAGAATGACTGTAATTTTTTTGAAGTGAATATATTAAGTTATCTTCTCTTTCATTCCCACAGGGTTCCATTCATAATAGTATGTAATTTTTCCGGAGTGACTTGCAATAAGAAGCGAAAAAACATTGAAATTTCATTTAGACATTCTTCTTTTGCGAATATAAAATTCTCGTAAGCCTGACAGGTTGCATAACAATTAATAATTGTTATGTGCCCCAGAGGAATACCCAGAGGACAGGCTAGCGAACCCGAGACAGGAAGTCGAGTGTGAGCGTTAGAGAATTTTATATGAGCAAAAGATTAGAATGTCTTAATAAAATTTCACGTTTCGAGCTCATATTGCAAGGCACTCCGGAATTTCACACATCATTATCTTGGTATAAATCCTATTTTCTTTTGCATTTTTCTTAAAGTCTTGTTGGCAACATAAGTGGCTTTCTCTGAACCTTTTTTATATATTTCCTCTAAATAAGCTTTTTTCCCGGTGTATTCCTTAATCTTAATCTGTATAGGTTCAAGTTCTGCAACTATTGCCTCTGCTACATCTTTTTTAAATTGAGAATAACCTAAGCCTTCATATTTTTCTTCTATTTCTTCCACGGACATATTGGTTATAGCTATTAGTATGGTCATTAAATTCTTAACGCCTAATTGTTCATCATTATACTTAACAACTCCTAAGCTATCTGTCACTGCCCTATTCACTTTTTTTCTTATAACTTCAGGTGGGTCCATTATTAAAATGAATCCATTTATATTCTCTCCTGATTTAGACATTTTCTTAGTTGGTTCTTGTAAATCCATTACTTTAGCTCCTGATTTACCTATATATGGTTCAGGTATTACGAAGGTATCACTATAGGTTTTATTAAATCTTTCAGCTATATCTCTTGCAATTTCAAGATGTTGAGTTTGGTCTTTTCCTACAGGCACTAAATTAGTTTGATATAATAAAATATCTGCTGCCATTAGGACTGGATATGTAAGTAATCCCGCTCCTACACTTTCACTGTTTTTAGATTTCTCTTTATATTGGGTCATTCTGCTTAATTCTCCCATGTAAGTAGAACAAGTTAAAAGCCAAGCAGCTTCGCTATGTGCGGACACATGTGATTGAATAAACATAGTGTTTTTCTCAGGATCAATCCCTGAAGCTAAGTAAATAGCTAACATTTCTAATGTTCTTCGTCGAAGATCCTTTGGTTCTTGCTTTACAGTGATGGCATGTAAATCCACCACACAGAAATAACATTCATATTCTTCTTGTAATTTAACCCAGTTTTTTATAGCTCCTAAATAATTTCCCAGTGTTAATTCACCCGAAGGTTGAATTCCACTAAATATTACTTTTTTATTATTTTCCAAAATAATCATCTCCTTAAATATAAAAAAAGCCCTATGGATAAATCCATAGGGCACATTATACATGATACCACCTATACTATAAGCTACATTAAAGCTTCTGCTTAAACAGATTTACTTTTTTTTATTATAGATTATATATAATCTATAATAAATCTCTTATAGACATAATACGCTTATTTACTTAAATTGTCAACAAAAATCTCAAGTTTTATACTATGATCATTTCATTTTACAACTTATCAGTTTTATGCTTTCCAAAGTCCATGTAAATTGCAGTATTCGCGTACAAATAACACTTCTTCTTCTATTTTAAATTCTGCTTCTGGTTTTTCTCCTGCTTTTAAGTATTTAATGTACACCTTATTTGCTGTATGAACTTCAATAAACTCAATATGATGTTCTTCAAGCATTGGGTGGGCAACTGCTCCAACCTTAACTTTAATTCCACCTTCTATTTTTTCAATTACAGGAACATGTTTTTCAACAGCTGCATCCTGAGTATTTTCTACTTTAAGTGTCATATTTTGTCCACAACAAACTAAAGTTCCACCAGCATTATGAACCACCTCAACTATATTACCACATAAATCGCATTTGTAAATTTGTCTTAGTTCTGTCATTTTTATTCCTCCTTTAAATTTAATATTCAATAATTACCATTCATAACTTGTAACAGTTATTTATTGATAATAATTATATATATATATTCTACATCCAATGAAAATTTCCTCTATTTTAAAGAAATTTTATTTAAACTATATATTCTATTATAACCTAAGCTGTTATATGCAATCATATAATCCATTTGTTTTATTTGAAAAGCAAATAAAGTAAAGATGTTACTATTTACTTTTGATATGTCCCTAATATTACCGTCATTTTTTTCTCCTTTATGTGGAACACTAAATCTTATAAATATATAATATAAATATGGATATAGACCATTACATTTATTATACATATTTATAAAGGGAGGTACTAATATGTCTAAACACGAATTAAAAGTGTATGCACCACACGAAAGAAATTATTATGAACTAGAGCCAGAAGACATAAGGTCTTATTCTGAAACGGATTCTACAATGCTACCAGACCCTGTAACTGACCCTATAGTTGCTATGAATATATCTAATGTTGAATTTGATTATACCTATGAAGGTGGAAATGAGATTCGAGATATAGATGACTGATTTATAAAAAAAGATTAATTAAAAAAGCAGATGACTTCTTTTTAAGAAGTCATCTGCTTTTTTATATTATAACCTCTACTTTATGCACTCCATCAATAAATGGGACTAATCCATTTATGCATAAATTACCATCAAGCCAAATTCCTTTATCTCCCTTACGTTTAACCTCAATCACGTATTCAAATCTATCTTTTTTATAAACAATTTCATAATGTGACCATTCCTCTGGTACGCAAGGCTCAATTGTAAAGCCTTTTCCGCCCTTTAGTTTAAATCCTAAAATAGCCTCTATCCCCGTTCTATACATCCATCCTGATGTTCCAGTATACCAACTCCAGCCTCCTCTTCCTACATGAGGCTCTTTCCCATAAACATCAGCAGTCATTACATAAGGCTCAGTCTTATATACCTCACAATCAAGTAAGGTTTTAGTATGGTTAATTGGGTTTATCATATTATACAACCTAGCTGCTTTATCACCTTTATAAAGTTTAGCAAAGGCAAGAATTACCCAAGTTGCAGCGTGTGTATATTGACCACCATTTTCCCTAACTCCAGGAACGTAACCTTTGATATAACCTGGCTCCAAATTGGATTTATAAAAAGGTGGAGTTAAAAGTAAGATCATTCCATTATCTTCTTTTATTAAATAACGTTCTAGTGACTCCATAGCCTCCTCTGCTCTTTCCTTATTCGCGGCTCCCGATATAACTGCCCAAGATTGAGATAAAGAATCTATCTGACACTCTTCATTTTGAGATGAACCGAGTGGTGTACCGTCGTCAAAATAGGCCCTTCTATACCAATTACCATCCCAAGCATTTTCTTCGAGATTTATTCTAATATACTCCTGCTTCTCCTTATATTTCATGAGTCTTTCATCATCTTTTTTATACTTACAAGCCTCTGAAAAATCTTTTAGAATATCATATAAGAACCATCCAAGCCATACACTTTCACCTTTTCCCTTATTGCCTACAGTGCTCATTCCATCATTCCAATCTCCGCTTCCCATTAATGGAATGTTATGAGGCCCGAATTTAAGCGCTTTATCTATAGCTTTTATGCAGTGTTCATATAGACTACCTGTAAAATCCGATTTTCCTGATATACTATATCTTTCGTCTTCACCTTCAGAGAGAGGCGTATCAATTAGATATTTGACTTCTTCATCAAGTATCGAGAAATCTCCTGTATTTTTTATATAATCCATAGTAACATATGGTAGCCATAATAAGTCATCTGAGAATCTTGTTCTTATTCCACTGTCCACAACTGGATGCCACCAATGTTGAACATCTCCTTCAACAAATTGCCTTGAAGCACTATATATGATTTGTTTTCTAGTCATGCTGGGCTCAATCAAACCTAAAGACATAACATCTTGAAGCTGATCTCTGAAACCATAAGCTCCACCAGATTGATAAAAAGCAGTTCTTGCCCATAATCTACATACTATAGTTTGGTACATTAACCATCCATTAAGCATCAAGTCCATACTCTTATCTGGCGTCTTAACTTGCAAAGTATGAAGTACCTTATCCCAATAATTCTTAACATTTTCTAATTCAGAATCTACTTTTTCAAAATCTTTAAACTCCGATATAATATTAGAAATATTATCTAAATTATCATTCTCACCCAGCATTGCCACTAATTCGATTTCCATGTTAGGATCTAAATGAATTTTTGTAGTAACTGCCAAACATGGGTCGAGCCCTGCACCCACATTGTTAGAAAGTCTTACTCTCCGTAATACATCAGGCTTCTCAACGCTTCCTCCTCTACCTAAAAATTCACTTCTATCGCCAGTAAAGCTTTGCTTCTCACCTCCAAATAATTTTAAAAAAGCAATTAATTTACCAAAATGCTGACTATAACGATTTGTAGCATAAATATACTGCTTTTCATCATTTAAATAAGTAACAATGTGCTGAGCAGTATGCTGAGGTACAACCCCCATTACAAGTTCTGCATAGTAAGTCAGGCTTAACTCGCGCACTATATTACTATTATTTTTTAGTTTTATCCTACATAACTTAACGTTATGCTTCATAGGAACAAACATAGTTATTTGACCCATAATTCCATAGGCTTCATGTTTAAAATTTGAATATCCAAAACCATGCTCAATTAAGTATTCTCCACCATCCCTTATAGGTTTAGGCGTAATACTCCACACATCACCATGAATATCGTCCCGCAAATATAAAGCTTCAGAGCATTCATCGCTTACCCAGTCATTTGACCAAGTAGTAATTTTATTTTCGCGACTGTTTTGGTGCCATGTATATGCTGATCCACATTCTGATACATGAAATCCAAAATCACCATTAGAAATTACATTTATCCAAGGCGCTGGTGTGTTATTAAAATTTTTAAGTAAAATAGTATAGTTTTCACTTTCTAAATTAAAACCTCCTAATTCATTAAAATACTCTAATGGCTTTAAATCAAATTTGTGCTCTTTAAATGTAAATTGATTTTTTACAGTTTGTAATAATGGCTGCTTTTCAATTTTCTTAGAGTTATTTTGAATTTGGGATACTAACATTCCCTTGCATGAATCTATAACTATTCTTGATATTGATATTAAAAGTTCTATATCTTCATCATTAATAGTCGCCTTGTTAAGTATAAAGAGCCCCCCAGGTTTATTTTCTTTGTCTCTTAAGTGACTACTACCTACTAAATCCTTAATGTCAGTCTGCAGAGGTTGGTCGTATGAAGTTTTTTGAAGATTTATTATCACGAAATCAACCTTTAATCCTTTAAGACTTAAGTATTCATGGGTGTTTAAAAGTTGGCGAACGAGATCTCTATCCTTGTTTTCGCGTACAATGAGAAGAATTATAGGTAAATCTCCTGAGATACCATATCCCCAAAGAGTAAACTGCCCTTTAGATACTTTTTTTATATATTCTTGTCTTTGTTTAAAAGTAGAATTTAAAAATAATATTTTAGAAGCTATTACTTGGTACAAATTTGCTTGAGTAGATTTTATACCTAAGTATTTCATCTCTACCTGAGTTTGACTCCATGCTAGTTCAAACACCCTATTTATATTATGAAACTCACTATATTTTTTAGCTAAATTTATTACTTCATCTTTACTATTAGCTATTGATGTAGTGAATGCTATTATGCAGGTTTCACCGGGTTTTATCTTAACCCTTCTTCTTATACTTATTATAGGATCAAGCACCGCTCCAACAGTATTCGTCAAAAGTGAGCCTTCCCTCATAGCTATAGGATGTATAGTATTTTGGCCACGCCCTATGAAATTAGACCTGCTAGTCTCATACTGAATAGTTCCGAGTGTTGTTCCGAGGGTTGCAACAGTTTGCATAATCCAAGGCTGTTTCTCTCCCTTAACTCTAGGTCTCCTTGTGGCTAATATGCAACTAGGATTATCTACATATTCCGTTTTCACAAATAAATTTCCAAAAGCAGGATGAACTATATCTGCATCATAATGGGCTAGTGTTACCTCAAGATAACTAGTTAACTCTACCTTTTTACTTCTAGTACCATAATTAGTAATATATAATCTTCTTACCTCCGAATCATCTTCAGTAGACACAGTAATGTCCGTTCGAGTAGTAATGTTACTATCAGCCCTTGTAAATTCAGCTTTATCTAATGAAAAGGTTACTTCGTAGCTGTCCCCTTCTTTTTTACAAGGCTCATAAGTTGCACTAAAGTATTGATTTTCATCCACATCTTTAATATATACGAACATACCTGTATTATCTTTTGTGACATCTTCTTTCCATCTGTAAATCATAGTTTTATCTCTCATAGCATATCCTGAACCACTATTAGAAATCATTAACGAATAATTCCCATTAGAAATTAAATGAGTTTCTGGTGTTTCCGTTTTTGCTGTAGTATATTTTCTAACTACAATTTTTTGTTTCCCTATGACAGTACCTGATATACTAAAATGATATTTTCTATCGTATACTACTCTTTTAGAAATTTTCTCTTGAAGTAATAACTCTGTTGCCTTGACCTTTGGCAAAGCATGAAATCTTCTTTGAAGAATATTATTTAATAGGATATTATCCAAAGCCATTAGGCTCATTCCCTCATGATGAATCATGAAACACTTAATAATGGCCTTAGGTTCATCTTTAGACATTCTGCTTTTAGTATAATCTACAGCTTCATAATAACCATAAATACCTTCTAAGCCTTGTTCCGTAAGCTTTCTAAGATTATCATAAGCCCCTCTAAAATCAGTTTGTAGCGCCATAACTGTAGCATATGGTGCAATAACCAATTCATTTTCAAGCCCTGACTTAAGACCTACTCCAGCAACTCCAAATGCCTTGTATTGATAGTTTGAGTTTACATCAAAATTATAAAAAGCAGATTCAGAGATTCCAAAAGGCACCCCTCTATCATAACAATACTTTTTTTGCGCACAAATTACAGCTTTGTAAGTTTCATCGAGCATCGTTCCTGGATAATTCTTCATTATAAGTAATGGCATCATGTATTCAAACATTGTTCCACTCCAAGAAACTAGTCCTTTACTATTTCCCATAAGAGTCATAGATCTACCAAGCTTAAACCAATGTTTTTTAGGAACATCTCCTTTTGCTATAGCAACAAAGCTGGCCTGCCTTGATTCAGAAGCTAATAGATCATAGTAACTCTTACCTAGGCTATCATTCTCCACGTCGTATCCAATTCTAAATAGCTCTCTCTCCTCATCATATAACATTTTAAAATCAGTAGCCTCTGCAATATCATTTATTCTTTCTTTTAAACACTCTATACTGTCAATAATAATTTGAGATTTTTCTTTTGTACGTTGTAACAAAATTTTCAATTTTGCTAAAGATTTGTCACCTGCAAAATTACTATTTAACATACTTAATATATCAGTGGTTTTTTTCGGAATACTATTCAATGATGCACCCTCGAGCAAACTCCTCAATGGATTACTAATCTCTAAATCAAAGTTTTTTTCATATGCATAATCAAACCAAGGAAAAAGATCATTTATTTCCTCTAAAAATCCACCCACATCATTTTTAAGCTTTTTATTCCAATATAGTTCTTTGTCAACTACAATTTTTTCTACTTCTATAACCATATTTGTTAAGTCATTAAGGATCGTTTTAAAGGAATTAAAATCTATTTTATCCTTATCCAAACTCTTTATAGTTTCATGATATATACCTTTTACATCTTTAAATATTTCTATTTCTTCACTAGCCAGCCTTATTGTGTCTTGTAAACCCTTTGCCCTCGCAACATTAAAAATCGGATAACTTAAATATTCTTCTAGTGATTGCGAAACTACCCAAAGGTATCCTACTAAATTCCCACTATCAACTGTAGAAACATATCTTGGATAAAGTGGGACCTTAGTTTTAGTATCATACCAATTATAAAAATGACCTCTGTACATATCCATGTCTTCAATTGAAGTCATAATCTTTTCTAAACGCTCTGCTACGTTTATGATTCCTATATATCCTAAATCATAAGCAACTATATTTGAGGTAAGTTCCATTCCTATATTTGTTGGTGAAGTCCTATGAGCTACTCCATTAGGTGGATCTTCTTGGTAATTATCTGGGCCAAGCCAATTATTTTCATCATTAACAAAATCCTCAAAATACGCCCAGGTTTTTCTACTTAATTTTCTTAAGAATTCTTTTTCTTCGTATTTAATTTCAATAGTTTCTAAAGTTCTATCATGACTTATAACATAGGCAATAACAGGACTCAAAAACCAAATCACACAAATTGGTATACTAAGGATCCCAATACTTATACTTGAATTAAAAGCTAAATATAGAATTAATAGCGAAATTGCGCTGCCCACCCACATAGAATCTATAAAACTTTTAAAGTTTTTTCCTAGTCTCAGCTCTACATCTGCTGCTGTTTGCCACTCTAATAAGTTTTTTTTACTTACCAAAACCCTATATAATGTTCTAATTATGGCGTCTAACATCATGTAAGCTTGAAAAGGTATAAAACAAATAATCAAAAATGTTTGTTCTATAGCCATTTTTCCATTTTCAACTTTACCCGATAAACTTATACCAATAGACGGTGAAACTACAGCTTCAGTTACATCAAAGAGTATCGGTGCTAAAATCGCAAGAAATGCTGCCATAACCCATTTATCCGTTCCATCAGGCAATACTCCACCCAATGCAAGTATAATTAAAATTGTAATGGAAGGTGCCAATAAGCTTCTCCTTAGGTTATCAAATATCTTCCACTTAGATATTTTGTTTAACAAGGAAGTTTTTTTAAGCCAAGGCAATAATTGCCAATCCCCTCTGGTCCACCTGTGAAGTCTCATACAACTCGAATTATAATATGCTGGATATCCATCTATAAACTCCACATCTGTAACTAATGCAGTTCTAACATATGATCCCTCTAATAAGTCGTGGCTTAATACGGTATTTTCAGGTATTTCATCTTTTAACATATAATTAAAAACATCCACATCATAAATCCCTTTTCCAGTAAAAATTCCTTCTCCGAATAAATCCTGATATACATCCGACACAGCGGTAGTATACATATCTATACCCGTTTCACCAGAAAATATTTTTGAAAATAAAGTTTTATTTGCACTAAGAATAGATACTGCTATTCTTGGTTGCATTAAGCCATACCCTCTGATTACTTTCTTTTTACTATAATTTATAACAGCATTATTTAGTGGATGTGCCATTGCGCCTATAAGTTTTTTTGCAGAGTCCCTTGGGAGCTTTGTGTCTGCATCTAATGTAATAACATATTTAACCTTTAAGAGGTCCTGTGCATTTGTACTTACTACATTGTAACTAGTATTTTCACTACCTCTTAAAAACTCATTAAATTCCATAAGTTTTCCACGTTTTCTTTCAAAGCCGATCCACTTGTTATCATTTTCATTATATTGCCTTAATCTATTTAAAAAGAAAAATATTTTTTTATCTGTTCTACAATACTTTTTATTTAAATGATCTATAGCTAAAATTCCAGCATCAATTATAGATTTATCTTCTTTTTCATCTCGCGAATTGCCATCTTTAAAGTCCCCAAGCAATGCAAAAAATAAATTATTTTGAGAATTAGCCAAATAATATATTTCTAAATCCTTTATTAATTCGGCCACCCTACTAGTATTATTTAATAAAGTTGGAATTACTACAACCGTGCTATACTCCTCAGGTATCTCTCCTTTAAAATCCATTTTCGGAATAAAAGAAGGCGTACTCAAAACGCTTAAACTCCAGTTAAAAATTGATATTGTTATCTCGCTACAAGGTACTAATATAACAATTGCAGCTAGAACATATCTCCATACATCTTTATTATTATCATTTAATAGGCTACTCGTAATAATTAAACATAATATTAACATTGTAAATATTATAATAGTACCTATATAAAAATTTTCTACATTTTTCTTCATGATATTTTTGATCTTTTGTACGCTAGTGTTTTTATATCCTATTTTTTTCTTCAGTTCGCAAAATCCATCATCAATTATATAATACCCCACATGTTGTTTATATGTCTTGTTTTCTAAGTCTTCACTCTCATTGCAACATTCAATAGCCTTTTTCGCTATATAGGACTCTGGAAGTTTTGTGTGTTTAGATATTTTTTCTATTTCATGTCTATAATTATCTCTAGATTGGAAATCCATTTCTTTGTAAATCCCTGCAGGATCCTCTTTCAGAGTTCCCTCTACGGAACTTAACTTTTCAAAATAATTTTTCCAATTTAGGCCTTCAATGACTCTTATACTATTAATTGAATTTGCCATTGATATTTCAAAATTTGCCTCAGTCTGATGTTCTAAAGCTATAATTTTTTCAGAGCTCGTTTCCTGGGCCTCAAGTTTTTCATCTATATAATCATAAACTTCCACAGAATCAATACCATTGTCCCTAAGTAACTTTAATAATCTCTCTGTAAAATGAGAATTGAATGTATACCTTTGACTATTTAGTAAACCTACCTCTGTGGCGACCTTGCCTTCGGTAAAAGCACTAATTAATCGTTCTGCAACGAGTTCTGCCTCTTTTTTATCATTATCCACTTTAATAATTTTCTCAGTTATTCTACTAATATTCTGGATTAATGCAATTCTTAGCATTATAGGAATAGCCCAAAGTTCACCAGATGTCAGTACGGCGTTCTTTTGGTACGCACTAATAAAGTTTGAAATAACTGTATCATCCATCCTACCATCAGTATGAGATACTATTTCAATAGCAATATGATAAACTCTTGGATAACCCTTCAAAACCCCTTTGTATATCACCGGCAGGTCTTTATAATATGTTTGTGGCATATTATATTTTATATTCTTATATTCCTTTTCTACCAAATATAGATTATCCAAAAGCCACTCTGCTGCAGGTAGTACTTCTTTTTTATTTTTTCCTTCTTCATCTATCTTCTCGTAACCTTTTAAAATTTTTTCATAGCTTTTATCTAAATTACTAATAAGCTTTTTCTTACAATTACTACTTTTTACATCAGAGTAATAACGTGCTATCTCGAAGGCATGTTTTTCCAAATCCTCTCTATTCACATTTATGGTTGGAACATCTTTTAGTAAGTTTTCTTCTTCATAATAGTTTAAGTTTCTTCTTACCACTATGTAAATTAAAATAATTATTACGACAATTGCCCCTAATATAGCATATGGCATTATAAACACCCCTTTAATATTTGTAAAGTTTTAGAACTAGATGAAATTATTATCTCCCACTAACTGTTTAATTATAAGTAAAATAACAAAAAAATTCACAATGTAATATTGCAAGTTTTTTCTTTGAGGCTTACAATAAAACAATTAGGAGAAAATATAACTTCAGTCTTACAACATATTCCATTGGTGCAAATAAAAAGTAGTATCTTAATTAACTAAGATACTACTTTTTTTTAATATACATTTCATTTAAAGTTTTATTCTTTTGAATATTTACGTATTATATTTTATAAAATTCATCAAATGATTTTGTAACATAAAAATGATCTATTACTCCCCCTAATTCTCTTATAGAATGCATGGCTAGAGTTGGACTTCCAACGTCTACTGAGCGTATATTTAGGTGAGTTGAAGATATAGGTCCTATCGTTGAACCTCCCCGTGTATCCGATCTATTAACAAATTTTTGAATGGGAACCCCTGCTTTTTCGCAAATTAATTCATAAACAGCATCAGAGTTACTATCTGTTGTATAACTTTGGTTTGCACTAATTTTTATAACTGGGCCTTTATTCATATACGGTTTATTTGTAGGGTCATTTTTTTCTGGGCTATTAGGGTGAAGTGCATGCGCATTATCTGCTGATATTATGAAAGATTTAGAAATAGCTCTTAAAAAATCCTCACGATTTCCATCTAAAGATATTGTAATTCTTTCTAAAATATCCACAAGCATATTTGAATCCGCACCCTGCTTTGTTGAACTTCCCACCTCCTCATTATCAAAACAAACCATTACATTTGTTGCCTGGACAATATTTGCCTTGGATAGCGCTCTTATTCCAGCATGTACCATAGCTAAGTCATCTAATCTTGAACTTGAAATAAATTCATCATTTAAACCAATAATTGATCCCTTTTCGTATTCATAAAGAAATAAATCAAAATCTATAATTTGTTTAATATCCACTGATAATTCTTTTGCAATAGTGCTCATAAGATAATTATCTTTTTCTAATTCTCCACTCACCATTGAAAGTAGTGGTAGGGTATCCTTTTGTTTATTTAGTTCAATTCCAGTATTTACATTTCTATTCATATGAATAGCTACGTTTGGAATTATCATTATAGGTCGTTTAATGTTTACTAACTTAGTTTCTGGATATAGAATATTTTCGCTTCTTAAAGTCACCCTCCCAGCTATGGCGAGAGGCCTATCCATCCAGGTATTTAATATAGGTCCACCATAAGCCTCTGTGTTTAATCTTACATATATATTATCTACTATCATTTCTGGTTTTGGTTTAATTCTAAAGCTAGGTGAGTCCGTATGAGCTCCAATAATTTTAAAACCATTTTCTTCGACTTTTCCCAATCCAACTATAAAAGCAGTAAGTGCAGAGTCATTTTTAATCACAAAATATTTCCCGCCTTTTTTAAGATCCCACTTTTCTTCTTCCTTAATTTCCACAAAACCTCTTTTGCACAAATCTTCTTTAACTTTTGCTACGACATGATAAGCCGTTGGACTATCATAAATAAAATCAATAAGATTTTGGGCAAGCACTAATTTTTTATTCATAAATTCCTCCAATAAATGTGCCTTAAATAAGCACCTTATTTATATGACTATTATAACAAATTTATTAGTAGTATTGCTATAAATTCTAAATAAATGCTATAATAAACTTTAAGATATTTTTTAAAAGTAAGTATTTTAATTTATATTATATAATCAGGGGTGAAATATGTTATCAAAATTTTTAATTTCAAAATTTATACCAAATTATCAAGATTTAAATAATAAAAAAGTAAGAGATTCTTATGGTTACCTAGGTGGTTTAGTTGGAATTATAGTAAACTTAATTCTTTTTGCAACCAAACTAGTTATAGGAATAATATCAAATAGCATAGCAATTACTGCAGACGCCTTTAATAATCTTTCAGATGTAGCTTCCTCGGTTATTACAATTCTAGGCTTTAAACTTGCAAGTAAACCAGCAGACAAAGAACATCCTTTTGGACACGGAAGGCTCGAATATATTTCCGGACTTATAGTCTCCTTTATGGTGATTTTAGTAGGTTTTGAGTTTATAAAAACATCCTTCAATAAAATAATTCATCCTTCAAAAGTTATCTTTAGTCTTATACCATTTATATTAATATTACTCTCTATAGGTGTTAAGCTTTGGATTAGTAAATTTAATAAAACTATGGGAAAAACTATAAACTCTTCAGCCCTAGAAGCATCCTCCACTGATGCTTTAAGTGATGTAGTTAGTTCTAGTTGCGTTGCATTATCTCTACTTTTATCTATTTGGATTGACTTCCCAATAGATGGGTACATAGGAATAGTGGTATCCCTTATAATAATATATGCTGGATATTCACTTATCAGAAAAACTATGAATCCCTTACTTGGTGAAGCTCCTGACAAGGCCCTAGTGGAAGGGGTTCAAAAAAAATTACTAACCTTTGATCATATAACAGGCTCGCATGACTTAGTTATTCATAATTATGGACCAGGCAGATGTATGGGTTCTATCCACGCTGAAGTACCCTGTGATATTTCTATAGTTAAAATTCATGAAATTATAGACAAAGCTGAAAAAGAAATCTCTGAAGAATTTAACATGTATCTAGTTATTCACATGGACCCTATAAATACGGTTGACAAAGAAGTTAATGAATCGCGTTTAGAGCTTTTATATATATTAAAATATTTCTCTATAATAAAATCAATTCATGACTTTAGACTTGTAGGAGAAGGCGCGCATAAAAATTTAATTTTCGATGTTGTAATTGATTTTAATCCGAACTTTTCAAAAGGCGATGAGATAAAACTAGAAAACGATATCAACAAAAGGCTTAAAAAATCTTACCCATATTATAATGCAGTTATGACAATTGATAGAGATTATGTGGGAGTCCAATAAAGTTAAAAAAGTAAATACTTAAACGATGATAGCTACAAAAATTGCTCAATATCTAAAACAAGCTATTCATTATACGAACTTTATAGGAATAGATTATAAAATTGAATTAATATAAATATTATAGTATAATATTTATATAATATTTTTTAGCGGTTGGACAAACTGAAGTTTAGTTTGATTCCGAGAATTTTGTTTCTAGGGTGGGAAACTCTTATTGAAGTTTCCTACCTTTTTTGTTTTTTGATTATCAGGTGTTAAAATTTATTTCAAACATTAATATAAGGAGGCAATTACATGGATGCTGGAAATATACTTGTAATAATTATTAGCATAATAATTATTTCAGGATTTGTTTATGTCAATTCTATTTTACCCAAAAAAATTGAAGAAGAAAAAAAACAAAAAGAAACAAAACAAAAAGACGCAAATAAAAATTAGAGTAATAACCTTTTTATTATTTGTGGCCATATATTATATTCCATATAATTTTATTATGTGTAATATTCTTAGAATTTAAAATTCAAGAATATTTATGTTTTAGGATGGAAACCCAATAAAGATTTTTCATTATCAATGTCACTTTTACATTGGATTAATGATGGATTAATGCCTATATTTTTCTTTGTAGTTGATATGGCAACGGATATAGCTACTTACACAAATATAATATATATGAAGACCTATCTAATGCAATTGATGAATATATCATTTTCTACAATACCAAGAGATTACAAAAAAGATTAAACGGCCTTAGCCCCATGGAATTTAGGGCTTTAGCCGCTTAAGTCAATTTTATTATTTGTCCTGTCCACTTAACAGGAAGCAGTTCGAAAATTATGTTGTATGCTTTTTTGTTGTTTATTACATTTAAGGTTGAAATTACATCGAGTAGAAAATGAAAATGTATATAGAACAAGCTACAATTCTAATGAACCTATGGTCTAAGTCGTTTCTCTTAAACTTTGTTACATTACAGTTTCCGAATTCACTTAATATTTTATATTAATGCAATTACCGTATTATGTAATTAAATTCATTGAACTGCTCCAATTCTTCGAATTTCACTTTTAACAATTACATTTACTGACATTTTTTTATATTCCTCATTCCAATTTTTTTCTATTTTATTCCATAAAGCAGGCTTAAATTTTTCAATATATTCTCTGGTTCCAAAGGGATCTATCCCAAATTTTCCTATAGCATCTTCCATAACCTTTTTACATTCTTTACTAATGGATT
>JGI24146J20443_1001297_pt1 | contig 15727 bp, 13 predicted proteins | sample BarGraIncub1131A_FD_20443 | JGI IMG/M metagenome (IMG submission 20443) | reverse complement strand
TGACCGGTGAAGGTCTTGCGATTCTTTTCACTCATAGCCTGCTCCTTTTTCGTCAGGCTACCATCTTAAACTATTGTCCTCAAACCGGGGTCCACTATACAGATTTCCTCATAGATTTTAAGAAAGAAGGCGAAACTGTCCTAAAAGTCCGAACTATCAAGGAGTTGAAAGATCTGGATAATCCGAGGGTTATAGAAAAGTTAGAAATAGAACGTACCTATTATAAAGAACAGGGGTTTGATTGGGGAATAGTGACTGAAAAGGAAATCCCCAATGATTTGGCGAAAAATGTTGAATGGGTACACACTGCTCTGAATCTAGAGAACGTACCTCACGGATTGCAGGTTGAAATGATCCCAATGGTGGAAGGGTTGCTTTTTGAAATTATGAATATGGATCCCCGGAAGGCACTTTCACACGCGGCTCTTGAGACTGACAACCGCCTCGGGCTTAAACATGGTACTTCTCTTTGGGTGGTGACACATCTCATTGCCTCGCTCAAGTGGCATGTGGACATGCATCGGCCAATTGCAACGGATAAACCGTTGTCTCTCGTCAGAGGGAGAGCACTGACCACTGTATAGTCAGATTAATGGCGAATGTACCCGCACCTCAGAACATAAATATTGTAAAACAATGACTTAGAGGGCATTCAGGTAATGGCTGAAATTATCAAAGGGACCATTATTGAATGGTTGCCGGCCCCCAAGGAAGGGGACGAGCAAGAGCAGACTCCAGAGCCTCAAGGACTGCGCCTTATGGAGCGGGTACTCTGGGTTTGTCCTCAGCGAAAAGATGTGGTTGCCATATCACTTGATGAAAAAAGAAAGCCTTTGCCAATCTTTAGGCTTATGGAAGACCTTAATGATGCGATGGAGCATGATTTAGCATTTCGCAGGTTGGTAGACCCTTATGCAAAATACGCAAAACCTGATGAGGATTTTCTGGAGAAGCACAAGGGCACCCGGGACCGCAGTTATAAAATCATCATGGACATAGCAAAAAAAGAGCCGGATATATATTTTCCCGAAACTCGTGGAAGGTTGATCAGGGAGGCGGCTGAGGAGCATGACGCGGAACGATGCGAAGTTTACTCGTCTCTTCGGAGATTCTGGATAAGGGGGATGATGCCTAATGCAGTACTGCCTAATTATGGCAGGTGCGGTGCGCCTGGTGTGGAGAGGGTGATAATTGATCTCGCCGCAGTCAAAAGGGGGAGACCATTGAAAATCCAGCTAGTAGACCCGGAGCACGCCGGTGTGAACATTGATGAAGATACAAAGAAAATAATAAGAATTGCTTTAAAGCTTTATTATAACTCAAGAAAGTCACAACAAAATACTTTGAGAGACGCCTATGACTTGATGATAATCAACCATTTTTCAATCGGAGAGAGGGTAGAAAGGAACCGTATTGTTAAGGTGCTGCCTCCATCATCACAACTTCCGAGCTTTGATCAATTTAAATATTGGTCCGGTAAACAGCAGGTAACTGCTGAGTCGATTATCAAGCGTGTTGGCAAAAGTGCTTTCAATCTAAATTACAGGCCAATTTTGGGAGACTCAACTCAAATGGCGCAAGGCCCCGGCTCGATTTACCAGATTGATGCCACAATAATGGATGTTTATGCTGTAAGTGTGCTTAATCGGAATCGAATAGCAGGCAGGCCCGTCCTCTATTTCGTTACAGACGTTTTTAGCCGAATGATTGTCGGTATTTATGTTGGCTTTGAGGGCCCAAGCTGGATTGGAGCAATGATGGCAATTGCGAACGCCACCATAAATAAAGTTGCTTTTTGCGCCGAGTATGGAATTGAAATCAGCGAAGAAGAATGGCCATGTGGATTCTGTTGCGAGGAGTGGTTGGCTGACGGGGGAGAAATGAAATCACTTAACTCTGACAACTTGGTGGAACTTGGTATGGCAGTGGCTAACTGTCCTCCTTATCGCGGTGATTTCAAAGGTATCGTGGAGCGCATGTTCGGAAAATCAAACCAAGTTACTACAAAGTGGCTACCCGGGGCAGTGCATGAACGTGCACCGGGCGAGAGAGACCACCGCCTTGATGCACAGGTTGATGTGCGTCAAATTACGGAATTGATAATCAACATGGTGATCGAGCACAACCTGTCACATTATATGGACTACTACAGGCCGGATCGGGACGTGATAGCGGATGATGTGCAACCTATACCGATAGCGCTTTGGAACTGGGGGATTGTCCACCGGTCGGGCCATCTGATTGAAAAGACGCCGGATGTCATCAGACTCAACCTAATGCCAAATGACAGTGCAACGGTCACTCCTGAAGGAATAAAGTTCAAAAAACTGCACTATAATTGTGATCGGGCAAAGACGGAGCAGTGGTTTACGCGAGCTCGCTATGATGGTAGTTGGCAGATTCGGGTATCCTTTGACACTAGGCGGGCAGATCAGATTTACTATCGTCTCGATGATAATAACTTCGAGGTGTGTACGCTAGTAGAAGCTGATGCACAGTTTAGTCAATCGAGCTTTGAGGAAGTTGATGATTATTTTTCTATAAAAAACCTTCGCTCAAAGCAAAATGAGGATAACAGATTAAGTAGCGCTGCTCGCAGGCATGCGGCGAATGAAGAGGTGATCGCAAAGGCCATGGCTTTGAAAAAAGCCTCTCCGCCAGAGGATGTTAGCAACACCAGGCGGTTAAAAGATATCAGTAAAAACCACAATGAGGAAAAGAAGCGTAACCGGCAAAACGAGGCTTTCCGTTTGGAAGGCCAAGGTGCAAACGACAATGCCGATATCACGCCGCAGTTGGAGGCTACCATTGCCGAAAACTCACCTGCCCCTCCAGTCATTACTGCCGCAGTGCAAAAGAAGAACATGCTCGATACGTTGAGAAAGACCAGCAAAGGAGAATAGATGATGCCTGGAATTAGGTCTCAGGAATCCCTTTTTACAGGAAGCGTGGTCGAGGCTCGGTACCACGAAACAAACGACCCCATGTATAGACATAACGCTTACATAGAAGCATTACCGCCTCTTTTTGACGATGAAAAGGCGGCAAGCCTGATGGAGCGTGAGCCATCCTACAATGAACAGGAGCGGTTATTATCTGACATGCAAAGACTCCATGCAGTGCAGAGGATTTCTGACTGCATCTTTCCACTCCCTGAGTATCTTCTTCTGATGCAAAAATTTCAACGCATGATTCGGGATGGATACATGGCAAGGAACCCACTGTCAAAAGAGTGGGTAAAGCAAATCAATATAGCATTCCCCTCTCTTGACTGGGACAACGGCTATGAAGGCTATATTCCGCCAATTCGGCTGACCGCTGCTGGCTTCAATGTGGTTGGTGCGAGTGGGGTTGGCAAGTCAACACTGGTGGAAAGTATTCTTTTCGTTTTTCCTCAGGTGATAATTCACCACAAGTATAATGACGAGCCTTTTGAGCAAAAGCAACTGGTCTGGCTAAAGCTGGATTGTCCCTTTGACGGTTCTTTGAAGGGATTGTGCATGTCGTTTTTTCATGCGATTGACCAGGTCTTAGGAACTTCGTATGCCAGTAGATTTAGTAATCGAATGACCGTTGATAGTCTTATCCCGATCATGGCTAAGTTGGCAGGGAATTTAGGTTTGGGCGTTCTGGTCATTGACGAGATCCAACGTTTACTTGATTCGAGCAGCGGCGGCGCCCAAAAAATGTTGAATTTTTTCGTCCAGCTCACCAACACTATTGGAGTCCCGGTTGTGATGGTAGGGACCTACAAGGCTTTTCGCCTTTTCAACAAAGAGTTCGCGAGTGCACGCAGGGGTGCAGGACAAGGTGATACAATCATGGGCAATATGGCTCACGATGAATATTGGGATTATTTTCTCGAAAAAATTTGGAGATATCAGTTTACGAATACTCTGACACTTTTAACCCCAAAGCTCAATTGGGCTCTTTATGAAGAATCTCAGGGGATAGCGGATATTGCAATTAAACTCTACATGTTTGCCCAGTGGCAACTGATAGGCAGTGGTGATGAACGCCTTACGCCTGAACTATTTTCGGACGTTGCCAGTGCCAACTTAAATGCGGCTGGGCCGATGCTTGCCGCAATGCGCACAAAGGATTTTGACGCGCTGGGCAAAATCGAAGACATGTTTCTGCCAAAAGCTGCTCTCGACGAATGCTTGAATGCCGCGGAACATCGTGTGGCGCTATACGGAACGCTCGACACCCTTCGCAACCGAACCCGCGCGACCAAGGGCGCCGTAGACGAAATAGGCGAATCTCCGGTAGATTCCTTGACCATGCTGGTGCAAGCGGGCTATGAGCGTGCTCTGGCCATGCACTGTGCGCAAATGGCCGTAAACCGGTTTGCTGCTGAAGACAATCTGACATCGGCGAGAAAAGAGGCTTTACGTCTGGCATCCGAGGCTGAAGCGCGAAATGATAAGGCCAAGGCACAAAATGCAGTTAAGGCTCCTTCGACGAAAAAGGTTAAGGCCGGCACGGCGTCACTAAGCGGCGACTTGCGAGAAATTATAAAAAAGGCGCCAAAAAATATGCCTCCCTACGAAGCCCTTCTGCAAGCAGGCGTCATCAAATCGGCTGATGAACTATGGTTAAGTATAGAGGCATGAAATGCTACCATTTTTCCCCACGCCACACCCAGGTGAACTGTTCCATGGCAGCTGCGCCAGCTATCACCGGCGCAGTTGCAACCTAAGTTGTAAGGCGACAGTGCTGGACCTTTTGGGGGCGACGACCGCTTGTGCGGTGTTCGATTTGCCGAATCACCTTGATCATCTAAGCGCACAACTGTCAGGAGGTGCACCAGACGCTTCAATTGGTTTTATTAACGATAATACCCTATTCCCGCTGTACAGGCCATTTTTGCCGGCCCGCAGGGTTAAGAAGCTTTTTTCCTGGATGAAGGGCTCTGGCCGGGGTGGCAGCATCCATATGGCCATCGGCCTTATGGCCAGTTCGGTACCATCTCCAAAGTTCCTGCGGTACTGTTTGGAATGCATGGATGCAGACGTTAGTGAAGTCGGGGAGGCATACTGGCACCGCTCTCACCAGGTAACGGGAGTATGCACCTGTCATATCCACGGCACCTGGCTAATGGAAAGCGATATCCCGACAACAAGTCCGCAGAACAAACATGAATTTCACGCAATTCAAGAGGTTTCTGAGCCTTGCCAGGGTAAATCTCTGCGCGATGACGGGAACGAGGGGCATTACCGCGAAATCGCCGAATCCGTGGCTTGGTTACTGAGATCACCCGCAGACCTGGTTCCCGGTTTGGTGTCGCTTCAGAAGCGATATCTGCATCACATGCGGGGATTGGACCTTGTCAGCTACGGCGGCCGGGTTCACCAGGGCGAACTGCGAGAGCGGTTCTTAAGGTACTACGATGTGGATTTCCTGGATAAAATTCACTGCAGCATCGACGAACTTTCAGAGGACAATTGGCTGAACAAACTGGTGCGGAAACCTCGGACATCAAGCCATCCGTTGCACCATATCCTGCTCATGCATTTTTTGGATCTGGCGCCAGCACAATTTTTCGCAGACACCCCCAAATTGGTTAGACCCTTTGGCAGGGGGCCGTGGCCCTGCCTAAACCCTGTTGCTGACCACTTCCGGCAGACGGTGATACGCCACTGCACCATCACCAAAAATTCCGAAAACGGCAGACCAGTCGGGAACTTCCTTTGTACCTGCGGCTTCAGCTATGCGCGCACTGGTCCGGATAAAGAGCATGGTGATCGTTTTAAAGTAGGCCGAATGATTCAATATGGACCGGTATGGGAAGGTGCATTGGGAAACCTTGTCGGTCAAGGGAAAGGGTTGCGGGAAACGTCGCGGGTACTCGGGGCGGACCCTCGCACAATAAAACTTCATCTTGCTCAACTGGAATCGGGACAGAGAGGACAGTCGCCTCAAATAGAACTTGGTCCAATGGTTGAGGAGCGGCGATCGCGTTGGCGTAACCTCAGGGCGGCCCATCCTGTGGCCGGTTGCAAGGCGCTGCGCACTCTTGCACCGGCAGACTACACCTGGCTTTACAGGCATGACCGGGAGTGGCTGGCCGAGAATATGCCTCAGTTTTCCAGCAATACTCATGCGGATGCCCGGGTAAACTGGCCGCAGCGCGACTGGGGACTGGCTGCAAGTGTTCGCTCAACAGCGGGTGCTATTCGAAACAACCAGGGGAAGCCGATTCGGGTCACCATCAGCTCTATCGGGAAATATGGTGGTGTACTGGCCCCCCTGCAGAAGGAACTCGCGAAACTTCCGTTGACGAAGAGTCGTTTGGAAAAGCTTTGCGAGGGACAAGACGAATTTAACATAAGGCGGGTCCGCTATGCGGTGGAGCAGCTTACGAAAAGGGGCGAGCCTTTGCGGACGTGGAGAATAGTGCGTGAAGCAAGGCTGCGTCCAGGCTATTCGCAAAGGGTTGCCGCAGAGATAGAGCGGCTGATAAGAAAGTACTATTACTGAGCTGGCTTCGGACGGGTCGAAGCCAAAAGGAGTCCCACCCTTGTTACTGTTTTTCCTGACTCCCCACCCTGAGGAGCTATTCGGCGGCGCCATCGCACGATACCATCGGCGACAGGGCCCCAGGCCATATGGTCTTACGGCTAAAGAACTCATGGGGTCAGAATCGGCGGTTGTCCAAAACCTGTTCCCCGGTAACATCGATTACCTCTGCGCTCAGCTTCATCCGCAGTCGCTGCTGACGCCGATAAAATTGATTGCCGATCATACCCTCTATCCGATGTACCGGCCGTTTCTGAACGCTGAGCGTGCCAAAAGCGGTCTGAAATATATGCGAAATTCCGAAAGCTTGGACCTTCCAATGGACCGGAGAGCGCCCGGCCCATTACGATTCAGCCTGCTTGCCGGATGCACATTCAAGTACTGCCCGGAGTGTTATTTAGAAGACGCTAGGGAATGGGGTGAAGCGTACTGGCACAGGGACCATCAGCATTTTGGGGTGCTCACCTGCCACAAGCACGATGTAATGCTCATCGACACGGGGCTGCCGCTAGCTCCCAGCCAGGGCAAGAGAGAGTTCTACCTGCTCGACAGGGAGTACCCGGCAAAGTCGGCTGCACGAAAATTCTCGCCGGAAGAGATGTCTCACCTTCGGTATATTACCGAATCGGTCCACTGGCTTCTCAACAACACCGTGCCGGACAACTCGATGGAAATATTGCGGTACAACTATTCCCGCTTGGTGATTGAAAAGGGGTATGCCCATGCCTCGTCGATCATGTCACATTCAAAGGTGTCGGGTGCATTCGCTTCATACTATGGCTCGGGGTTCTTAGAGCTAATGTCCTGCGGGCTTCCCGACGCCACAGACAAAAATTGGCTGGTAAGGCTTTTAAAGAAGAAGGATGTGGTGACCGACCCGCTCAGGCATCTCCTGGCTATTCGATTCCTGGGGGAAGACGTGAAGGATATTCTGCTCTTCCCAAGGGCGGAGCGTAATCCTTTGTCGGAGATGATTCTGAAAAAGGAATCGGTCAGACTGGAGCTAAAGAAGGAACTGAAATGTCGGTTTTGTTCTTGGTCAACCGCGAAGGTTTTCCGGGATAGGAATGGCAGGCTTAATGGTATTGATAACGCACATGAGCGAATTCGGGATCATGTGGAGTCTAATCACCCAGTTGCGTTTCGAAAAATATTGCAAGATCAGGCAAATAGTATTGGAGTGTGTGATATGAACATGGAATGGCAATAAGGATAAAGAGCTGAAGTACTTAAAAACAATTTCAAAGTAAGTGCAGTCGGGTATAATAATCGATGACAACGGGAAGTTGTATAGACCTTGGAACGTTTTTGAATTAGATCCTGCCACCCGGGGCATAGTATCATTGAGGATTGACAGGCGATGCCGCCTTTTAGGGAAGATATTTATTGGAGGCTCAAATGATACACAAGAAATGCAAAAATAACGATTACGAGTTTTACCATTATCAGATTACCAGGCTTATGAGAGCTGGTTTCGATTTCTACAGTTCTAAATAAAAACCAACTCAGAAACGGGCGTATCAATATATCATTAAAATATTTATGACTGCGGTTTTGAAAGATATTGATGGGAATATAGTGAGCGTCGAAATAAAAGATGATTTGGCACCATCTTTTTGCCAATTCAGGTATTTTTTGAAAAAAGAAAAGCTTTTTCGCGAAGAAGCCAAATTGAAGCTCAGAGTGTCAACCTACAGAATATAAAGTCATAATATTCGGCGAATGTCAGTTCTTGTGAGAAGGCCCGCTTCGGCACATGGGGCAAAGACCCCGAGCCTAGTTTCGGAATCCTAGAACCGGGTTACAGATGGACCGGAAAAGGCGGTTTTGCCCCGAAAGTCTAGTATTGCATGACATTTGGCCGTATCAAACAGGGCCATAAACGGTGAAAGCCGCGCCGTCAGCGGGTTTATCAGGTCCAGGGTCCCATAATGGGCATTTATGTAAAGTTCGACCGGAACAAACTTTTGAGGCCCTGGACATAAAGGCTAATGAATTGGCTGAAAACGCAGCTAAATCCTTGAGCAGTTTTGGTACGGATCAAATGGCAACGGAATCGGCACGACTGACTGCTATGGGGTACCTCGCATGAAACGAGACAGAATTGCGCTATTCGATCTAGACGGAACATTGGCTGATTATGATGGACAGCTTCTCAAGGACCTCCAGAGGATTGCTTCAGAATATGAGCCACCACCCGTGCTTTATGCTGATACCCCCTACCTGGAGGCAAGGCGCCAGGTGATCACCTCGCAAGTGGGGTGGTGGCTCAAACTCGAGAAATTCCAGCTTGGCTGGGATGTGCTTGAAGTTGCCAAGGAGATTGGCTACACAATCGCGGTCTTGACTAAGGGGCCATCAACAAAGCATGCGGCTTGGGCTGAAAAAATTGAGTGGTGCAATCGTCATTTGGCAGGATATGTCGATGGCGTCACGATAACCCACGACAAAGGTCTCGTGTACGGAGCAGTTCTTGTTGATGATTATCCCGAATATATCCAAAAATGGCTTGAGCACAGGCCTCGGGACCTGGCGATAATGCCGGCGCATGATCATAACGCAGGTTTTACTCACCCAAATGTCGTGAGGTATGATGGCACAAATATATATGAAGTCGAAACTCGAATGCTTGTCAGGTTCAATGAAGCCTAATAGTGTCAGGTTGGGGTATAGCCCAGTCTGTCAATCATACCTGACACTTTGCTGAATCGAAAGTGTCAGATTTGTTGGATGAGCGCAGTTGCTTGACACTCCGCGCACAATGCCATAGACTCTAATCTGACATAACAAACCTAAAGGGAGTTGTCATGAGTGGCCAGCGGATAGGATATGTCAGGGTCTCGACCATCACCCAAAACACTGACAGACAGCTTGACGGCCTTGATCTCGACGAAATCTTTGAAGACATGGTTTCTGGGAAGGATATGCTCCGACCTCAACTCGAAGCTATGCTCAAGCATGTTCGCAAAGGGGATGCAGTTTTTGTCCACTCTATGGACAGGCTAGCGCGAAACCTGGACGACCTCAGAAAACTGGTGAAAGATCTGACAGGGCGCGGCGTACAAATCCATTTTATGAAAGAGCAGCTTACTTTCAGCGGTGAGAAAAACAGCATGGCTGAATTGCTATTAAATGTAATGGGCGCCTTTGCCGAATTCGAACGGGCTCTCCTCCTTGATAGGCAACGGGAAGGTATTGCAATAGCCAGGCAAAAGGGCGCCTTCAAGGGTAGGAAACGAAAAATTACTGATGAGCAGATTGCCGAGATCCAGGCGCGAGTCGCGAAGGGTGATAAGAAAGCCCACATTGCTGCCGATCTTGGTGTTAGCAGGGAAACGGTGTATCAATACTTGAAATAAAGTAGGTAATTGCCAGACCAGACAGCTGAGGCGTCAAGACGCCGGCCGGATATTTGGGGAGGGTGATTATGGATAAACGGGCGTCAATCAGCCGGGAGAAACTGTATGAAGAGGTCTGGGCTGAGCCGATGATTACTGTCGCGTTAAGGTATGAGGTGTCAGGTAGTTTCCTTGCCCGTATCTGTACCCGCCAAATGTTCCTCGTCCTTCGAGGGGGTAGCCGTGGTGTCGTAAGGATACTACCAAATTTGTTGGTCATGACTGGAAAGGCGGTGTATGGTAATCCGGAAGTGAATGATATCATAGCAATAGCTTGACCTGCTATGGGCGGTCTGATTCGGGAAACTGCCGACCGCACCAATCAGATTCTCTTGGACGCGCCAACCTACTGTGTAACCGTGATTCTTTCTTCTTTCAATAGGATTCCTAATAAAATATAATCGCCCTATGAATTCAGGAAGAAAAGCCATCGCTGAAGAAATAGCGAGAGATGAGGCGAGACTTGCCCATCTTGACGAAGAACGCCGGGCTATTTCCCTGCGTCTTCTGGAACTCCGCTCGCAGTTCGAGATTCTTGACCAACAGGAAAACCACACCGAAACCTCAGCATTTACTCCATTAGAAAAGATTGCCTTGTTCCGAAGCCTTTTCCGTGGCCGAACTGATGTTTACCCAAAACTTTGGACCAATCGAGTCGGTGGCAAAGGATATGCGCCTGCCTGCTCCAATGATTTGAAGGAGGGATTATGCAGCAAAGGCCGGAAACCGCGGATACCATGCAGTGAATGCAGATTCCAAAATTACATCCCCCTGAGTGATTCGGTTATCCGCAACCACCTTCAGGGGAAACATGTCATTGGCGTCTACCCCTTACTGCTCGACGATACCTGCTGGTTCGTGGCGGCTGATTTTGATAAGGAAAACTGGCAAGAGGATGTTACGGCCTTCTGCGAAACGTGTAAAAACCACGATATTCCTGTCGCGGTGGAACGGTCCCGTTCAGGTAATGGGGCACACGTCTGGTTCTTCTTTGTTGAGCCGCTGCCAGCTGCGATCGCTCGTACCTTGGTGTGCTCTCTCATTACGGAGACCATGTCACGCCGCCATCAACTCAGTATGAATTCCTATGACCGCCTCATTCCGAGTCAGGACACCATGCCGCGTGGCGGCTTTGGAAATTTAATTGCACTCCCCTTGCAACGAGATCGACGGACATTAGGGAACTCGGTATTTATTGACGATAATTTCAATGCTTTCCCTGACCAATGGGCCTATTTGGCGACTGTCCAACGAATTCCTCTCCACGAAGTCAAATCACTCGCAGAAAAAGCCATGAGACAAGGTCAGGTTGTCGGGCTCCGCATGCCAACTGACGGGGATGAGGACGAGCAGGCGCCCTGGGATAGATCACCATCCAGAGGGAGTTCAGTTCGACGGATAACAGGTAAGCTTCCCCATGAGGTGACAGTCGTCATCTCCCAGCAAATCTTTGTCGCCAAAGAAGGGCTGCCGTCGGCTATGTTGGCACGAATCAAGCGTTTGGCCGCCTTCCAAAACCCTGAATTCTATAAGAAACAGAAAATGCGGCTCTCTGTTCATCAAGTACCGCGGGTCATCTCTTGCTTCGAAGAATTCCCGGATTTTCTTGCTATTCCCCGAGGATGTCTCGATGCCCTAACGGCACTTTTGGAGGAGCACGACATTCTATTGGTTGTCGAGGATAAGCGTCAGATTGGATTGCCGTCTTCTTTCAGCTTCCACGGTACTCTCAAAGAGAGCCAGTCGCTGGCTGTTAGCGAGTTGCTAAAACACGATATCGGACTATTTGTCGCGCCCCCTGGGTCGGGAAAGACGGTTGTTGGGGCTTATCTTACTGCTGCCCGTCAATGCTCTACCCTAATTCTTGTGCATCGCAAACCGCTACTCGACCAGTGGGTAGCCCAGTTAACCAGTTTTCTGGATCTGCCTCCAAAGGCGATCGGCACAATAGGTTCGAATAAGAACAAGCCAAACGGAATACTTGATGTGGCAATGATCCAGAGCATGGTTCGGAAAAACGATGTGAGTGATCTCCTTGAAGGGTATGGTCAAGTCATAGTAGATGAATGCCATCATCTCCCCTCTGTATCGTTCGAACGGGTACTTGCCGAAGTTAAGGCGAAATACGTAGTAGGCCTCACTGCGACACCATACAGGCGAGATGGCCACCAAGCTATAATCCATTTTCAGTGCGGTCCAACTCGCTATAGCCTGCACCGCAAAAAAACAAATTGAAACCGAAGGCTTTACCTGTCGTCTGATCCTTCGGGAAACCGAGTTTTCAATTCCATCGGACGAGACGGATCTTAAGATTCAGGATCTTTACGCTCGTCTGGTGGCAGATCGTACACGTAATCGTCTGATACTCGACGATATCCGGCAGGCGCTTAAGCAAAAGCGGTCACCTATCTTGCTTACCGAGAGGAAAGATCACCTGGCATTCTTTGCCGAAAGCCTGCGGGAGGAAGTTCCAAACCTGATAGTTTTGCAAGGGGGGATGGGGGCCAAGCAGCGGCGGAATATCATGGCAAAACTCGAGTCCATTCCTGATGACGAGGAACGGTTGATTCTTGCGACCGGGCGCTACATTGGAGAGGGCTTTGATGATGCCAGGTTGGACACGCTTTTTCTGGCATTGCCGTTTTCGTGGAAGGGGATGCTCGTGCAATATGCTGGCAGGCTGCACCGAACGCACTCGGAGAAAACCGAGGTGCAAATCTACGACTATGTGGACAGTGCAGTACCAATGTTGGCCAAGATGCAGACTAAACGGATGCGCGGTTTTAAGGCGATGGGGTATGGGCAGGTCCCGGTGGAATAGTCCCAGACCGTCCGCGGCCCCAGTTCCGGTATACAACTTTATTCCTACCCTTTTCAAGCGGCCTCAAAATGGAGTATACGACTTCATTTCCTAAGGCTTTTTCCGGCAGATCGGTAACCACTTGAATTTTTTAGTGGCGCCAGTATACAACATTATTCCACGGGGACAGCGGCTGTCTCGTGGAATAAAGTTAAATACCCGGGAATAAAGTCGTATACTGGGGAATAAAATCATATACCGAGGAATAAAGTTGTATACCGAAGTCTCACGGGTGTGATGCCCAAGGGGCAGTAGCTACAAATCGATCAAGGGGCATGGCTTAGGCTATGCCCCTTTTTCTTGGTCTGGAATAGTCCCCAGACTGATCCACCTAAAGACAGAGTAAACCGGGTGCGAATGAAAAGGATTGAAGGTGTCTTGAAGAAGAGATAGCAGGTAGGACATAATTGCAAAAAGGGCTTCTCTGACTGCGGGATGGTGGTGACGGAATAGGCTATGTGAAACGTAACTTACTGTTTCCCATGGCTACGTGTGCACCCACATAAATAAGAAATATCCTGCCTTGATGGGGTGTGATCCGGCTCGTGAGACTACTCAAAACTTAAATAAGGGAATTGCTTATTTAAGTTTTGCAGTGTAGATTTAAATAAGAAATTTACTTATTAAAGGTTTGAATCATGAGAAGAGCAGATTTAAGCGAAGATAGAAGAAGGCTCTTGGTGCCCGTGCTGGATCATCCTGGGGCGTTTGCCTTGGTCCCGCCACCACCCCCACGGGCTCGAGATCTGATTGGCCTAAAGGGGGTTGGAGAAAAAATTGCTAGAGCCAGAGAGGCACTGGATCGCCTTCAGCGATTATCAGGTGTTCTCCCTAACCCCGACCTGGTGACCAGGACGGCCGATAGGCGAGAGGCAGTTCGCAGCAGCCAGATCGAAGGGACCTATTCAGGTATTGATGACCTGCTCGCGTATGAGGCCACCGGCAGTGACGACGGTTTACCTCCAGACGTTCAAGTGACAAAAAACTATGTCCATGCCCTGGAACATGGACTACGAGAAGTCCGAGAGAAAGGTTTGGCGGCATTTTCCTGTGTACTAATCAAGGAGATCCACTCCCTCCTCGTTGAAGGGATCGATGGCCATCCTGGGGTCCCGGGGGAGTTTAGGGGGGCACAAAATTGGGTTGTTGGCGCGGGAGCCGGCAGTAGGCATATCGACCAGGCTAAATTCGTCCCACCGCCGGTGGCCAACATTCAGGCCTGCATGGACGACTTGGTAGGGCTGCTGCACTATACTCCTGAAGAGGAGGACTTCTACGAGTTCTCTATCATCACGCGGATGGCAGTCGTTCACGCCCAATTCGAGACTATCCACCCCTTCAGCGACGGTAATGGCAGGGTGGGGCGAATCCTACTCCCGCTCATGCTGGCTGCTGAGGATTATCCGCCGCTGTATCTCGCCGGCTACTTGAAGGACAATCAGCGGGAATACTATGATACTCTGGCCGGAGTACAGCTTCGTGGCCGGTGGGCCGAATGGATCAGCTTCTTTGCAACAGGAGTGGAAGCTGCAGTCAAAGAATCGATAGATACAGCCGTAGCCCTCAACGCCATTCTTGCAAAATGGGAGGACATGGCCAAAGAGATGAGGTTCCGCCGCAACTCTGTCCATATCAAACTCCTTCGGCTGATGTTGTGCACACCGGTACTTACTGCGGATCAGACAGCAAAGGCGCTCGGCGTTTCATTCCCCTCGGCATCTGCTGCCCTTGCAAAGTTTGAGGAAATGGGTGTGTTAGCTTTGAGGAAGAAACAGAAGAGAAACAGGTGTTTCTACGCAAGGGAAGTCATAGAGTTACTAAACAGTCCATCAAAATGAGACTAGAAAGAGAAAGGCCGAGGAGAAATTACCGGCCTTTTCTTTATAGATCACCTAGCCGGCGCGATCATGCCGTGCAACTGGCGCAGCGAGGAAGCGTCTAACGGTGACCCACGTCATTCAATGATCCGAAGGATAAGCCTGAAGTTGGTCACCCTTGGGCGCTGATGTGGGGGCATCGCACAGGTAGGGATAACTCGCTTGTAGCGGTGAAAAGTCGCCTTTATGAAAGAGGAAAGGCGGCTTTTTTGCGACCGGTCGCCGGTTACCGGGCCGCCGCTTAAGGCCCTGAAAACCAGACAGCATTTCAATAGAGATGATTCCCTTTTGACCAAAACCGGCCGAGGTGGTATAAAAGAGGCGCCGCGCTCCTCACTGCACCCCGGTAGCGCACGCCCCAAGGAATTCCATGAACCTGCTCGACAATCTTAATCCACCGCAGCAAGAGGCGGTTCTGCACGGCGAGGGACCGCTGCTGGTCCTCGCGGGCGCAGGCTCCGGCAAGACCCGCGTCATCGTGCACCGGATCGCTCACCTGATCCTTGAGCTGGGCGTTCCCCCCTGGCAGATCCTGGCGGTCACCTTCACCAACAAGGCGGCCGGCGAGATGCGGGAGCGGGTCCAGAAGATCCTGGGCGGAGGGGAACTCCCGCTGGTCTCGACCTTTCACTCGAGCTGCGCCAGGATCCTGCGCCAGGAGATCCAGCACCTGGGCTACGACAGGAAGTTCGCCATCTACGACGACAAGGACTGCGAGCGGCTCATCAAGGAGTGCAGCGCCGCTCTCAACCTGGACGAGAAGAAGTTCCCCCCCAAGGGGTTGGCCTCCGCCATCGACGAGTTCAAGAACTCGGGGCTCACTCCGGACCAGGTCCCTACCGGCTCCCCCTACGAGACGACGCTCGCCCGCGTCTACGCCCTCTACCAGGAGCGGCTCAAGCGCTGCAACGCGGCTGACTTCGGCGACCTGCTGCTCCTCACGGTGCGGCTCTTCGACGAGCACCCGGCGGTCCTGGAGAAGTACCGGGAGCGCTACCGCTGGATCCTGGTGGACGAGTACCAGGACACCAACCCGGTCCAGTACCGGCTGGTGCGGCTTCTGGCCGGCG
>JGI24146J20443_1001294_pt1 | contig 15750 bp, 16 predicted proteins | sample BarGraIncub1131A_FD_20443 | JGI IMG/M metagenome (IMG submission 20443) | reverse complement strand
CTGGCGCTGGAAGAACAGTGGTCCGGTGTCATCGACACGCCGGAATTGAAGGAAGCGTATAACGCCATCTGACGGGATATACATGAGTACACAATCACTAGACACATCAATCTACACCGTTATAACTGAGGCAATACAAATCGAGGCGAAGCGGGTCCTCTCTGAAGGGCAGGTCTCGGCCATCGTCGGCTACGCCGCCGCCCGCCGTAAGGGCTCTGCCCAACCGATCATCATCACTGACGCTGCCGGTGCCGACAAGCTGATTTTTACCCCTGCCTGCGTCAACAACCTTGCCGTCTATCTGACCAAAGCCAAAAAAGAAATCCCCAGAACAGGGAAGGTCGGCATTGTCGTCAAGGGGTGCGACCTGAAAGCCCTGATCGGTCTGATGGGGGAATCACAGCTCAAACGTGAGGACCTACACCTGATCGGTATCCCGTGTGCCGGGGTGTTGGCCTCAACGGTTCAACCCGCCACAGAACTGACAGCGGAGTCAATCGCTTCCAAGTGCTGCGAGTGTGATGCACATCTGCCGACCGGTTGCGACTATCTGCCGAACGTAGCACTACCGCCGGGGCCGCAGCTTGAGAACAGGTATGGGGTCGAGATCGCTCGTTTGGAAGCGCTGACCCCGGCCGGGCGCTGGGCATACTGGAAAGAGCAGTTCGCCAAATGCATCAAATGCTACGCCTGTCGCCAGGTTTGCCCGTTCTGTTTCTGTGAACAGTGCCTCTGTGACCGCAACAAACCGCAGATGGTGGATACGACTCCCCGTCCGGCCGGCAACACCGCCTGGCACATCGTGCGCGCCATGCACCTGGCCGGCCGTTGCGCCGGTTGTGCCGAATGCGAACGGGTCTGCCCGATGGACATTCCTTTGAATCTCCTCAACCGCAAAATGGCTATCGAGCTGAAAGAGCTGTTTGGCTACGAGGCCGGTTTTGAGGTTAATGACAAGGGGCCGCTGACGACATTCACCGAAAAAGACGATCAATCGTTCATAAAGTAAGGACGCCGATGCTGAAATATATCTCCCGACAAAACCTGAACGCCCTCATGGACAAGTTTATTGCTGCAGGCATACGTGTCGTTGCGCCGCGCATGAATGCCGGAATCCCTCTTTACGAACCGCTTAAAAACTCCAATGAAATGGTGGTCGACCAGCTGCCGCGCCGTTCGGCCAAGGAGGCCTTTTTTCCGGTTTGTGAAGAGATCATGTCTTACGAGAAGGAGGGGCAGCAGGTCAAGCTGACAGATGTCGATGCGGCCCGTTTTCCCGAGACGGTACTGGTGGGGGTGCGCCCCTGTGATGCTGCTGCCATTCCGGTGCTGGATGCGGTATTTTCCTGGGACTACAAAGATGAATTTTTCCTTGAGCGGCGCAGAAAGACAACGATCATCGGTCTGGCATGCACCACAGCGGATGATGCCTGCTTCTGCACTGCCGTTGGTCTCTCTCCGGCTGAAACCAGGGGAAGTGACCTGTTCCTGGCCCCGCTCGACGGAGGTGGTTATGCCTGCGAGTCCTATAGTGCAAAGGGCGAGGCTCTGATCGCTGCCAACGGTGACCTTTTCTCTGAACCGAATAATTCCAAACCACTTCCTTTGGCCGCACCCCAGGCGGATAAGATCGATCTAAAAAAGGTCAAAAGTTGGCTGGACGAGCACTTCGAAGACCCACTCTGGGATGAAATTGCAGTGTGCTGTGTCGGCTGCGGAGCCTGCGCCTTTGTCTGCCCTGCCTGCCACTGTTTCGATATTGTTGATGAAGGGACTGAAAAAGCGGGTAAACGCCGCAAAAGCTGGGACGCCTGCGGTTTCTGGAAGTTTACCCACCATGCCTCGGGGCACAATCCGCGTGACCTGCAGCCCAAGCGTTACCGCAACCGTATCATGCACAAGTTCAAGTATTACGACGACAAATTCGGTCAGACTCTCTGCACCGGCTGCGGCCGTTGCGTTCGTATCTGCCCGGTCGGCATTGACATCGTAGCGATCGTTGAAGACATCTCTAAAAAATAGTAATAACACGGAGAAACGGAGAACACGGAGAACGTCACAGGCGAAAACAGGGGTTAAAAGAAAAACGAAAGCGTTAAAGGTTTATCCAAAAAAATATGCCTTTGTTTTTCTTAAATTGAATTTGGTTATCTTGTGTTCTCCGTGTCCTCCGTTTCTCCGTGTTATTCAAAAGGTTTAAATAATGTGTGACAACAAGAACATCTACCTCCCCTATCTGGCTACCGTCTCGGAAGTCATCGACGAGACTCCCGACGTTCGTACTCTGCGCCTGGTCTTTCAGGACGAACAGGTCAGGGACAGCTTCGTATTCCGCGCCGGCCAGTTTGCTGAATATTCGGCCTTTGGTGCCGGTGAGGCTACTTTCTGTATCGCCTCATCACCGACCCGCACCGGGTATATAGAGTGCAGTTTTCGGTCGGTGGGGAGGGTGACTGAAGAGTTGCGCCGTCTGGAAGTGGGCGACAGCATGGGGGTCAGAGGCCCTTACGGTAATTCCTATCCTCTTGAAGAGTTCTACGGCAAGAATCTGGTTTTTGTCGCAGGCGGCATCGCACTGCCGCCGCTCAGAACCCTGATTTGGAACTGTCTTGACCGACGTGATACGTTTGGCGAGATTACCATTGTCTATGGCGCTCGTACAGAAAGTGACCTGGTATACAAGCGGGAATTGCAGGAATGGGAGGAACGGGCAGACGTACGCTTGGTGAAGACCGTAGATCCGGGCGGCAACGGCCCCGAATGGGACGGCAAGGTCGGTTTTGTGCCGACGATTCTCGAAGAAACGGCACCGTCAGCGGAGAATACGGTCGCCCTGGTTTGCGGGCCACCGATCATGATTAAATTTACCCTGCCGGTACTGGAAAAGCTCGGGTTCAACGACGAACAGGTCTACACGACGCTTGAAAACCGGATGAAGTGCGGCTTGGGAAAATGCGGCCGCTGCAACGTGGGCAATGTATATGTCTGTAAGGACGGCCCGGTGTTTACCGCGAAACAGGTCAAGGCAATGCCGATGGAGTTTTAGTTTGCAGGGTGAAGTGCACTTCGTTCGCTAATCTGGCGCGCATCACGGACAACAGTGGTTCAATGAGAACAATGTCTATTTACCAAGTGCCTCTTCAATTTTGTTCTGATCAAATCCTTCGATAATTCTGCCATTAATCATAAAGGTCGGGGTGGAATCAATCTTGTGTTTCTTGGCGATATCAAGCTGTTCTTCCTGAAGTCTGATTCCTGCGGGTGTGGTTTCAAATTTTGTCCGCCGGTCGAGAGTGCCGGACATGATCATGTGGTAGGCCTTGGCCTTATCATGTTGCGACAGAACATACTGGGCTTTTTCTTTTGCGTTGGGGTGGTATGGGAGAGGGTAAAAAAAGACGTGACGGGTAACATCGCTGCGCCCCTCAAAATATTTAGAGGCTTTGCGACAATAGGGGCAATCGGGGTCGGTGAACTCAATTACTGTCTTCGGCCCGTTCCCGATGGTTATGGCTTTGTGGAAATCAAGATTGATTGCAGTTGCCGGTTTAGAGTTTGCTGCAACGGCCAGGAACAGCAGTATCACTATGATATTTTTCATGTATACCCCAACTTGATTATTTGCTGCTGTCGTTAGAACAGCAGGGCAAAAGGATGACAAACTCGCTCCCCTGTCCGGTATCAGACTCCGCCCAGATCATGCCATGAAAACTCTCAATCGCTAATTTGCAATAGGTCAGTCCCAACCCTGCTCCGCCCAGTTCTCGCCCCGATTTTCGGGTAAACTGGGTATAACGGTCGAATATACGTTCAAGTTCGTCCGGGGGGATTCCATTGCCGGTATCACGTACAGTCAATTTGATAAAACTGCCATCTCTCAGGAAATCGGGGTGGATTGGTGCGTAAAACGGTGTTTTCACGGCCTGCACCTTGTCACCAGGAATATAACGGCAGGAAACGGTTATTTTGCCCCCTTCCGGAGTGAATTTCAGCGCGTTGCCGAGCAGATTTCCGAGGACACGGGTAAAGGCTTTATTGTCAACGGCTATTTCGTAGGTACCGGGTTCTAGGTCGACGGACAATTCAATGCCGTCGTGCCTGGCCGGTCGGGAACATTGAGTGGCGACTTTGCTGATGAGTTCATGGGCATTGTAGGGATGAATTGCCATCTGAATTTTTCCTGCTTCGAATTTTCTGATATCGAGAAGGTTGTCGATCATGATGACAACTTCATTGCAGCTGTCGATTGCAGATTGCAGATACTCTCCCTGTTCCTCGTTGACAGGGCCAAGACACCCTTCGCGAATGATGTCAATGGATCCAATGACCGCGGTCAGCGGGTTTTTCATGTCATGCGAAAGCATCAGGATGAAATCTTCTCTTTCCTGCTGCAACTGCCGTTTCTCTATTCGTTCCCGGCGATGTGTGCGAGCCCGTTCAATTCTCTGCAGCATGTCTTGAAGGGCAAACGGCTTGGAAATATAATCTTCTGCGCCATTTCTCATGCACTCTACGGCCAACTCTTCGTTGCCGTGCCCACTCATCATGATAACTGCCGTGTCGCACCCCGCATTCTGGAGACGCTTCAAAACCGTTACACCATTAAGCCCCGGCATGCTGATGTCAAGCAGAACAACCGTATAATCATTTTCTTTTATGAGCATGTCAAGCGCTGTGGATCCGTCAGAAGCCAGTGAGGAGGTATACCCCATTTCGTCGAGGTACTGCTTCAGAGCCTGACCAATCTCCAACTCATCATCAACAATCAAAATCTTATCCGAATTTTGTGCTAGCATTGGGTACGCTCCCTTTCCATGACGGAGAGGAATGCTTCGGCAAGGACCAGGTCTTCAGGCGTCGTTATTTTTATATTGCGGTAAGTACCCTGAACAATATGCACTTCTCCACCGGTGCGTTCAATCAGGGATGCGTCGTCAGTGCCGGTAAAACCGTCAGCCTCGGCAGAAAGGTGGGCCTGATAAATTTTTCCAAAACGGAAAGACTGCGGCGTTTGGGCCTGCCAGAGCGATTCACGGGGAGGCGTACCGCTCACAATAGTACCCTGCACCATTTTAATGGTGTCCTTGACAGGGACAGCCACCAGTGCGCCGTCATGGAGGCGTGCCGTTGTTATTGATTCTTGCAGCAGATTTTCAGTTACCAGCGGCCTGACGCCGTCGTGAATAAGGACGACATCGCAATCGGAAACGTGCTCCCGCATCGCATTCAAGCCATTCATGACCGAATTCTGTCGTTCCTTCCCGCCGGGAATGATCGCTGCAACCTTGCGAAATCCGCAGGCTTCGACCACATACTCACGACAATAGGGGATCTCATCGGAGGGGATGACGAGGTAGATGGAGTCAATCAGTGGCGATGCTTCAAATACCGCGATGGTGCGGGCCAAGATCGGGAGGCCATTCAACTGCAGATACTGTTTGTTTATTGAAGTGCCCATGCGCTTACCCATGCCGGCGGCCGGTATCAGTGCGATTGATTTGAATGCGGTCATTAAGTGTTTCTCCGCGATAATTATATCAGTTTATTGCAGGGATGCAACCTCTGAGTTTAAAAATGGAGTCAGCTGCTTTTAGCAGCTGACGTGCCGTTCATCAATACTTGGCCGCCATACTCGGCGTTCTTGCGGACGAGCGTCTCGGCCAGGTCGGCGTCTTTTTTCCGGAACGCATCGATAATCTTCTCGTGTTCCTGGACCGAAATCGCCATCCGTCCCGGGAGACTTAATGATGTAAAGCGCAGGCGCTGAAATTTGGTCACCAGACCAGCAATCAATTCATGTAATTTTTCATTGTCAGCGGCCTTGATAAAGAGTTCGTGGAAGTCGCTATGGACCTTGAAGAAGTGTTTGATGTCATCGGTCCGTGCCAGTTCTGCCAGTTTGTTATTGATGGCCTGAAGGCGATCAAGATCTTTAGCGCTCAGATTGTCACAGGCTCGCCGTGCGGCATACCCCTCCATGATGCTCTTGATGGCGTAGAACTCCTCGACGTCCTTTGGGCTGAGGTCACTGACAACGGCGCCGCGGCGGGGGATCACCGTCAGATATCCTTCAGATTCAAGTTGGCGGAAGGCTTCGCGGATCGGAGTACGGCTGATTCCGTAGCGCTCGGCTAGCTCAGGCTCTGAAACGCGACTCCCCGCCTTGAGGTTGCCGGAAACAATCGCATCACGGATATTTTCGAGTATCTTTTCACGCAGTGTAAGATGTTTTTCCAGCATTTTTTTCATGATTGGGTTCGCTCCGGAGAGAATTTTTACGACATTGTATACGGTATACAATGTTTGTCAATTATAACACGCGTTGTTGCGGTGCGATTCAGGGCCCCCTAATCAACTATTTGAAAACGGCTGTCTTTGATGCTCTTGCTCAGGTGTAAGAAAGTACCTTGTTTTTTTGACCTCGTGCAGGTAGTCTGCTACGACTATGGATCCGGTTCGACACCTTAAAATTTCGTTTCTCGTCCTCCTTATGCTTATCTCAGGGGGGACGGTCGGCTACATGTCTATCGAAGGGTGGCGTCTTCTTGACGCCGCCTATATGACGGTTATCACCTTGGGAACGGTTGGTTTCAGGGAGGTCCATGACCTTTCCGATGGTGGTAAGCTGTTTACGATGGGACTGATTGTCGTTGGCGTCAGCGTGCTGGGCTATATTGTCGGGAGTCTTGCCCAGATCATGTTCGAGGGGCAGATCCAGCGGATCATGGGGAGGAAAAAGGTGGAAAAACAGATTGGTGCGCTTACAGGGCATTACATTATCTGCGGCTTTGGGCGGATTGGCTCGCTGATTTGCAAGGAGTTTAAAGCAAACGGGCTGAAGTTTGTTATAATTGAAAAGAACGCAGATGCAACCGAGCGGCTTCAAGAAGATGGCTACCTGTACATGAAAGGGGATGCCACCCTCGATGAAACTTTGCTCAAAGCCGGTATCAACAGGGCCAAGGGGTTGATTTCTGTCGTTACTTCCGACACCGAAAACGTCTATATTACCTTGACCGCACGTGGCCTCAATCCGGACCTTTACATCATGTCACGCTCCGGTGAAGAAGGGTCCGATATCAAGCTTAAGCGGGCCGGCGCCAACAAGGTGGTCTCGCCGTACACCATCGGTGGCAACCGCATGGCGCAGTCGATACTGCGCCCGAACGTGGTTGATTTTATCGAAATTGCCACCGGCCATGAGCATCTGGAATTGCAGATGGAGGAAATAAGCATCCCGTCTCACTCGGCATTTGTCGGGGAAACGCTCGTCAGTTCCGGTTTCCGCAAGGAGATCGGTGTCATTATTGTCGGCATAAAAAAGAGTCATGGGAAGATGGTTTTTAATCCGCATTCCCAGACCAAGATTGATGAACTTGACACCCTGATCGTTCTTGGGGATCCAACCTCTATTCACAAACTTGAGGATCTGGTCGCCCGCCCGGCGACTGATGAAGTCATGAAACAACACAGGAAAGAACATGATGGAAAATAAGATTCACGCACATGTTCCGTACGGTCGTTTGGCAGAACACCTGGAGTACGCCATTGCGAACCGTATCAACCCGGAGGTGTTTTTTTCCGCTGAAGCGCTGGATCATCTGGTCTGGGAAGAGTTGGCGTCACTGGCTGGTACGTTGCATGCGGCTGGCCTGAAGACGACAATCCACGCCCCTTTCCTCGATCTCAATCCGGGAGCGCTCGATCCAAGCATTCGTGCTGCAAGCCGGCATCGCATTCAACAGGTCATGCAGGCAGCCGAACTACTCCGCCCGCGGGTAATCGTCGTTCATCCCGGCTATGATGACCTCCGATACGGAGACAACCGCCTTGCATGGCTGAAAAACAGCATTGATTTCTGGCAGGAATTTGTTCCTCCGGCTCGTGAGCTTGGGACAATCCTGGCGGTTGAGAATATCTTTGAGAAGGAACCGTCCACAATCAAAGCACTTCTTGACGCAATAGATGATCCCAGCTTCCGGCACTGTTTCGATGTGGGACACTGGAATATGTTCACCACCGTAACTCTTGAGGAGTGGTTTAGTGAGCTCGGCGGGTATGTTGTCGAGAGTCATATTCATGACAATCATGGCCAATGCGACGAACACCTGCCGGTGGGCGAGGGGGTCATCAATTTTGAACAGTTCTTTCCGCTACTGACGCAGTACGCCCCGGCTGCCGTCTGGACAATCGAAGCCCACAACACCGAGCATCTTCGGCGTGCGCTGAAAAATATTCACGCCTACATTCCGTGCCCAGATATAGAGAGATGCGTGCGTTAACAACAGTAGTATCTGTTCAATAAACACAGAAAATGATTTCCAGCGTACTAAAAAAGGCTCCCCTATGTCAGAAACAATTTTAGTAACCGGCGGCTGCGGGTATATCGGCAGTCATGTTGTGCGTCAGCTTTCAGAATCCGGCCGCACGGTCGTTGTCTATGACAATCTATCCACCGGATTTAGTGATGCCTTGACGCATGGCGAGATGTTGGTCGAAGGCGAACTGGCCGACCACGCACGGCTTGATGAACTCTTTCAACGCCATCGTTTTACTACCGTGCTGCATTTTGCCGCCGCTATCATCGCCCCGGAATCGGTCTCAAAGCCTCTGAAATACTATGGCAATAATACCCGCAACACCCTCGGACTTCTGGAGGCGTGTGTTAAATATGGCGTCAAGCGATTCATATTTTCCAGCACCGCCGCCGTGTACGGCATTCCCGACGGCGGGGTGGCGGCTGAAGAGAGTGTGCTGGCACCGATCAACCCCTACGGCACCTCCAAGCTGATGAGTGAATGGATGCTGCGAGATGTGGCTGCGGCGCATGATATGCAGTACGTAGCACTCCGCTACTTTAATGTGGCCGGTGCCGATCCGCAGGCCCGTATGGGACAGCGTACCCCGGAGGCGACACATCTGATCAAGGTTGCCTGCCAGGCGGCACTCGGGATGAGGGACAGTGTCAGTGTTTTCGGGACCGACTATCCGACCCCGGACGGAACCGGTATTCGCGATTATATCCACATAGAAGACCTTGCTTCCGCCCATCTGCGGGCTTTGCAGTATCTTGAGCACGGCGGTGAATCAACCGCCATGAATGTCGGCTATGGTCATGGCAGCAGTGTGCGTGAGGTGCTGGAGGTCGTGAAAAAAGTCAGCGGAATCGATCTGAAGATTATTGAAGATGAACGGCGGCCGGGCGATCCGGCCTCGCTGGTGGCCAGAGCTGATAAGATAAAAACGCTGACCGGTTGGCAGCCCCGTTTTAATGATCTTGAAACAATCGTGGCTGATGCCTGGCGTTGGGAAAGCAGGTTAGCGGGAAAATGACCGCAGTTTGTCACCAATAACCCCGTAAAATAGAGGGTATGGCGGTTTGAGAGCCGTATTTTAGATGGTTTTTATTGCATTCTGTGCTACAACAGACGCTCATTTAGCACCCTGAATATCTCGTTCCGCTGCGTACAGGATCACATGGACTTTACCTCTCTTTACAGTACCCGGATTCAGACGACCTTCGATGATGATCAGGCCGCAATTTTAAAGACTTTCCTCGAGAAGCATACCACAAAAGACGGTTCAAAAGTAAGTATTACCAATTATTACAATGGGTTGCCGATTACCTATCCCGCTACTATTCTCGGTGTCGAACGTGATAATCTCGATCTTGATGTAAATGCGCATCAAGCGGTTGCAATCGCCAGTGATCGTTATACGCTGATTCGCAGCACCCTTTTTTCCCATGCCATCGTTGCCCATGTTCAGTATGTCAATGTCAAGAAACATGTGGTATCGCTCAATAAACTCTGCTTTGTCGATGTGCTGGCTGAAAAACGTGCCGCGGTACGGTTGAATCTGGATCCACCGGTACGCGCCACAATTCAGTGTGATGGTCAGGAAATCATTGGAAGTCTGGTGGATATTTCGACGCAGGGGCTCGCGATCACCATTGATAATTTTCCTTCGCTGGAAACCGGGGCGGAGATGTCGGTGAAATTTATGCTGCCGGATCCGGTCCTGATGAAGCAGACGCTGATCAAGGTGCCGGCAACGCTCGTTGATATTGTCGGCACCGCTTCGCCGTACCGCTATCGATTCAGGATCTCGCCGGAAAAGCATCAGGAGCAGCTGATTTCTCGCTACAGCTTTCAGCGTCAGGTAGAAATTATCAAGGGCTTGAAGGAAGTTGCTGATTGATGATACCACAATTGTATCGCCCAAAAAAGGTCCCCTGACTGACAGGAGGCCTTTTTTTATTTACTGGTATCAGCAGATGCGCTTCTGGCCTGTTGTAACTCTCGGTAAACGCGTAGCGGTACGGGGTGGTCATTTTTAATACGGAGCACACTGAAATGCAGATGTGTCGGCGAGCGCTGTTTCGCAGCGTTGAGTCCGCTGCGGCCGATCGTAGCCATCAAATCCCCCGGCCTGACAATGGTCCCCAGTCCGACAAATAATTTTTCGTTATGGGCGTAGTATATCAGCAGGTTATTGGCCGGATCATAGACCCAGATATAGTTGCCTCCTCGCAGCCCACTTCCCGCCCGCCACCCCTTTTCAAGCGCCACGACGATTCCTCCGGTCATGGAGAGTACTTCGACCGCTTTTCCACTGCGATCATCACGGCTGTCCTGATTCCGGTCGCGGATAAAAATATCGTAGGCCGGATGGCCACCGTGGCGGTTGCCGCTGAAGAAGTCGTACCCTTTTGGGATAAAACCATGCTCCTTCCCTTTGTCGATTACAGCGGCATCGTACCCTGCTACCGGAAAAAACCACTCTGTTGATGGATAGTCACGGTCGCCGCGCTGGTAGTATTCCGTACGAATATCGGCCAGTCTTGAGGCAAGCTCTGAGCGTGCCGCCGTTTTGCCGATCCGTCCGTCACGAATGTGGCTGTTCAGTTCATTGAACGCTGAACAGAGCGGGCTTGTAACTGTTGTGCCTGTCTTTGTTGGCGTCAACAACTCGTTCAGGTCTGGTTCCGTGGCAGCCGATGGAGTCACGGCACATAAATAAAAGAAGAGCAACGCGGGTATGGCACATTTCATGGTAGTTCCTGGTCAGCAGGTGTTGGCAGTGTATGATGTGCCACAGGGTGGAAAGGTTCCGGTTGCTTATTGTTGTGCCTGCTTTTTCCGGTTTACACCACAACGGTGCCGTCATATCCGCACAGCAGCGGGTGCGCCGTAATGCCGGGCGCATGAACGGATGCTGCCTGAGTTGCCCGAGCGGCCACAAGTGTCATGAGTGCCTTGTCAAAGCCGGTGACAACGGCAATTTCACGGGCGGTATTGGCGTGTAAAATAATCGCAATGATTTCGGGGGGGATCTTTCCCTCCTCCGCCCACCCTCGCAGTACGGCAAGATCAAGATCGGAAGCTGCCGCATGGGTGTTCTCATGCCCGCAGGCAATTTTGAGCAGCTTGGCGAACTGGCAGGCAACGATTGGCTCCGTGAATCCGCGTTTGGCACACGCTTGCAGGGCATACGCCACATGATCTCCCATCATGATGCAGGCTTCTTCAGGAAGGTGGGGAAGATGCTGCTGAGCCGCCAGTTCGCTGCTTCTCCCGGTGGAAAGGACAACCGTCCGGCAGCCACAGGCCCTGGCAACGTCCAGGGCGGCATCAATGGTGTCGGTCCATGCTTTGGCGGATATGGGGCGAACAATGCCGGTGGTGCCAAGGATTGAGAGCCCTCCAATGATACCCAAGCGGGCGTTGAGGGTTTTTTTTGCGCGTTCCTCACCGTCGGGAATTGAAATGATAATTATGAATTGTGAGTTTTGAGTGCCGAATTCAGACTGAACTCCGCCGACCTCCTGTTCAATCATGGTGCGAGGTACCGGATTGATGGCCCATTCGCCCGGTGGAATTGCCAACCCCGGTTTGGTCACCCTGCCGATACCGATCCCCCCTTCGATACTGATTGAACACCCCTCCTTGACAAGGGGGGTGGGATGGGGATTCCGTTTTACTTGCGCATGCACTTCCGCCCCGTTGGTTACATCAGGATCGTCACCGGCATCCTTAACCACGAAACAGCTCGCCTCGTGCTCTGAAAACGACTGGCCATGCAGCTGGAAGGTCGCGCTGATTCCGGCCGGGAGATCGATGCTGACCTCAGTAACGGCAACCTGATTTACGAGCATCTTCGCCGCACCCTTTGCCGCAGCGGCGGCGCAGGCTCCGGTGGTGTATCCGGAACGGAGGAGCCTTTTCATACCATTCTTGCCAGGAACAGATGCCAGGCGTGCAGGGTGATAAACGAAAGTGGGATACCTATGCCGACCAGCATGCCAACCAATTGCGGCCGGAGGTTATGGTCGATGGCAATAATACCTGCGGTAATCATTGGGGCCATGGCTGCCTCAAAGATAGTGACCTGAACCACGGTCCCCGTCGCTCCGATGATGCCGCTATACAGCAGGAAAATAAGCGCCGGGCCAAGCAGAAGCTTATAGGCCAATCCTCCTGCAAGGGGCCCCATTGCCTGCCGTATGCCGCCGAACTGGAGCTGGAAGCCGACTGAAACCAGCGCAAGAGGTGTCAGCGTGCTGCCGAGCTTTTGCAGGATTTGGATGCTCCACTCCGGAAAAGAAACCGGTCGCAGCAGCAGCGCCAGGACCAGTGCCTGAAAGGGGGGGAACAGCAGGATCTTGCGCGCCATCTGGCGGGGTGTGACATCGCCGGACGAATAGATCGCCGCAACGAGAATTCCAAACGTTGAGAGCACCATGAAGGAACCAAGCTGATCGGCGATAATCCCGATCCCCAGGAACTCTTTGCCGTAATAGGCTTCAATCATCGGCAGGCCGACAAAGGATGTGTTGCCCAGGCCGGCAACCAGTATCAGCGCCCCTGTCGTACCTCTGTCAAGCTTAAGCAGCTTCCCGGCGACCCCAAAAATCAACCAGGCAACCCCAAACAGCAGCCAGGCCATGCCCGCTGTAAGCAGCAGCGAAGAATCAATCGAGAGGTTGTGGATATGCAGGATCGTCAGGGCCGGCAGTGAAATATGAATGATGAAACCGTTCAGTGCCGCAGGTGTTGCTGCGGGAAAGCGCCCGGTCTTCCTGAGCCCAATGCCTGCAAGAAGACAGATCGCGAGGAGAATGATATTGGTCATGGTGCACTTTTACCGGCGTGCACAGCCAGGATGGTCAGCGCATTCACCACCGCGGCAGCCACATTGGAGCCTCCCTTGCGACCGATATTGGTTATGAACGGGATGCCATGGTCGCCTGAGGTCAGGGCCTTTTTGCTTTCCTCTGCCCCCACAAAACCGACCGGCAGGCCAATAATGAGGGCTGGTTTAGTGACTCCTGCTTCAATGAGCCGGAGCAGTTCAAACAGCGCCGTTGGGGCGTTGCCGATCACAAAAATACAATTATCCGGGTTGGCAACGCCCTTGCGCATGGCGGCGATGGAGCGGGTGACCCCCTCACGTTGTGCCAGATCGGCAACATCCGGATCGGCAACATGACAGGATAGCGAACATCCGAGCGTGGCCAGGCGGGGCTTGCTGACACCGGAAAGAACCATGTTTGTGTCGGTAACAATACCGGCGCCGCTCTTAAACGCAGCGACCGCCTTTGCCACGACGTTCTCGGAAAAAACCATGGATCGGGCATACTCAAAGTCGGCGCTGGTGTGTATTGCGCGGCGTACAATCTGCCATTCCACGCTGGGCCACCCATGATCACCCGCCTCGGCGTCGATGATGCGGAACGATTCCTCTTCAATCTCTTCTGGTCTCATACTCAGAGAGTCCATCAACGCCACCCCAGCCTGTCCAGTGACTCGCCAATCCGCTCCGCTTCGATCTCGGCCAGCTTGCGGTGCACTCCCAGGTGTCCTCCCATCTCCATAATCAGTTCGGGATACCTTTCTTTTGCTGCAGCGATCTCTTCCGGCAGGTCATGCTGAACATGAGCACCCATGAAGAGGAAATACGGCATCAACAGAATTCGCTGGGCTCCCTTTGCGACGCATGCGTCAATCCCTTGCTGGATGTTCGGTTCATGCAGCTCACGGAACGAGACTTCAACGATTTNAAAGCCGGTCATATCCTGGACCATCGCCGCCACTTCGCGAGCAGCGTTATTTGCCTCGGAAATGCGGCTGCCGTGGGCCATTATCAAAATTGCTGTTTTCACTATTGCTGATTCCTTTCGTAGATCATAATTCCGGTATCTTCCGGGTCAAGCGACCTGATACGTTTCCACTTTTCACCAAAAATGGCGTCTTCCGTCCGGTCATCCCCCAACCGTTTCAGTACCTCAGAGACAATTCTCCAAGAGGGGAGCATATCGCTACCGGGCGGAGCATGGTGATGCGTTCGCGGCGGGTGACGTGCCGGATCCTCCCCTTTGAGCGGCACTCCGGGCCGCATCACCTGTTTAAACCGCTGGGCGCGCCCTTCATTGTTGATATATGTGCCGTCCATCTCAACCCAGGAGGTGACCGGCAGGACAATTTCGGCCCGTTCAAGCAGATGTGTCGGCATCCAGTCGGCAGCAGCCAGTACTCTGATCTCCGCAGGGAGTCCGGACGGCAGATCGGCCTCCAGTGCGATGATACCCTTGACCCCGCCGTTTCCCAGCGCTTCGGAGAACGCTATTGCTCTTTGCTCGAGGGCCAGAACTGCACAGCCGAAGGCGTTGGGTCCCTCCAGGATGAAAGCTGTTTTTACCCCCAGCAGGGCAACGGCACGAATCTCCTCCAGTCCCTTATGGTGGATACCGCAGATGACCAGCGGATATTTGGCTTCTGTAAACGGTATGTCTCTCAGGGAGGCGACGGGCTCCGCCTCGTAGAGATGCTGCCGGGCCGAATCCAGACGGCATTCGCGCCCCGCGATAAAAATCCGTGCCCCGTTGCGCCACGCCTGGCGGACGGCCAGGGCCATCATAGGTGCCTCTGCCAGCAGATCGCACTCCATAATGGCAATCAAATCGGCCTGTCGCACGTCCTCCTGCGAGGCGCCGTTATCGGTATTCAGTGTCGAGACCGCCTCTAGCGTTCGTTCGGCGTGGAGTACATCGCTGAAGTAGCAGAGAGCCCCGGCACCGGTCATCTCCCGCAGGGCGGCTGTCATGATGGCTGCTTCCTGAGACATGCGGGGTGAGCCAACTATAGCCAGCGCAGAAGCACCGTTCAGTTCGATGAATTCGCTCAGTCGCAGCTGCAGTGCATCCAGGGCACAATCCAGACGGACCGCGTCACCATCCACAAGGGCCTGCCGGGGCCGATCCGGGGCATTGACGGCATCATTCGAGAAGCGGCCCCGGTCGCAGATGAACCAGCCGTTTACCGCATCGTTGCGCCGTGCGGTAACCTTAAGCAGCTCCCGGTAGCGGGCCATCGGTACGGTACTGCATCCCAGCGAACAACCCGGACAGACCGAGGGGGCCATGTCATAATCCCAGTAGCGGGCACGAAAGCGCGCGGTTTTATCGGTAAAGACGCCGGTCGGACAGATATCAACCAGATTGCCGGAGAAGGGGGATTCGAGTTCACCGTCCTGCTGGCGCCCGAAGTAGACGCTGCCGGAGCGCCCCATGACGCCGAAATCAGTGCCGCCGGCATACTCCTGATAGAAGCGAACGCAGCGGTAACACTGAATACAGCGGTTCATCTCATGCTCGATATATGGACCGAGATACTGATTGGTATGGGTGCGTTTTAAGCCGTTGTAGCGCCGGATGCCGTGGCCCCCGGCGATCGTGTAATCCTGTAGCTG